>Ga0114931_10006453_pt1 | contig 14425 bp, 12 predicted proteins | sample 2SBtaG_FD_89579 | JGI IMG/M metagenome (GOLD analysis project Ga0114931, IMG submission 89579) | Deep subsurface microbial communities from Kolumbo volcano to uncover new lineages of life (NeLLi) - 2SBTROV14_V59a metaG | ecosystem: Environmental > Aquatic > Marine > Volcanic | place: Kolumbo...
ACTGGACAAAGAAATTTCGGATCAATTCGCAATCGACAAAATTCCGGCATCGGTTGTTATGGCCGATGAGGATGTTGGTATTCGCTTTTACGGCATTCCCAGCGGCTATGAATTTGCATCGTTACTGGAAGCCATTGAAATCGTCTCCAGCGACCGCTCACCTTTAAAGGGTGATACCCTGGATAGAATTAAAAAAATCAATAAAGATGTACACATTCAGATTTTCGTTACCCCGACGTGTCCCTACTGTCCGGCCGCCGTCGTAACCGGACACGCCCTGGCACACGCCAGCAGCAAAATCAGAGCGGATATGATCGAAGTCACCGAGTTCCCCCACCTCACGAACCGCTACGCTGTCATGGGCGTGCCGCGCGTCGTGATCAATGAAGACACCTTTTTTGAAGGAGCACTTCCCGAACCGGCATACGTTAATAAAATTTTTGAAGCACTGAGCAAAAGTGATTGAATGGTATCGATGTTTTTATTGAGCGCTTAGGGACGTGAATTAATTAACTTGACCGAGCGCACCGAAACAACTCTTTTAACAACAAGGCTTAATAAAATGCAAATGGCCAAGTTATTTAATTCACAGTCCTTATTTTCAAGACGAGCTCAGGTTCCAGATGTGACAGGCACTTTAAAGGCAGAAATATAGCCAATTACTTTACCCCCGCAGGTACTTCTCCCCTGTTCATTTTCTCTCCCCTTAAAAACACGGTCTCAATTTCGACATTGTATTTTTCTTTCTCCTCCGCAATCGCGGCAATGAGGATGTCCGCCTTTTTCCCCACTTCAATGCTGCCGGTATATTCGCTCAAATCCTGATTGAGCGTTCTCTCATCCGGACGATAAATTCCAAGCAATCGCGCCGGGGTCTGGCTGCACATTCGCGAGGTGTTAATTAAGGCAGTGCGAAAATCCATCGGTGGGTGCATGGCATTCCAGATGCCTTTCATGGGCCGCGTCAGCCAGGTCAGGACGTTGGCGAAGGCTTTGTCCATTGTCAAAATACTGCCGAACAATGTATTCTTGCTGGCAACGACCTGCAGAAATTCGCGGTTATCACTCACCCTGCCTTTGATGCCGAACATTTCAAAATCCGATATTCCCTTCATGCCGGTCAGAAACATACTGTCGGTGATGATGATGCTTTTACGAAAGCCTTTTCTTTGAATCGTATCCAGAACATAAGGGGGACTGACATGATAGCCGTCGGTTATCAATTCGACGTGAACCTCACCTGCACGCAGCACAGCTTCCACTGCGCCGCCGTCGTCAAAAGGTTTAGTAGAGCTTCCGGTCGGTCCATTAAGAAAATGCACTGCCAGCGACAGTCCGTTTTGCACTGCAGCCTCGTATTGCAAAGCTGTCGCGCCGGTATGCCCGGCCGCGGCAATAATATTATTCTCGCCTAAATACCTGATCAGTCCAAGGCCGGCTGCTTCATGCTCCGGAGGAACATTCACAACTTTTACCCTGCCTCCGGATGCCCGGGACAATTTTTCAAAGTTTTCAATGGTTGGGGCAAAGAAATACTCCGGATTCTGCGCGCCGCGGAATTCCTCATACTTCATAAACGTGCCTTCAACATACAATCCGGCAACTACATCTTTACTGAGCGGAGAAGAAGGGTCTCTTAAATATTGATCAACGAATTGAAAAGACGCCTGTAATTGCTCCATGGGAGCGGCAATGGATGAAAAGACAGCTTTGGTTGTTCCTTTTGAAAGATAAAAATCCAGGGCCGATGTCAACCCTTTGGCAAGCAGATGCGGGTCCATGAGAAATTTTTGTTTTGCGGCATCATAAAAGCCGCCGGAGACATCGTAGCCGACTGCGCCGTTTGTGTGAATATCAATAAAGCCGGGAAGAATGTATTTACCCTTTGCATCAATGATCGTATCGTTTTCATCAAACTTTGGATGATCACCAACATAGGAAATAATACCGTCCTCGATGACGATTTGTCTTTGTTTGACCACTTCGGGAAAAACAACATTTCCGTTTTCAATGATCGTTTTCATAAGAATATCTCCACAAAATATTTTGGTTTAACCGCCAATCTGCATCAATCCCCACGCGATAAGGATGAGAACACCGACCATGCCCCAGGCTAAAAAGAAGCCAACTACATCTTCCTTGTATCGTCGCCAAAAGCCTTTCCACCTGTTCGCTGTGAACCAACCGGGGACATCCAGAAAAATAAGGTCTTGTCCGTATTCTCCTGCCAGCGGTTTTTTGCCATCAGCGTCCCGTTTATCTGCGTCGGAAAGACGATTCATATTATCAAAAAACTTTTCAATGCGTTCTTTTTCTTCAGGCTTTGTTAGCAGGCTGGTAATGATAAGCGCCGAAAAACCGGCCAGCATGGCCCAGCCAAACGGTGCAGGTTGCCATTTATAAACAATGAGCAGTTGGTCCGTTGCCAGGTAATTGAGCACATAGTACAAACCAAATGAAACGATAACAGCAAGGAAAGCCCCGTATCGATTGGCGCGTTTCCACAAAATGCCGCCAAGAACAATGATGCCCATAAATGCTGCAATTGTTTCCGTGAACAGAAATCCCTGCAAAATATTTTTCACAGTTAGAGCGAATAAAACACCGAGGATGGTCAATGCAAAACCGGAGTATCGTCCCATCCACAGCAACTGTTTGTCACTGGCCCTGGTGTTGATATATTTGGCATAGAAATTCTGCGTAAACAAAGCACCGGTGTTAACCATAAAATTTGAACAGGAAGACATGTTTGCAGCCAGCACACAGGCGACCATGAGTCCGGTGAGTCCGGGAAAGAGCAACTCGCGGCTTGCATAACCAAAGGCTTGTTCCGGATCAGGGAGATTGACCCCGCGTTCAATAACCAGCGCTGCGACAATCAGCCCGGTGAGCGCCCAGCCAATAGTCACAATACGTTTGACCAGTGAACCATACGTTTGTCCGACGCGTCCCGCACGCTCCGTGTTACCGGTAGCGCACATGGAAAGCATGTGCGGTTGCGCGGTAATCCCGACGATGCCGTTCACAGCCAGCATGGCAATGGTAAATGCGCCCATGCCGCTCGCCCCGCTAAAAAGTTTGAAAAAATCCGGGGGCAACGCTTCGCGCATTCCGCTGAATCCTCCGACGGCATGCAGGCCTGATGGAATGAGTAACATGGAAAGAACAATGATCATCATTGCCTGGATGAAATCGGCGTACGCGGATGCAACAAGGCCGCCAAAAAAGCTGTACAAAATAAACGCGACGGTCATGGCAATGACGACCCCTGTTGGAGAAATCAAATTACCCGTTGCAACAGAGATAACTTTGGCTGCGCCCTGCAGCATGACTCCCTGGGAGAAAACAAAAAAACCAATGGCAAAAACAGAATAAATAACAGCCATGCCTTTTCCGTATCTGTCTTCAACAATTTCGCCAACCGTCGTCCTTTCCGACCTCCTGTACCATGGAGCCAGGAGCCAATAAAACGGGGTAATGAGCATATTTTTCCATTGATACCAGATTGTCGAGAATCCGGTTTGGAATGTTGCCCCGGTCTGCGCGACAAAGTTTTCGGCGTGGGTGCCGGTGCCAAAAGCCTGCCCCATCATAATCCACCACTTGAACTTTCGCTCACCGCGAAAAAAACTGTCGCTGGATTTGACCCGTCGCATGAGCCACAAGCCAAAACCTGTTATACCGACAAAATAGCCAACCAAAACCACCGTGTCCAACCAATGAAATCCGCTCTTCATATCCTTGCTCTCCCGAGTGATTAAAAGCATTAAGCGACACAAGTAAATTTAGTGTGTTCAATTAAAGAGTCGTTCGTAAAAAGGACGAAAATGTCATTGCGAGCAAAGCGAAGCAATCTGGATATCGACTAACGTGCTGTTTTATAAAGATCGCTTCGTCGCTCCGCTCCTCGCGATGACAGGCTTTTCGACTTTTTACGAATTTGTCATTAAAGAATATATATTATTTTCAGGAATTATGCAAATTGACTTTTGCTCTAGTTGTAATTATTAAAGGCGGGTTTTGAATATAGATCTGCAAGAGATGAAAAAAGGCGCTTCAAATGAAGCGCCAATTTGGAGATAAAATCAGTGGGTAGCCAGGTAAGAGGCAACGCCCTTATGATCAGCGACCATGGCGTCTGCGCCTTCCGTCCATTCGGCAGGACAAACTTCACCATATTTTTCAACATGCTGCAGGGCTTCGACCATTCGCAGCGCTTCCTTTACACTGCGTCCCAACGGCATATTGTTTACAACCTGGTGCTGCACGATACCTTCTTTGTCAATGAGGAAAAGGCCACGGTAAGCGACGAACTCTCCTTCCACTGATACATTGCCTTCGTCATCTTCGACGTATTCACCGGCAAGAACATCATAATCAGCAGATATCGTTTTGTTGGTATCGGCTACGATCGGATAAGTTACGCTCTTTATACCGCCATCCTTCTTTTCAGTTTGCAGCCATGCCCAATGCGAAAACTCGGTATCGGTCGAACACGCAATAACGGCTACATCCCGTTTTTCAAATTCAGAGAGATATTTTTGAAAAGCAAGTAATTCCGTGGGGCAAACAAAAGTAAAATCCTTTGGGTAAAAGAAAAGGACAATATATTTTTTGCCAAGGTAATCATCCAATGAGAACTTTTCCACAATATCGCCGCCATTGACTACGGCTTGCGCTGTAAATGTCGGTGCTTTTTTCCCTACCAGTACTGCCATTTTTGGCCTCCTTCATTTGTGTTGTTTTTTTTTGAATAATTATTGTTGTTGATTTAAGATCATTAATACAACAAAAGCGTGACACATATTCCCGCAATATTCATGAATTTTTTATTTTCCCAGCGGATCGATTTCGGCGAGACGGAGGGGAGGATTATTTTTATCCTTTTCCGAAAGGTTGAGTGTTTTTTCAAGCAGCGGCCATGCGATGCCGATATCGGGATCGTTCCAAATAATTCCCCGCTCAGCTTTGGGCGCATACAAGGCCGTGCATTTGTATGTAAATTCAGCCATTTCAGAAAGAACATAAAATCCGTGGGCAAAACCCGGCGGGATAAACAGGGAACGTTTATTTTCTTCGGACAATTCAATGCCCACCCATTTGCCGAATGTTGGAGATTGGCGACGAATATCCACAGCAACATCAAAAACCCGGCCCTTTGTCACCCGAACGAGTTTCCCCTGGGCATAGGGCGCAAGCTGGTAGTGTAGTCCGCGCAGCGTTCCCTGAACCGAACTGCTCATATTATCCTGCACAAACTCCACGGTAATGCCGTTTTCATGAAATATCTTTTGATTATATGTTTCCATAAAATAACCGCGACTGTCTTTGAAAACCTTTGGTTCGATCAGAATCACATCTTGAATTTTCGTCTGAATAAAATGCATGTACCATCTCCGGATTAAAATTGTAGCGAGGTTCTGCTTTCAATAAAAATCTGTATAATATCTTGTTTATTTTTATGGTTAATAAAATCAGATGCCGGATAACGGATTTTTATGATCTAAAATCAAAAAACCAATGCCAAAAATCCAAAATCCAATGTTTCTTATAATATTTTAAAAATCAATTCAGGTGGCCGGATTTTTTCTTTACTTATTTCAAAGGCACTCAGGACGTCTTTTTTAATGTTTTCCACAACATCTCTGCGATCAGTGTGCAATTCAGCCAGCACCTCGTTTTTTTTGACAAAATCACCGATTTTTTTGTGCAAAACAACGCCGGCAGCGTAATCGATCCGATCTTCCATGACCTCACGTCCACCGCCAAGATGTACGACTGCAAAACCGATTTTCCGCGCGTCGAGTTTTTGAATATACCCCTCATTTTCACTTAACACCGGCAGGATAATTTTTGAAGGCGGATACTTTGCAGGTTCTACAATAAAAGCAAGATCACCACCCTGCGCTTGAACCATATCGCAAAACTTTTGGAATGCTTTTCCGTTTTTGACGAGCTTTTGCAATTTATCTTTTGCTTTATCAACATTTGCCTCAAGACCAGCCATAACCAGCATTTGCGCAGCCAAAGCAAAAGTCACTTCCATCAGATCATCCGGTCCCTCCCCATGCAGCGCTTCGATGGCTTCGCGCGTCTCCAGCCAATTACCGGCTGTGTTTCCCAGCGGCTGATCCATGTTGGTGATCACCGCTGTAGTGGGCAAGCCATTCAATTCGGCCGTGCGGATCAAACTTTTCGCAAGCGTTTCAGCATCTTGGAAATTCTGCATAAACGCGCCTCTCCCCGTCTTTACATCCAGCACCAAGCCGTCGATTCCCTCGGCAAGCTTTTTGCTCAAAATGCTTCCGGTGATGAGTGGAATGGATTCGATCGTCGCGGTTGCATCGCGCAGGGCATACATTTTTCTATCCGCCGGAACGATCCTCTCGGTTTGACCTATCATTGATACGCCCAAATCACAAATTTGCCGATAAAATTCTTCCACCGAAAGATTTGTACGAAATCCCGAAATGGACTCCAGTTTATCCAGCGTTCCGCCGCTGTGCCCCAACCCCCTGCCTGAAATCATCGGCACTTTGCAGCCTGCTGCCGCAACCAGCGGCGCCAAAATGAGAGATACTTTATCTCCAACCCCGCCGGTGCTGTGCTTGTCAATTTTAAATCCATCAACATTTTTAAAATTAAGAATATCTCCTGAATGTAACATTGAATCTGTTAGTCCGGCGGTTTCCTCAAAATCCATGCCCTGAAAATAAACGGCCATCAGCAGTGCAGCCATCTGGTAATCGGGTAAACGATTTGCAGCATACCCGTGAACAAAATAATCGATTTCTTCGCGACAAAGTTTTCCACCATTTCGTTTTTTGGTAATGATATCCAGTGCATTCATTTTAATCCTGTCTGTATTTATTGTTTATTTCACCAACCTGTCAAAGAGAAACTAACACTTTTCAAATATTATTACAACAAATTTTAGCACATAGTATCTTTTTGATTGATAATTAATGATGTTCTTTGCATATTAAAGAGAAGAGTAAAATCCTTTAACTCATGGCAGAGGTTCTATCTTATGGAAGAATCTATTATCAGGCATGTGAATGACGTGCCTGCTATCGATTGCGCATGCGGAAAAAGCACACGGATCATCACCAGGAAAGATACCGCAAAACTTAATCTGCATCGAACAGTCATTACGGATTCGAAACGTCATTATCATAAAGAGACGACAGAAGTTTATTACATACTGAAAGGTGAAGGAAGGATGGAGCTCGATGAGAAGGAGATAGATTTGCGTCCGGGACAGTGCATTTACATTCCGCCCGGGACGCGCCACCAGGTTACCGGAAATATTGAAACGCTTATCGTCGGCGTACCGGCTTTTGACGACAGCGACGAGTATTTTGATTGATCATTTTACCAGGAGAACGTCTGATGAAAATAAAAACAGATGAAATAAAAATCGGAAAAAGAATCCGCGGTGAGTCAGGGGACCTAAGGACGCTCAAAGATTCGATCAGAACGATTGGCCTGATCAACCCAATTATTGTGAATGAAAAAAAAGAGTTATTAAGCGGATTCAGACGCTATCAGGCTTGCAAGGAATTACAGATGGAAGAAATTGAAGTGAAAATAGTTACGACCTCAAGCGATAAAGTACAGGAACTGGATTGGGAATACCATGAAAATATTGGGCGCAAAGAATTATCTTCTGAGGAACGGGAAGGATATTTTACCGAACGAAAACAACTCCTTCAACCGCCACCGCAAAAAGGTTTTTGGATGTGGCTGAAAATATTGTGGCAAAAATTTATTTCAATTTTCAGAAAAAAATGATGCTTGCCGCAGGCATCTTGCTAATCGACAAAAATCGTTTGCTTTCTGTCCGAGCCGACTGAGACAATCGAAATGCCAACACCAAGCAATTCCTGGATTCGCTTTAGATACTTGCGAGCGTTTTCAGGCAGAGCATCCAAAGTTTTCGCTTCCCCCGTCGGCGCCAGCCAGCCGGGATGCGTTTCATAAACCGGTTCGACGGCATCCTGAAGCCACAATTCAGCAGGGTAATGGTTTATTACTTTATCACCCACTTTGTAAGCTGTGCAAATTTTGATTTCTTCCAGCGTATCCAAAACGTCCAGTTTTGTAATGGCCAGGCTCGTCAGCCCACTCACCCTGACAGCGTGTTTAACGACCACGGCATCGAACCAACCGCATCGTCTGGGCCGGCCTGTTGTTGCTCCAAACTCACTACCCAGTTCGCGCATTTTTTTATCAAACTCGGGATCGAATTCTGTTGGAAACGGACCCATGCCAACGCGCGTTGTGTACGCCTTGACAATTCCCAAAACATCATCAATTTTCGTCGGCCCGACACCCAAACCGACACACGCTCCACCGGCAATTGGATTCGATGAGGTAACAAAAGGATACGTTCCAAAGTCGACATCAAGCATGGTACCCTGGGCACCTTCGAGCAAAACTTTTTTCTTTTCATCGATGGCATTGTTGAGATAAATTGAAGTATCGGTTACATACTCGTCGATGAATTCATCAAAGCGAACATAATCAGCAATAATTTTTTCGGGGTCAAGTTTCTCGCTGCCATAAATCTGCTGCAATATTTTGTTCTTTTCCTGAATGCTAAATGCAATTTTCTCCCGTAGAAAATCACGATTGAGCAAATCGACAATTCGAATACCTGTCCGATCGTATTTATCCACATACGCAGGTCCGATTCCACGGCCGGTTGTACCGATTTTTTTATCTGCTCTGGAAGCGTCTTCGCGAGTGGAATCGAGCAACTTGTGGTAAGGCATTATCAGGTGTGCACGATGGCTGATTAAAAGACGTCCATCAACGGTTATACCTTTTTTCTGCAGGAATTCAATTTCCTCTTGCAAAACATCAGGATCGATGACAACGCCATTGCCAATTATGCACGTTGTGTGCGGCCAAAGAATGCCCGAGGGAATTTGATGAAGAACCGTCTCCTGTCCTTCAATCACAACCGTATGACCGGCATTCGGCCCACCCTGATAACGTGCGACAACATCGACCTGCTGACTGAGTAGATCAACGATTTTACCTTTCCCCTCGTCTCCCCATTGTGCTCCTACTACAACTTTTACTGGCATAATACACCCTTGGTTAAAAACCCCGACCATTCGACCGGAGCATTCACATCAAATTCTTTCTTCTTTTTTCTTAGGAAAAGCTCTGGATTGCTTCTTCTGTAGTTTTAAACGTTTCAAAAACGGTGAGCAGTTTCGTAATCATAAGCAGACTGCGGATCCGGTCGGTAACGGCTGCAAGCCGCAAATCCCCCCCCGCATTTCGAATGGTTGTTAAACCACTGATTAATATTCCAAGCCCGGAACTGTTCATCCAGTTTACCCGGGCAAGATCGGCGACGATATTTGTTTTTCCGGCTTCTACCAATTCATGCAGTTTATCATTGATGGCTGTGGCATCCGGCCCCCCCATTATTTTGCCGTCGAGTTGGAGAACAACCACACCATCCTGATCAATCTGTTTGATCTTCATATCGTTCTTCCTCAATAATAAAATATGGGATCAGGAATTATCTCGTCGATCGCATCAAGAGTACCTGACCTTTTTTCGAAGCCGTTCTCTTGGACCACTCTAATACAACAGGACTGGCAACAAAGATTGAAGAATAAGTCCCAATGACAACACCAACGATCAGAGCAAATGAAAAGTCGTGAATCACTTCACCACCGATAAGATACAAAACAACAACAACAATCAGCGTTGTCAGAGATGTAATAATTGTTCGACTCAATGTCTGGTTAATACTGATGTTCATAATATTTTCAGCGGAATCTCGACGTATGATTTTGGCATTCTCCCGGATTCTGTCATACACCACAATCGTATCATTTAAAGAATAACCGACAATCGTTAAAAATGCAGCAACGATAGCGAGCGAAATCTCCAAATTAAGAAGAGAAAACACACCAAGAGTAATCATAACATCATGGAATAATGCGACAACGGCGCCGATTGCAAACTTGAATTCAAAACGGGCACTAACATAAATTAAAATACCGAGCAGAGAAACCAGAATGGCGACAACGGCCGCGCGGCGCAATTCACCTCCGATTTTCGGCCCGATCTCCACGGCAGACCGAACATCATATTTGTTATCGGGATAATCTTTTGTGAGTTGATTTTCCATAACTGTGGCAGCATCAGCGCCCTCCCCCATCTGCTCCACGCGGATGATGAATTGGTGATCTTCCGGCACCCCGATGCGCTTAATTTCAGCACTGCCATAGCCAATCTTGTTGATGGAATTACGAATATCTCCCGCACTTATATTTTTTTCGAACTTTATTTCCAAAGACGTCCCGCCGGTAAAATCAATCCCGTATTTCGGACCGCCATGGACAATGAGTGAAATAATTCCGATTAAAATCAGTGACCCGGAAAACATATAGGCAAACTTGCGCTTACCCAGGATGTCAATATGAGTTTCTTTAAAAAACTGCATTCTGTATCTGTCTCCTAAGACGAATAATGTGAATATGAAGCATTAAATACTTAATTTTTTCAGTGCAACTCTGGATGTGATTATGTCATAAATGAGCCGTGTAACAAAAATGGCTGTAAACATACTTGCAATAATACCTATGGAAAGCGTTAAAGCAAAACCTTTAATCGGGCCGGTGCCGAAACTGTATAACACAATCGCGGTGATGAGCGTAGTGACATTAGCATCGAGAATGGTTTTGAAAGCATGGCTATATCCGCTGTCAATTGAAGCGCGAATCGTCTTGCCGGTCCGTAATTCCTCACGAATACGTTCAAAAATCAGCACGTTTGCATCGACGGCCATACCAACGGTCAGAATGATTCCTGCAATACCCGGCAGCGTAAGCGTTGCATGAAATCCCGCCATAAAAGCAAGGATAAAAACAATATTCAGCAGCAACGCAAAATCAGCTATAGCGCCGGAACCACGATAGTAAAATATCATAAATAAAACAACGAGTAAAAGGCCGATAATCGCTGACTTTTGTCCTTTCTGGATCGAGTCATGTCCCAATGACGGCCCGACGGTATTTTCAGTGATTGCATATACCGGAGCGGGTAACGCACCGGCGCGCAAAACGAGGGCCAAATCTTTCGCCTCATCAATCGAACTCATGCCCTCGATTTGACCGCTTCCTGATGGAATTTTACCTTTAATATTTGGCGCCATCGCAATGTGATGATCGAGCACGATAGCTAATTGCTTCCCAACATTCATCCCGGTGACTTTGGCAAAAGTTTTTGTTCCTTCGCTGTTGAGTTGAAAATTGACAACCGCAGCGCCGGAAGTAAGGCTTTGAGCTCCGCCGGAAATCTGTACTTTTGCATCCGTCAAGGTGGATCCTAAAAGTTCAGGTTCCTTTTTCACAAGATAAAGCTGCTGATACGAATTTTCGCCAACAACGACCGGCTTGATTCTCCACAGGAATTCAGAATCACTCGGAATAACCTGACGCACTTCAGGAAGTTGTAAAATCCTTTGAACCGCAGCAACATTCTGAATGGGAACCGAAATGACATTGGAATACCGGCCGGTAACTTGCCGCAAAAGCGATGTGAATGGTTTTTCATTGAACGTATTCTGATCAACGAGCAGCGATGTATCCTTGCCTGCTTTTGTTTGACTGGTGTCCCCACCAAACAAATCACTTAAACTCACTTCTTTGTTTTCAGCCTTTTTCCCTTCCTTAAATTGGGTTGTGTCCGCTTCCGCAAGTTTTGCCGTATCCACCTTTGCAGGCTGCTGTCCCTTACGTTTCAGGCGCATAACGCGATCAATATCATTCAAAACCGACCACACCATTTCAGAATCACGAACCAGCTTAAATTCCAACAATGCAGTCGTACCAATGACTTTTTTCGCCCGCTGTATATTTTGAATTCCCGCCAATTCGATAACAATTCGCCGCGTTCCCTGTTTCGTGATCGAAGGTTCTGAAACACCAAATTGATCGACTCTATTGCGAAGAATAGCGATCGTCCGATCAATGGCGTCTTCCGATGCTTTGAGCAATTCCTTGATAATATCATCATCCGTCTCGCCCTTGCGGCCAAAATAACGGTTAAGGCGAACATTACGGCTACGGAAATTTTCCTGCAAAACATCAAAAAAATCATTACCCGATTGCTCGGCTTGCTTTTGCGTTGCTTTAATAATATCTATTAATCGTTGATCTTTATTCTTGGCGACATCATTTAAAAGCTGCGGCAAGTCCACTTCGTAGACAAGATAAGTTCCTCCCTGTAAATCCAGGCCACGCCGAATCGCTTTCCCTTCAACTTTTATGATTTTGGTGTTCAACTTGATCAAATGGTCAGCCAGTTGCAGGGCATTTTCGAGGCTATCTTGAGAAGTGTGATCCCGCACTTTGGATTCCAGAGTTCCTTCAGTTAAACCTACCTCGATATCTGTTTTGGTTAAACCCGTTAGTTTCGTAATCCGGCTGACCAGAAAAGTCTCATTTTTTTGCATTCCTCCCAGCTGAAAAGTGGGATAGAGCGAAAAAAGTGACCCGACAATCAGTGCCAGTACAAAAACCACTTTTAGTAATTGATTACGCGGCATTTAAATAAATCCTCCTCGGAATTTTTTCATGAAAAAGACAACCGATAAATATAATTTTTTTAACTATAAAAGTCAATTGAAAATTCTAGTCCTGCAGTAAAAGCTCCCGCACCACATCGATAACCGTACCATCGCGATATTCAATCAGTGCGACAACGCGCTCACCAAATTCGGGTTTTTGAGGAACACCGGTCATGTTGATGGCAATGTCGTGCAACTCTTCGACTGTCTTTATGGGCAGACTGCTGCTTTTCATTCTCTGCAAAAGATCATCTCTTGCCGGATTTATTGCGATTCCCCGTTCGGTAACAATCACATCGACTGTTTCTCCGGGCGTTGTAACAGTCGTCACCTCATCGACGATGATCGGCAGGCGATTGCGCACCAGCGGCGCGGTGATCATTGTGACATGGGCGTCGGCAGCATCGGCGAAACCGCCAATGCCGTGCAACAGCCAACCGTCGGAATGGGTGTTTACATTGACGTTGAAATTCACATCTACTTCTGTTGCACCAAGCACGGCCACTTTTACCATTTGTGCGAAGCATCCCTTAGTGTGATAATTGTAAGAAACAAAGGGATTCGTTTCGATATGGGCGGGATTGTCGCGAAGGGAACGAACGCCGTCAAGATCGAAACTCTGTCCGTCGAGAATAAATCTCGTCAGCCCATCCTTGAGCATATCAACCATAAATTTCGTCGACCCGCCGCGAATAAAATCAGCGGTCACTTTTTCTTCGCGCATTAGTTCGCTCATATATTTTACAAATGCGAGAGATACGCCTCCGGCTCCGGCCTGAAAAGAGAATTGAGGTTCGCTCATAATACCGCTGTCCGCGACAAATTGGGCAGCATACCGGGCAATTAGCAACCGCGTCGGGCTGCGTGTGATGCGTGTCGTTCCGGAAACAATTTGTGCAGCATCTCCGATCGATTCTACCTGAACAACATAATCGACGTTGCCGCCCTCAATGCTCCAGGGATGACAGGGAAAGGGAACGAGGTGATCGGTAACAACGACGACTTTGTCTGCCCACAACGAATCCGCCAAAGCGAAACCAAGCGGCCCGCAGGCTGATTTGCCGTTTACGCCGTTAGCATTTCCATGCAGATCGGCACACGGAGCTGCGATAAATGCGACGTCGATATGTAAATCGCCATCCTGAATGGCGCGGTAACGACCGCCATGGGAACGCAAAACGGCAGTGCCTTTTAATTTCCCCTGGGAACACGCCCGCCCCACCGGTCCGTTCATCGAACCTTCAATATTTGCAATCACACCTTCGGCAATGTATTCGACCAGTTTTTCGTGAACAGGGAACAAAGCAGATGGCGCAAGCACCAGATTCTTCAGACCGCGTTGTGCAAGTTTCTCCATTACCAAATTAATGAGGAAATCTCCGTTCCGGAGATGATGATGAAAAGAAATAGTCATTCCATCCCTGATTTCACAGGCGTCTATTGCAGCATCGAGATTATCCAAAAGCTTGTTGTTAAACTTTGCTGCTGCCGCGACTTTACCGCCGTACTTTTCGCCGCCGCCCTGATCCGCATGGGCACCCATGAATGGCTTTAATTTTCGTCCGTTTATTTCAGTCGGCACCAAACGGCCAACGGCATTTTTAATAAATTCCATATTGTTTCCTCTGCCCTATAAAAGTCAGCACTATTAAAATATCAATGTACCTTCTTTGCGCAATCTATGTAACACTACAGCGCAACATAAACTACTGATGACTATCTTATCCAATCATGTCATTCTGAAAGAATCTTGTTAGATATGCAATGAAATTAAGAAAATACTATTTACAGATTTGTCCTTACAAGATTCCTGCTGAATGACAC
>Ga0114931_10006454_pt1 | contig 14423 bp, 12 predicted proteins | sample 2SBtaG_FD_89579 | JGI IMG/M metagenome (GOLD analysis project Ga0114931, IMG submission 89579) | Deep subsurface microbial communities from Kolumbo volcano to uncover new lineages of life (NeLLi) - 2SBTROV14_V59a metaG | ecosystem: Environmental > Aquatic > Marine > Volcanic | place: Kolumbo...
ATGGGATGGCACATGAAAATCGCCTCTTACATCGGCCTTGTGATCGGCCTCGCGGTGACCATTGGCCTGATCTCCTGGCGGGGCGCCATGGAGATCGCCGACCTGCTGCTCGCCTCGGGCTGGGCGCTCCTGTGGGTGCCGGTGATTTGGATTCCCTCCGTTCTGATGAACGCGCGTGGCTGGCAGCTTTTGTTCGCGCCCGGATATGGGCCGACTTACTGGCAGGCCCTCTACGCGCAGTGGATGGGTCGCGCCGTCAACACGCTGCTGCCGGTCGCCGATATCGGCGGCGAGGTGGTCAAGGCGCGGGCGCTGATCCTTTGGGGGATCGACGCCGCCCACGCCAGCGCGTCCGCCGTCGTCGACAAGACCATACAGGCGCTGACCATCGTTCTCTGGGGGGTGGCCGGTACGGCCCTGCTCGTGTACCTGGCGCTTGACGACGAATTGGCGATTTCGGCCCTCATCGGGGTTGCCGTGGTCGGCGCGGGCATCGCCGGATTCGTCATCGTTCAGCAGGCGGGCATGTTCGGATTCATGGCCCGCTCGGCGCACAAGATCGCTAAATCGGAATTCTTCGGAGATTTGGTCGAAACCGCCGGCGACGTGGACCGGGCGGTTCGCGAGCTTTATCGGATGCGGGGCCGGGTCGCCGTGGCGGCGTTGTGGCGGCTGCTGGGATTGGTGTCCCAGACCGGCGAGGTTTGGCTCGCCGCCTACCTGCTTGGATACCCGATCACCATCGTCGAGGCGCTGCTGCTCAAGAGCCTGAGCAACACCCTGAGCGACTTCGCCTTCGTCGTGCCCAACAGCTACGGGGTCCAAGAGGGCGCGTTCATCGTACTCGGGGGGCTGATCGGCCTGTCGCCGGAGGTTTCCCTGGCGATTTCCCTGGCAATCCGCATTCGGGAGTTGTTGATCGACGTACCGGGCCTGGTGCTATGGCAACACACCGAAGGCCGCGCCTTTGTCAGGCGGCGTCAAAACGTGGTTAGATAAGGTGTCGGGAAATAACGGGATATCCCCGGTCTTATGTACGGAGGCGGTTGAAGCCATTGTGGATTGGGAATTCTCGCACCAGATGAAAATCATCGTGGATGCTTTTGGTTTCAGTCCTCTGTCGACGTTTGGATGTTGAATGCCGAGCTTTCTTACATTCGCGATGGCCGGAGTCCTCGGAGCGTCTTTCGTTTACCTGCTCTTGGCCATCGCCGTGGTGCTTCGCTTCGCGCGCGCGACGCGCCGGGCCACCGCGCCGTCCGACTGGGCGCCGGTCACGGTGCTGAAGCCGGTTTGCGGCCTGGAGCCGGAACTGCTGGAGAACCTGCGGTCCTTTTGCGATCAGGACTTCGCCAGCTATCAAGTTATTTTCGGCGTCCGAGACCCCAATGACCCGGCGATCGCCGTCATTGAAAAGATCATCGGTGAATTTCCGAACAAGGACCTGTCGCTGGTGGTCGACGAACGCGTCATCGGCGGCAATTTGAAGGTCGGCAATCTGGCCAACATGTTCCGGATCGCGCGGCACGATCTCATCGTCATCGCCGATAGCGACATGCGCGTCCGGCGCGGCTACCTGCGCGCCGTCGTCACCCCGTTTCAAAAACCCGACGTTGGCGCCGCGACCTGCCTCTACTCGGGCGTAAGCGACAACAACCTCGCCTCGAGACTCGGCGCCATGTTCATCAACGACTGGTTCCTGCCGTCGGCGTTGATACCGGCCCTTCTCGGCAACCTGAAATTCTGTTTCGGGGCAACCATGGCCATCCGCCGCGAGGTGCTGACGGCGATCGGCGGCTTCGAGGCCCTGGCGAATATACTCGCCGACGATTATATGCTCGGCAACGCCACCGACGCCCAGGGCTACAAGGTGGCGCTGGTGCCCTACGTTGTGGAGAACATGGTTTTCGAGAAAGACTTGAGATCGCTGTTCCTCCATGAAACCCGCTGGGCGCGCACCATTTACTCGTTGCGGCCGGGTGGCTATACGCTGTCGTTCGTCACCGAGGCTTTCCCCCTGTCCCTGCTGGCCGCGATCCTTGTCTATGCTCAAACATCGTCCCTGCCATGGGCGGCAATGCCGGTCATCGGCGTTCTGGCCTTGCGCGCGATCCTCCATTATGTCGTTCAAACCAAGCTCGCCGGCCGCAAGGTGTTTTCGCCGTGGTTGATTCCGGCGCGCGACCTTTTTTCCCTGGCCGTGCGCATCGGCGGTTTTTTCGGCCACGAAGTCAACTGGCGCGGTCGGGTGATGACCATACGCGCGAACAGCGGTCTCGACCCCTCCCTCGAATTGTCCGCGGCGCGGACGACACGGACTAGGTTTCCGCGATGAAAAAGACCTTATTTCTCAGCCCCCCTACGTTTGATGGCTACGATGGTGGCGCGGGCTCGCGCTATCAGTGCAAGCGCGAGGTCACGTCCTTCTGGTACCCGACCTGGCTGGCGCAACTGGCGGCCCTGGTTCCCGGCGGCAAGCTGATCGACGCGCCGGCGCGCGGGCTCGCCCTGGACGACCTGCTGCCGATGGCGGGCGATTATGAATTTCTCGTCATCTATACCAGCACCCCGTCGTTCGCCAACGACGCCAAGGTGGCGGAAGCCTTCAAGGCGGCGAATCCGGGCCTGTTGATCGGCTTCTGCGGCCCCCACGTGGCGGTGAATAACGAGGCCTCGATCATGGCCTCGCCGGCGATCGATTTCGTTTGCGACAGCGAGTTCGACTTCACCATCCAGGAAATCGCCGAGGGCGCGCCGTTGGAAAGCGTGGTCGGCATTACCATCCTGAAGGACGGCAAGCCGCATTTCACCGGCAAGCGGCCGTTGATCGAGGACATGGACAGCCTGCCCTGGGTGACCAAGGTCTATAAGCGCGACCTGGTGACCACCGATTATTACAACGGCTACATGCTGCACCCCTATATGTCCCTCTACTCGGGCCGGGGCTGCAAGTCGCGGTGTACCTTCTGCCTGTGGCCGCAGACCATCTCCGGCCACAACTACCGGACCCGTTCCGTGAAAAACATCACCGAGGAAATAAAATGGGCGCGCGATAACTTCCCGGAGATCAAGGAATTCTTCTTCGACGACGATACCCTCACCGACAATCGCGAACGCGTTGAGGCGCTGGCCGTCGAATTGGGTAAGCTGGGCGTCACCTGGTCGTGCAACGCCAAGGCCAACGTTCCCTACGAGACCCTGAAGATCATGAAGGAGAACGGCTTGCGCCTGCTGCTCGTCGGCTACGAATCGGGTAACCAGAAAATCCTTCACAACATCAAGAAGGGAATTCTGGTCACCCGCGCCAAGCAGTTCACTCGCGATTGCCATGAGCTCGGCATTCTCATCCACGGCACGTTCATCGTGGGCCTGCCCGGGGAGACACGCGAGACCATCGAGGAGACCATCCGCTACGCTCAGGAGCTCGACCCGAAGACCATCCAGGTTTCGCTTCCGGCCGCCTATCCGGGCACCTTCCTCTACAACCAGGCCAGGGAGAACGGCTGGCTGATCGGCTAGGGGGGGGACAAGCTGGTCGCCGACGATGGCGTCCAGAACAGCGTCCTCGAATACCCGCATCTATCGCGCGAGGAAATCTTCGAGGCCGTGGACACGTTTTACAAACGTTTCTACTTTCGCCCCGGGAAAATGGCCTCGCTGTTTCTCGACATGTGCCGGGACTGGCACGTCATGAAGCGGCAGCTTCGCGAAGGTGTCGAATTCTTCCGCTTCCTGTGGGGCCGGGAGAACACGGTCTGAAACGCCTGATCGTCACGGCGGATGACTTCGGCGCGTCCTTGCGCGTGAACGAAGCGGTCGAAGCGGCGCATCGGGACGGCATCCTCACCGCCACATGTCTGATGGTTGGCGCGCCGTGGGCGCAAGATGCCGTCGAGCGGGCCAGGAGGATGCCGAGCCTAGGGGTTGGGCTGCATGTGGTCGTCGTTCGAGGCAAGCCGGTGCTGCCGCCGGATCGCATTCCCGATCTCATCGACGAGAATGGCCGCTTCGACGGCAACCTCGCGCGCGCCGGGGTCCGATATTTTTTTCTCTCCCGCGTACGGCGGCAACTGGCCGCTGAAATCCGGGCCCAGTTCGAGGCCTTTCGGTCCACCGGGCTCGTCCTCGATCACGCCAACGCCCACAACCACATGCATCTGCATCCGACGGTCCTCGGGATGATCGTCGATATCGGCCGGGACTTTGGCCTGAACGCCGTCCGCCTGCCCAATGAACCGGGCGGCGGGATCTTTCTCGCGCCGTGGATCGCCTTGATGAAGCGGCGGCTGCGCCGGGCCGGCCCGCGGTTCAACGATTTCATATTCGGCATTCGCGACACCGGCCGGATGGACGGCGATACCCTCCGGCGGATCATCTCGGAGCTGCCGGACGGGGTGTCGGAGATTTTTATGCATCCGGCGACCGGGCGCTGGCGGGGAATGGAGCCGGGCGCGCGCGATTTTCGATTCGAGGATGAATTCCATGCCCTCGTCGACCCCGCCGTGCGGTCCGCGGTTACCGAATCCGGGGCGGAGCTCATCGCGTTCGGCGATCTTGGCGACGAGTCATGAGAGAACTGGAATCTTGGTGGACGATTCCGGGGCCCGGTAGAGATCGCGCGGAAGATGCTGGAAAGAAGCCGAAGCTAATTTGGCTGGGGGACCAGGATTCGAACCTGGGCTGTCCGGGTCAGAGCCGGAAGTTCTACCGCTAAACTATCCCCCAGCGGCATGGGCGGGCCATCGGCTCGGCCCGCTCGGAGCCAGTATGTAGTCCCAGCGCACCCGGTATTTCAACCGCTTTCCCAAACCCGCGCTTACGGTTCCTGGCGATCGCGCCGAGGCTGGCGCCGGGCGCCGTTGCCGGTTTAGGATATCGGCGAACGATGGCGGCCGATCCAACGGCCGCGCGATGGGAGCTGGGATCGTGGCGAATTTCGCCACCCGTCTGGGGCATGGCCGGGACGCGGCGCGCGGCCACGGGCGCGGGGTCTACGCGGCGCTCGATCTGGGCACCAACAACTGCCGGCTGCTGGTGGCCCGCGCGGTTGCCGGCGGGTTTCAAGTTGTCGATGCCTTCTCGCGCATCGTGCGCCTGGGCGAGGGTCTCTCGGCCACGGGCGCGCTCTCCGAGGCGGCGCAGTCCCGCACCCTGGAGGCGCTCAAGGTGTGCGCGGCCAAGATCCGGCGCAACAACGTGACCCGCTGCCGCGCGGTGGCGACCGAGGCGTGCCGGCGCGCGCGCAACCGCGGCGCCTTCGTGGAGCGGGTCCGGCTGCGCACGGGCATCGACCTGGAGATCATCTCCAACGACGAGGAGGCGTGCCTGGCGCTGGCCGGCTGCATGCCGCTCCTGGACCGGGGCGTTTCCCATGCGCTCGTCTTCGATATCGGCGGCGGCAGCACGGAGCTGGCGTGGATGGAAATGCCCGCGCGGGGCGCCGCGCCGAACGGCGAGGAGACCCGGCCCGGCGGCTGGTGCTCCATGCCCATGGGGGTCGTAACCCTGGCCGAGCGCCACGGCGGGCGCCAGGTGACCCCGGCGGCCTACCGGGCCATGGTCGCCGAGGTGCGCGCGGCGCTGGCGCCGTTCGAGGCGGAGCACGCCTTGAACCGCCTGGTGGCGGACGGGCGCATGCAGATGCTCGGCACCTCGGGCACGGTGACCACCCTTGCCGGCATTCACCAGCGTCTTGCGCGCTACGACCGGGCGCGGGTCGATGGCTGCTATCTGGATTTCGAGACCGCGCGCGCGATCAGCCGCGGGATCGCCGCCATGAGCTACGAATCGCGGGTCGCGAGCCCGTGCATCGGGCGCCAGCGGGCGGACCTGGTGATCGCCGGCTGCGCCATCCTGGAGGCGGTGTGCGAAACCTGGCCGGTGGGGCGCCTGCGGGTCGCCGACCGGGGCTTGCGCGAGGGCATCCTGTACCGGTTGGCGCGGGGCGACGGTCCGCCCGCCGCGCAAAGAAACGGCGCCCACGGCTCATGAGTGGCGGGCACGGCGGTGGCGGGCGAGGCGGTAGGGGGCGCGGCGGTGGCGCGCGCGGCGGCCCGGGGGCACGGGCCGGCGGGTCGGGGCGCGGCCAGGCAACCCGCCTGAAAAGCGCCAAGGGGCGCGGGGTTTCCTCCGCTCGCTGGCTGCAACGCCAACTCGGCGACCCTTACGTGCACGAGGCGCGACGGCGCGGCTATCGCTCCCGGGCCGCCTTCAAGCTGATCGAGATAGACGACAAAATCGGCATTCTTCGCCCGGGCGCGCGGGTGGTCGATCTGGGCGCCGCGCCGGGCGGTTGGGCGCGGGTGGCGGCGGAGCGCTGCGCGCCGGGCGGGCGCGTGGTCGCCCTCGACCTGAAGGAGATGGAGCCGGTTCCGGGCGCCGAGGTGCTCATGGGCGACGTGCGCGAGGCGGAGACCATGGCGCGGGTGCGCGCGGCGCTGGGCGATGGCGCCGACGCGGTGCTCTCGGACATGGCCGCGCCCTCCACGGGCCATGCCCAAACCGATCATCTGCGGGTGATCGGTCTGGTCGAGGCGGCACTCGATTTCGCCGAGGAGGTGCTGGCGCCGGGCGGGGCCTTCGTCGCCAAGGTGCTGATCGGCGGTACCGAGGGGGCGCTGCTGGCCCGTCTCAAACGCGAATTCGCCAAGGTGCGCCATGTCAAGCCTCCCGCCAGCCGCGCCGACTCGGCGGAGATGTATGTGGTCGCGACCGGCTTTCGCGGCGCCGATCCAGGTCCGCGCGATCCGGCCTGACGGGCCGCTTTCCCGCGCCCTCCTCTCGCGCGCCTTGGCATGGCGAGTGCGATGTGTATGATGCGACGCCACCCCAACATCGCGAGGGATTGGCATGGACATTCGCGTGGCGCTCACGTTCGACGACGTTCTCTTGGTGCCCGCCGAGTCCGCCGTTCTCCCCAACCAGGCCGATACCCGCACCCGTCTGACCCGCTCCATCGGGCTCGGTATTCCACTTCTGTCCTCCGCCATGGACACGGTGACCGAGCGCGGCATGGCCATTCTCATGGCCCAGGCCGGCGGCATGGGCGTGATCCACAAGAACCTGGATGTCGAGGCCCAGGCCGATGAAGTGCGCGCGGTCAAGAAGTTCGAAAGCGGCATGGTGATCAACCCTGTCACCATCGCCCCGGACCGGCCGCTGGCCGAGGCGCTCGAACTCATGGCGCGGCACAAGATCTCGGGTATTCCCGTGGTCGAGGATGGCTCCGGCCGGCTGGTCGGCATTCTCACCAACCGGGACGTGCGCTTCGCCGAGAACACGGCGCAACCGGTCAGCGAGCTGATGACGAGCGAGAATCTCATCACCGTGCGCGAGGGGGTGGAGCCGACGGAGGCCAAGCGGCTGCTGCACCAGCACCGCATCGAAAAGCTGCTGGTGGTCGATTCCGAGTATCGGTGCATTGGCTTGGTCACGGTCAAGGACATGGAGAAGGCCCAGACCTACCCGAGCGCCGCCAAGGACGAGAGGGGCCGCCTGCGCGTGGCGGCGGCGACCGGCGTGGGCGAGGCGGGCCGCGCGCGCGCCGAGGCCCTGTTCGACGCGGGCGCCGACGTTGTGGTGGTCGATACCGCCCACGGCCATTCCAAGGGCGTGCTCGGCGCGGTCGCCGCCATAAAGCGCTTGTCAAACTCCAGCCAGGTGGTCGCCGGCAACGTGGCCACCGCCGACGGCGCCAAGGCCCTGATCGACGCCGGGGCGGACGCGGTCAAGGTGGGTATCGGTCCGGGTTCGATCTGCACCACGCGCATGGTCGCGGGCGTGGGCGTGCCGCAGCTCACCGCGCTCATGGACGCGGTGGCGGCGTGCCGCGAGCTGGATACCCCGGTGATCGCCGACGGCGGCATCAAATACTCCGGCGATCTGGCCAAGGCGATCGCCGCCGGGGCGGATTGCGCCATGGTCGGCTCGCTGCTCGCCGGCACCGAGGAAAGCCCTGGCGAGGTCTTTCTCTACCAGGGACGCTCGTTCAAGGCCTATCGCGGCATGGGCTCGGTGGGCGCCATGGCGCGCGGCTCGGCGGATCGCTATTTCCAGCAGGAGATCGCCGATCAGCTCAAGCTGGTGCCCGAGGGGATCGAGGGCCAGGTGCCCTACAAGGGCTCGGGGCGCACGGTCATCCATCAGCTCGTGGGCGGCTTGCGCGCGGCCATGGGCTATACGGGCAACGCCACCGTCGCCGAGATGCACAAGAACGCGCGCTTCCTGCGCATCACCGGCGCGGGCCTCAAGGAAAGCCACGTTCACGGCGTGACCATCACCAAGGAAGCGCCGAATTATCCGACCGGTACGTAACCTCTCGTCATGACCCCCGCCGCGCGCATTCAGGCCGCCATCGAGCTTTTGGGCGAGATCGCGGGCAGCGCCGCGCCGGCCGAGCGCGCGGTCGGCGCCTATACCCGCGCGCGCCGCTACATGGGCGCCAAGGATCGCCGCGCCATCGCCGATCTGGTCTACGGGATGCTGCGCCGCCAGGCGCGCCTGGACTGGTGGCTGGCCCGTGTTGGCGTGGAGGCGCAACCACGCGCCACCGCGATCGCCTATCTGACCCTGGTCGAGGGGCGGGAGCCAGCGGCACTCGCCACCCAGTTCGATGGGAGCCGATATGGACCGTCCCCCATCGACGAGGCGGAGGGCGCGCTCGCCGCCGCGTTGGCGGGCCAGGCGCTGGACTGCGCGGAGCAGCCCGATTGGGTGCGCGCCGAGGTGCCGGACTGGCTCTGGGGGGAGGTCGCCCGGGGGTTTGGCGCCGATGCGCGCGCGGAGGCCGCCGCGCTGGCCGCGGAGGCGCCCGTGGACTTGCGCGTCAACACCCTGAAGGCGAGCCGGGCGGATGCCGCCGCGGCGCTCGCCGCCGCCGGCATCGAGGCCGCGCCCACGCCCCTCTCGCCCGTGGGCTTGCGCGTCGCCGGGCGGCGTAACGTCACCGGCACGGCGCCTTTTCGCGACGGCTGGGTGGAGGTGCAGGACGAGGGCTCGCAGATCGTGGCGCTGCTGGTCGGCGCCCGCCCCGGCATGGCGGTAGCCGATGTGTGCGCCGGCGGCGGGGGCAAGGCCCTGGCGCTCGCCGCGACCATGGAAAACCGGGGCCGGCTGCTGGCCCTCGACGTGGACCAGGCGCGCCTGGACCGCGCCGCGTCGCGCCTGGCCCGGGCCGGGGCGAGCTTGGTCGAGCGCCGGGTGCTGGGCGCCGACGATGATTTGGCGGGCGAGGCGCGCGCCTTCGACCGGGTGCTGGTGGACGCGCCGTGCTCCGGCAGTGGGGCCTGGCGGCGCGCGCCGGACGCGCGCTGGCGCCTGGACGGGGACCGCCTGGCCGCCTACCACGCCGCGCAAGGCCAAGCCCTGGCGCGCGCGGCGCTCTTGCCACGCCCAGGCGGGCGGCTGGTCTACGCCACCTGCTCGATCCTGCCCAGCGAGAACGAGCGCGCCGTGGCGGCGTTCCTGGCCGGGCACCCGGACTTCGCGGCCGTGCCCGGCGCGGACGCCTGGCGAGCGGCGCTCGCCGCCGCGCCGCCCGAGGGCACGATCACCGAGGACGGCTGGATCGCCCTCACTCCCCACCGCCACGGCACCGATGGGTTTTTCGTGGCGGTGATGGAGCGGGCGGGGACCGATACCCCGAGGAATGAGCCATGCCCAAGCCGCCCAAAATAGAGGATCTGAAACTTACGCCGTACTGGTGGGAGTCGGCGCCGCGCCCCGCGGCCGATCCGATCGATATTCCCGCGACCGCGGATGTGGGGATCGTCGGGGCCGGGTTCGCCGGCATGACGGCGGCGCTCACCGTGGCGCGGGCGGGGCGCCGTGTCGTTGTCTTCGATGCCATGCGCGCCGGCGAAGGGGCGAGCAGCCGCAACGGCGGGATTTGCAGCGGCAACATCAAGTTCAGCTTCTCCGCCCTGATCGACAAATTCGGACTCGATGAGGCCAAATCCATCTTCGCCGAGGGAACCGCCGCCAGAACGGCGCTGATCGATCTGATCGAAGAGGAGAACATCGACTGCGGTTTCAAAATGGTCGGGCGCTTCGATGGCGCCAACCATGTGCGCGATTACGACGCCATGGGCCGTGAAACGGATTTGTTGAACAGGCATCTCGATTTCGGCGCCTATATGGTGACCCAAAACGAACAGCGCGCCGAATTGGGCACGGACTTTTACAAGGGCGGGCGGGTTCGCCCGGATATCGGTGGCGTCCATCCGGCGGAACTCCACCAGGGCATATATGAACGCGCGCGCCGCGCCGGCGTTACGGTCATCGATCAAACCGCCGTCACCGGCATCTCCCGAAACACGGATGGTTTCACACTCGCCACGGCGCGCGGGTCCATCAAGGTCGGTGCGTGCATTGTCGCCACCAACGGCTACACGGATCGGGTGAGCGGCTGGCTCCGGCGCCGGGTGATTCCCATTCCCAGCCAGATTATCGCCACCGATACACTCGATCCGGACCTGATGAACCGGCTCATGCCAAGGCGCCGCATGGTGGGCGATACCCGCAATCTCTATAATTATTACCGGCCCTCGCCCGATGGTACGCGGATCATATTTGGCGGGCGACGAGGGGCGGATACCCACGACGACATGCGTAAATGCATGCACCTGTATCATAATCTCGTGGAGATTTTCCCGGACCTGGAGGGGGTCCGGCTCACCCATTCCTGGTGGGGGTATACGGGGTACACCTTTGATTTCACCCCGCATCTTGTCGTTCATGACGGCGTTCACTACGCCACCGGATTCTGCGGTTCCGGCGTCGTCTGGGCGCCCTGGCTGGGCCGGAAAGCCGCCCACATGATCCTGGGCGACCGGGAGGGCGCGCACGCCTCGTTCGCGCGAAAACCCTTCCCAACCCGTCCTTTTTACACGGGCAAGCCCTGGTTTCTTCCCTACGTCATTCGCTGGTACGCCCTCAAGGACCGCTTCATGTATGGGCGCGAATACTGATCCCATACCGGGGACGGCATACCATTTTACCCCCGCGGCCGATGGGGCCGCCGTCCTCCCGGGCGCGCGCGGGCCGAGTTGGGCGGAGGGGCGTAAGGGTGATGGTAATTCCCGTGCGTATGCGCCAGACTTCCACGACAAGCGCCCGCCGGGGCGCGCCCACGGGAGTCGAATACCGGATTTCATCGACTCGTTGAAAAGCAAGCGAGGAGCAAGCCATGTCCGAGAATATCCGCCATCTGATCGAGCGCTTTCCCGAGATGGAGGAGAGGATTCGAACATTGTGGCAGACCAATGCCGCGTTCGAGGCCCTGACGCACCGGCACGGCGAAGTCTCCGAGCAGTTGCAACGCTACGCCGGCGAGGGGGCGGAGCCTGGCCGTGAGGCGGAGGAACTGCGCCGGCGCCGCGCCGCTCTCGAAGAGGAAATGATGACCATCATGGACCAAAGCTCCCGAGTCTGAGCGAAGCGGCCCCATGGGCCCGCGCCAGCGGCGGCGGGAAATAGTAGGCGCGGAGCCGTGCCGTAACGCATGCCCCCGGAACTCGGCGAAACCGCCGGGGCGGTTCGGGTTTGCGACGGCTCCTAGACGCCGCGCCGCTCGCGCCGGCGTATCCAGAACCCCAGCGAGATGAATCCGAGGGCGAACAGGAGAAGAGTCGAGGGCTCTGGCACGATAATCGTGGCGCCAGTGCCTGTAACGGCGTCTATCACATCCCCGAGCGCATCGCTAAGGATGATGTTCGTTGGAATGATGCCGGATGTTCCGGCGGCCAGGATATTGAAACTCAGCGTGGCCAAGACGAAGCCGTCTGTCTGGATATCGTTCAGGAAGGGAGGGACGCAAAAAATACAACTCGTGCTATCCGCCTCGAGAAAACTGACCTCGAACAATTTGACGATGCCGGGCGTGGAGGCGTCGGCCCCCGTATCCGCCTCGCCGAGGAGCGGGTCTCCGAGCGATGGCCCGAAGACGGCCCCGGAGAAGCCGATGAGGGCCGGATCGAACAGGATGTCCGCGTCGAAGGCGCCGAGGGACGGCGCGAAGCCGTTTCCCAATCCACTGACGGTCAGGTCAACATCGAAGCTGTCACCGACTCCCGCGGAAATGAAGGACGGCACCACGTCGATCAAAACGGCGTTGGCGCGCGTCGCGAATCCGCCGATGCTCAGCGCGCACAAGATGATGCTAACGATCTTCCTCATGATTGCCCCCCGTTCCTCTGTTTATCACGATTACGCGAACGCCTGATCGCTCGCGCACCTCGGCCAAATGCACCACGGCATCATGCCTCTTGCATCTAGCACAATCATGCCCGAGTCGCCATCGAGATCGCACGGCGCGCCGCGGATGCCGTCTCCAATGGTCCAAAAAGGGAGACGCACACAAAAAAGGGAACAAAAAAGGGGACGAACAAAAAAGGGGACGAACAAAAAAGGGGACGCAAACCTTTTTTCGAAACATTCGACAGACGGAAATGGGGTAAAGAAATAGGGTAACGTCCCCTTTTCCACGAGTTTAAAAGAGTTTAAAAGGGTAGCGTCCCCTTTTCCCGCGAAGAAAGCGCTCTCCACGCCGACGATGGGCACCGTATTGAGCGTGGTTCCCGAGCACGGGGTTAATCATCGGCGTGTTCTTCGTATTCTTCGATAATCGTGTCGCTCATGTGGCTTAAGTGTTTCTCCTCAGCGATGGATTGAATGGCACTGTAAGGGAGGTATGTGCATTTCTCGTAAAGTGGACCATTGTCGAGCAGGGAAAAAACTGGACGCTTAATCTCCATTTTGACCTTATCGCTTCTCTCTTCCGGTGCGACGATATGCAATCGAATATCCATATTGGGCTGCAGGGCGAGAAGGTCTGCCATACGCAGCAAGCCCGAGAAGACAGCCGTGGTGTGCTCGATCTCGAACGCCCGTGCCATAGAACGACCCTTAAGCCAAATCACGTCAATTTGTTCTATCGTCCGCAGCGTTGCGTCGTCATAATTGAGCGGCAGGTTGTCGGAAAACATACCGTAATGCATTTCTGGCACAAGAGCCAAAACGCGGGCTCTATCGCTTCTTGGTATCCAAATGCGGAAGCCCATATCCGCGCCAATTTGTGCAATCTTCGCCTGAATACGAATAGATTGTCGGGCCTCATCGGTTGGCTCCTCATCCTCTGATAGCGGCTGGGCTTCGTTAGTCGCCTCATCAACGTCCTCCGGCACTTCAACCGTCACTTCCCCGCCGGTTGTGCGAACCGTTTGCTTCCGCGCGAGCTGTTTTACGTCGCAGTCGGTGAGCGGGAACGTATCTTGGCGCTGACCTTGCTCCGCCAACAGTCGCCTAAGAAACTCGCCATCTTCATCACTAATTCTTCGCAGCGAACCTCTGAAACGTGCCGCAGCCCAGCCGGGGGCACGTTTTTTTAAGTCCCGGGTGAATGAGAGACCGTTCCACACTCGGTCTTCAAAAATCGGTATCGCTTTTTCGAGCTCAAGCAGAACCTCCGGTCGCACCTTGAACCGGATTATGAATGGGTCGGGGTCGGAAAATATCGGCTCATCGGCACTGTAGGCCTCGGAAGTAATTTCCAACACGCCACACCAGCGCGATAGTCGCACAAGGTAGCAAAGGAATACATCACCGGGATTAATCTCTTCGGTCGCCATGCGCCGCTGGCGATAGCGGAAACCACTGACGCCCGCCCCGTGTTTCTGGAACGCCGCCCAGGTTTCCGGTGTGAATAGGTTCAGAAAATATGCCATGGCCCACCACTATATTGCATTAGGTCGTGTCCGGGAATGTCCCGCCTAGTGTTGAAATTCGTTGAGCAGGTATTGCTGGTTGAGCAGGCTACGCAACGTTGGCCTGCTGTTCAAGTTCGGGGTTGATGAAGTGGCTGGCCTGATGAGCCGCCAGGGCCGCCCGCAGGATCGGTAATTGCTTGTGGGCCTTGAGCCGCCGGAAGCCCTTGGCAGCCTCCAACATGGCGGCGCCGGTCCATCGGAGCGCCATCTTGGCGTCCCGCCAGCGTTTGACGTTGCGGCAGACCTGCCGGATGGTCCCGTTCATATTCTCGATGATGTTGGTGCAGGCGAGCGAACGGCGCAGTTCGACCGGCAGGCCCAGGCGGGTAACGGTGAGGATCTCGTCGAGGCCCTCCAGGATACTGGCGGAGACGCCGGGCGCGTCATGTTCCGCTTGCGCCTCGACGGGCGCAACTGGCGTATGCCCTTCGGCATCGTAAGGAAATAGGGTAACGTCCCCTTTTTGGATAACATGCGCCGCCTGGTCCAGCTGGAGCGCCTCGCGGCGGCGCCAACGTGATTAAATTCAGGGGAGGAGTCCGCACGAAACACGCATGCGGCCATCGCACCAACCGCTGAAGGGCGAGCGGATCGCGAAATCAGCGAGCCAAAAGCCGCCCACTGCTCAAATTCAGGCTTGGATGGGTGAATTTAGAGGTG
>Ga0114931_10006455_pt1 | contig 14422 bp, 13 predicted proteins | sample 2SBtaG_FD_89579 | JGI IMG/M metagenome (GOLD analysis project Ga0114931, IMG submission 89579) | Deep subsurface microbial communities from Kolumbo volcano to uncover new lineages of life (NeLLi) - 2SBTROV14_V59a metaG | ecosystem: Environmental > Aquatic > Marine > Volcanic | place: Kolumbo...
GTGCTGCTCATCACCGGCGTGTTGAACATTGCCAACTGGCTGGGATTCAACCTCATCGGCAAATCAATTTTGGTACCGATGGGCATTATGGCAAGCTTTGCCGTGCTGGGTGTGATAGATGATTTAGAGACAGTGCGCGGCGCGGTGCGCGGATTGACCGCCCGCACAAAATTTACGGCGCAACTGGTGCTGGCAACCATCGCTACCCTGGTTATGTCGCTGGGCGATTTTCAATTCGCCAACGCGGTCGCTGTGCCGGGCATCCAACACCCCATCGAAATCAGTCCACTGATTTGGATACCGGTGGGAATTTTCATCATTTTGGCAACCGGCAATGCCGTCAATCTCACCGATGGGCTGGACGGATTGGCGGGCAGTATTGCCGCGGTAACATTTGTGGCATACGGTATTATCGCATTTTTGCAGGGGCAGTTGTGGCTGGTGGCGTTCACTTTCACCGTCACGGGCGCGATTTTCGCCTTTTTGTGGTACAACGCTTACCCTGCGCAACTTTTTATGGGCGAAGTCGGTTCCGGTACACTCGGCGCAACACTGGCTGTGGTAGCACTGATGAGCGGTCAATGGCTGTTATTGCCGGTTATCGCCTTTGTTTTTCTCGCCGAAACAGTCTCGGTGATTTTGCAGGTAGCCTATTTCAAACTGACCAAAGGGAAACGGCTTTTCAAAATGAGCCCGCTGCACAACCATTTCGAGCTTTCGGGCTGGTCAGAAACACAGGTCACACAACGATTGTGGCTTATCGCAATTTTGTCAGCTATGCTGGGTATTGCCCTGGCACTGAAATAAAGCGGGTGTATCCCGCCAACACACCAATCACCATTATTTATTCTTTTAAGAGAGGGAAGATACCATGAGTAACACACCAAAACCCCGACCCAACACCTTCAAACCTGTGCTGGTTCCGCGCACACCGCAACAGCAGCAAACTGCATACGAAGCGGCTTTGGAACTGGTACAACTCATCGATGCCCACCTCACCAACGGAACACAGCACTACCGCACCAAATCCGGCAAACTGTTGCGCACGCTCGACCAAGTGGTCAACGCAATTATGAGCGACAACCTGCTCATCGAAGCGCCGAGCGTTGGCTGGCAAGACGAACTTGCGCGCGCGGCATAACCGCACCCGGTTTTTGCAATGACCACCCAATCGTCAACGGCAACGTTTGTCGGTTTGGGCGTGGTTGTGGTGGGACTGGCTCGCGAGGGGAGCGCTGTCGCCCGCTTTTTTGCCAACCGCGGTGCGCGCGTCACAATAACCGATGCGCAACCCGCCGCAAAATTGCAGCCGTGGATTGACTCGTTGGAGGGATTGCCCATCAATTTTGAACTGGGGCATCATCCCGATTCGTTGCTCAACCCGTATCGCACCGATGTAATCATTGTCAGTCCGGGTGTGCCGCCGAATATCCCGTTTTTGCAAAAAGCGCACCGGCGGAAATTGTTGCTCACAACCGAAAGCCGGATTTTGAGCCAATTCAGCCCGGCGCCGGTTATCGGCATTACCGGATCCAGCGGCAAAACCACAACCACCACACTCACCGGCAAGATGCTGACAGAAAGTGGTTTGGTTACCCATGTGGGAGGCAACATCGGCACACCGCTCATCACCCGGCTGGACGATTTTCGCCCCACTGACCGGGTAGTGCTGGAACTGAGCAGTTTTCAGTTGGAGTACTTTCACGCCGAGATGAACGCGAATGCTCTTTGTCCGCCGGAATTATCGCCGCTAAAAACGGGCTTCAGCCCAAATATTGGCGCGATACTGAACATCACACCCAACCACCTCGACCGGCACAAAACAATGGCAGCATACACCGCCGCCAAACGGGCAATTGTGGCATACATGGGCGCAGACGACACCGCTATTTTCGGATGGGATGACCCCGGCGCACACGCCATCGGTGCAGAGACGACCCGCCCCACCGTGCGCTGGTTCAGTGCGAAAAACCGGGTGGCAAACGGTGCATTTCTGGCAGACGGGCGCATAATGCTGGCCGCAGAAGGCGAACATATGCCCATCTGCCGTGCAGAGGACATCCGTTTGCCGGGTGCACACAATCGGCTGAACGTGCTGGCAGCATGCGCAATCGCTCACAGTGCAGGAGCAACCCTCGCCGCGATGGCAAAAGTGGCAACCGAATTCACCGGTGTGCCGCATCGGCTGGAAATCATCGCCGAACGAAATGGGGTGACCTTCATCAACGATAGCATCGCCACCAGCCCGGAACGGATGATAGCCGCGCTAAAATCGTTTTCCGCTCCGATAATTTTGCTGGCGGGCGGCAAAGACAAAGATTTGCCGTGGAGTGATGCCGCAAAGTTGATGGTTGAACGGACAAAAGCCGTGTTGCTCTTTGGCGCAGCAGAAGACCTGATTGCTAACGCCATCGCCGACACCGGGCATCACCCGAATATGCCGCCGGTGGAGAAATGCGGTTCGCTGGAAACAGCTGTCAATCGCGCCCGGCAGCTTGCCCGTCCCGGCGACATCGTTTTACTTTCGCCGGGCGGCACCAGTTACGATGCCTATCGCGATTTCGCAGAACGGGGCGAGCATTTTCGGCAGCTGGTGAAGTGTTTTCCCGAATGATTTTGGATTTTTACAAAACTCATGTTACGCACCTTAAAATTTGACAAAGTTTGATATGTCACCTTAACAATTTTACCCCCTCCCCCTGACCCCCTCCCCCAAATTTGTAGGAGGGGGAACAAAAGGGGTGAGCGAGGGGGACTTCGTCCCCCTCGCTCTCTCTCACTCCCCCTTCCCTGAGGGAAGGGGGGACACAGGGGGGATGGGGGAAACCCAAAATTCGGGATTTTTACCAACAATATCATAATTTTTATTTTGTCAAATACTTGACTGCGTAACATAAGTTACAAAAGTCTCATTTAGCTCAACCTTAAAATTTGGAACCCGGAACTTGATTATGGCGAGAACAAAAACAACCACCCCACAAATGGATTACGGACTAGTGCTGGTTGTCAGCATTTTAACCGTATTTGGGTTGATGATGATTTTCAGCACCACCTATTATCTCAGTTTGAGCGCTGACAAACCGTCATATTACTATTTCGGGCGTCAATTGGCTTTCACGGCGATAGGTGTCGCTGCAATGATTTTTCTCTCGCGCGTCGAATACCACAAATGGAAAAAACTTTCAGGGTGGTTGCTGGCAATCAGTTTGATATTGGTCATCGGTGTACTGGCCATCGGAAATTCAAGCTTTGGCGCACAACGATGGTTTACCAAAAGCGGGTCGGGGCAGCCATCGGAACTACTGAAATTGGCGCTCATCATCTATTTGGCACATTGGCTGGCAAGCCGAAAAGAAAACATCAAAACACTTTCACTTGGGTTGATACCTTTTGCCATTTTAATGGGCATCGCATCCGGGCTGGTTGTTTTGCAAGACGATTTGAGCACCAGCGCACTGATTGCCATCACCAGTTTTGTGATGTTTTTCATTGCTGGCGGCGAAATTTTCCAGATGATTGCCAGTTTGGGCATTGGCGGGGCGGTGGTGGCGTTTTTAATCTATCAAGAACCCTATCGGTTACAGCGCATTACCGCCTTTGGGAAAAACCCGTTTGCCAACCCAACCATGCAAAACTGGCAAATTCGGCAAACGCTGGAAGCGCTGGGAAACGGCGGCGTGCTGGGGGTTGGATTGGGACAAAGCCCGCACAAAATCGCCGGAATACCCGCCGTCCATACCGATGTGGTGTTTGCGGTGGTTGGCGAAGAGATGGGATTTCTCGGCGCACTGCTTCTCATTGGGTTGTTTGCCTTTTTGGCATATCGCGGTATGAAAATCGCGCTCAACGCCCCGGATGTATTCGGCACACTGTTGGCGGCAGGCATCACCAGCAGCATCATTTTGCAAGCACTCATCAACACCGCCGTGGTAACAAACACCATCCCGTTCACCGGTATTCCGCTGCCATTTATCAGTTCCGGCGGATCGTCAATGGTGGTCAGCATGGCGAGTATCGGGCTATTGCTCGCCATTTCGCGGCGTACATTGCCGGAAGAACCGGCAGAACAGACACAATCGTATGAAATTGATGATTTCGGGCGGCGGCAGCGGAGGACACGTGTACCCCGCACTCGCCGTGGTGCAGATACTTAAATCGAATACCCAAATTTTATGGGTGGGCAGTCGCGGCGGTATGGAAAAATCGCTATTGGCACGCGCCGAAATTCCGTTTCGGGGAATTGATGCCGCCGGATTGCGCGGCAAAAATCCGCTGGCGATGGCAAAAGGGGCATTCACGCTGCTGAAAGGCTATCGCCAAAGCCGAAAATTACTGCGCGAATTTGAGCCTGACGTGCTATTTGTGACCGGCGGTTATGTGTGCGTGCCGATGACGCTGGCTGCTCACCGCGCGGGAGTGCCGGTGGTCATTTATCTGCCCGATATTCAACCGGGGCAGGCGATAAAATTTCTCAGCCGCTATGCCAACCGGGTGGCAGTCACCGCACCCGATGCCCGACAGTTTTTTCCCGACGGGTTGACGGTGGTGACGGGGTATCCGGTTCGCCCCGAACTGTATACCGCCGACCGCACCGCCGCCCAACAGCGCTTCAATCTCGACCCGGCATTGCCGACCGTGCTAGTTTTTGGCGGCAGCCAAGGGGCACGCAGCATCAATCGCGCCATCGCCAACCGAGATGCACTGAACCGGCTGCTATCGCACGCGCAACTCATCCACATCAGCGGCGAACGGGATGCGGAATGGACACAAGCCGTGTGGAACGAACTTCCGGCGGCTCAGCAGCAGTTGTACCGTTTGTACCCGTACCTGCACAGCGAGATGGCAGACGCTTTTGCCGCCGCTGATGTCATCATCTCTCGCGCCGGCGCCAGCATTTTGGGCGAAGCGCCGGCGGTGGGTGTGCCATCCATTTTGGTGCCGTATCCGTATAGCGGGGCGCATCAATGGCAAAATGCGCGGTATCTGGAAAAACAGGGTGCGGCAATCACCGTGCCAGACGAAAAATTATCAACCGATTTACTGCCGACGACCATCGCACTTTTGGCTGACCGCGACCGGCGCACCGCAATGGCGCAAGCCGCCAAAAAATTGGCTCGTCCCAATGCGGCACACGCCATCGCACAAGTGTTGGAGGATTTTTGCAATGAATAACACCCTCAATATTGATTATACCGTTGTGTTTTATATGGTGGTGGGATTGTTTGGGCTTGCCGGCTTTTTGCGCGGCTGGTGGAAAGAAGCCATCACCACCGGACTGCTATCACTGCTGCTGATTATGCTGGAAAAACCGGAACTGGCACAACAAATTATCGACAGCATCAATAAACTGATTGACACTTTTCGCAATTCCTCAGCATTCAGCGCGGCGGGAAATCTTGCCCCCGGCAGCGAAATTTCTGCCAGCCAGCGCGAAACTTATATCATCGTTTTGATTGTACTCATCATCGTCTCATATTTCATTGGCAATATGACACTCAACAACAATTTAACCGCCGGCGGACGAATTTTCGGCGGGGTACTGGGGTTCACCAACGGTTTCATCGTACTGTCCCTTGTCAAAGAATATATTCTGGGGCGATTTTTGCCCGGCGGGTTGGCAACCGAACTCGGCACAGCCAGCGCGGCGAGCGTCGCCACAGCAGCCAGCGTCCCCGACAATTTGACGCTGAGCATCACCAATGTGCCCAAGGCCAGCATCACCGATGGCTTTGCCATCTGGATTTTTATTGTGGGCGGGGTATTACTCCTTTTGTTCGCCATTACCAGCCGCGTATCCATCGAACGCGGAAAAATTACCAAACGCCCACCGCTGGGGTATAAATAACAAATGACAAAACACATCCATTTGGTCGGCATTGGCGGCACAGGGCTTTCTGCCATTGCCACCGTCCTGCTCCAACAGCATAACACCATTTCCGGCTCTGATATGCACGAATCGGAAAATACGGCACGATTGCGGGCGCTCGGCGCAACGGTACACATCGGGCATCGCGCCGAAAATATCACCACCCCCGATGCGGTGGTCGTTTCATCTGCCATCCCCGCCGACAATCCCGAAATTGCCGCCGCTCGCGCCAAGGGCATTCCGGTTTTCAAGCGTCCGGCGTGGTTGGGGCAAATGATGACCGGCACGCGCGGCATTGCCATCGCCGGAGCGCATGGCAAAACCACCACCACCGCCATGGTGGCATTGGTGATGAGCCGCGCCAACCTGTCGCCGACATTCATCGTGGGCAGTTTCATCCCGCAATTGAAAACAAATGCCGCCGCCGGAAACAGCGACTGGTTCATCATCGAAGCGGATGAATATGACCACACCTTTTTAAGCCTGAAACCGGAACTTGCCATCATCACCAACATCGAGCGCGACCATCCCGACACCTACCCCACCGATGAATCGCTGTATCGTGCCTTTGTCCAATTTGCCGAACTGATTCCCCCGCACGGCGCACTGCTGGCGTGCGGCGATGATGCCGGTGTGCAGCATATTTTGCCGCAACTGCCCACCGCCGAAACGTATGGCACCGGTGAAAACAATCGCTGGCGCGCGGTAAATATTGCCGCCAACAAATTTGGCGGGTTTACCTTTGAACCACTGCGGGACGGCGTGCCCGTCGCGCCGAAAATTGCCCTGCGGGTACCGGGCATACACAACGTGAAAAACGCGCTGGCGGCGCTGGCAGTGTGCATCAAAGCGGGTATCGCACCGAAAACCGCAGCGGAGATACTGGCAACCTTCACCGGCACAGCCCGCCGGTTCGAACTGAAAGGAGAAGCGGGCGGCATCACCGTGATTGACGATTACGCCCACAACCCCACCGAACTGCGGGCGACACTTGCCGCAGCGCGCGCCCGTTTCGGCAAACGACACATTTGGGCAGTCTTTCAACCGCACACCTTTTCGCGCACCAAACTACTGCGGCACAAATTTTCGGCGGCATTTGGTGATGCCGACCATGTAATTTTGCTGGATATCTATCCCGCCCGGGAAAAAGATGACGGGTCAATCAGCAGTGCGGATATTCTGACGGAAATGCGGCATCCCGATGCACGCTATCTGCCCGGAACGCTGTCAAACGCCGCCGATTTTCTGCTGACGCATCTTTCTTCCGGCGATATACTCATCACCCTCGGCGCAGGTGACGGTTATCGGGTCGGCGAGATGGTTTTGGAAAAATTGTCGCCGGTTGAGACAAATTGAGGATGGGATGATGGCAAAAAAGAAGCGTCGCAGTAAAAAACTGCGGAAAGAAGACCTTAAAATCTTAAAAATGCTGGAATCGCCCGCGACAGAAAAACCGGCAGTGGAAAAATCGCCCGAACCGGTGAAGCGCGACACCGTACAGCGGTTGATCCACCTTTTGGAGACCGATGACCGGGAAGCCGCTTGACCTGACACCGCTGTACCACGCCCTGCATGCGCAATTCGGCAAGCGGGTGCGCCGCGATGAACCACTGGCGCGACACACCACGCTGCAGTTGGGCGGGCCTGCCGATTTGTATGTCACGGTACAATCGGCAGCCGAATTGGCAGCGGCGGTTTCGCTGGCAAAAGCACACGGCGTGCCCGTGTTTCTGCTGGGTGGCGGGGCAAATTTGGTCATCGCCGAAACGGGGATTCGCGGGCTGGTAGTGGCGAATCACGCGCGGAAAATCACATTTGCGGGCGAAATCGTCCGCGCCGAAAGTGGCGCTATCCTGCCCCGATTGTCAAATTTATGCGCCAAACACGGTTTGAGCGGGTTGGAATGGGCGGTCGGTGTGCCGGGCACACTTGGCGGGGCGGTGGTGAATAACGCCGGGGCATACGGCAGTTCCATCGCCGATGCACTCATCCGCGCCGAATTGCTGACGGCAGCCGGAACACAAGCGTGGCAACCGGCAAACTGGTTCGAGTATGATTATCGCACCAGCCGGTTGAAACGGGGCAAAACGCGGGCGGTCGTGCTGCAAGCGGAACTGCGCCTTTCGCCCGCACCGGCGGCAGAAATTTCTGCCCGAATGCAGGCGTTCACCGCGCGGCGAAAATCGTCGCAACCGCCGGGCGCAACAGTGGGCAGTATGTTCAAAAATCCGCCGGGCGATTATGCAGGCCGATTGATTGAAGCGGCAGGGTTAAAAGGGTTTCGCGTGGGGCGGGCGGAAATTTCGCCCAAGCATGCCAACTTTTTTGTCAATTTGGGCGGCGCATCCGCGGATGATGTTATCACGCTGATAAACACCGCCCGCGAGACTGTCCGGCAAAAGTTCGGTGTAGAATTGGAATTGGAAATTGAGATTGTCAAATGAGTGAGAAACGAAAAATCCGCGTCGGCATTTTATTCGGTGGCAAATCAGGTGAGCATGAAGTAAGCCTGACATCCGCACAGAATGTGATGGCGGCAATGGACAAATCGAAATACGATATCGTACCCATTGGCATAACCAAAAGCGGGGTGTGGTTTACGGGTGAAAATGTGATGGCACAACTGACCGGCGCGGCGGAGATGCCGCCGCAAATTGCCGCGCGTGCTGCTCAAAGCCGCAGTTTAACGCCGTTTTTGGATGATTCGGTGGTGGCGCGCGATGCCGCCATCGGCACGCTGGATGTGATTTTCCCCGTGCTGCACGGCCCGATGGGCGAAGATGGCACAGTGCAGGGCATGCTGGAATTGGCGGGATTGCCGTATGTCGGCTGCGGGGTGCTGGGCAGTGCCGCTTCGATGGACAAAGTGGTGGCGAAAGATATTTTTCGGGCGCACGATATTCCGGTGTTGCCATACGTCACCGTTCTGCGAAAAACGTGGTTCGCCGAACCGGAAGCGGTGCGGGCACAGATTGAATCGGCACTGGCGTACCCTGTGTTTGTGAAACCCGCCAATATGGGTTCCAGCGTGGGCATTTCAAAAGTGCATGGGGCAGATGAATTGGCGGCGGCAATGGATGAAGCCGCGGCGTATGACCGCCGTTTGCTGGTGGAACAGGGTATCAACGCGCGGGAAATTGAGGTGAGCATTTTGGGAAATGACGACCCACAAGCCTCGGTGCCCGGCGAAATTTTGCCCAGCCGCGAATTTTACAGTTACGCTGCCAAATATCTCGATGGCGACAGTGAACTGCTCATCCCCGCCCCGCTGACACCGGCACAGACCACCGCCGTGCAAAAATATGCCATCGCCGCATTTTTGGCGCTGGATTGCGCCGGATTGGCGCGGGTAGATTTTCTGCTCGACCGTGAATCGGGCGCGGTGTATTTGAACGAAGTGAATGCCATGCCCGGTTTTACCGAAATCAGCATGTATCCCAAATTGTGGGCTGCCGATGGGTTGGGCTATTCGGCATTGATTGACCGTTTGATTGAATTGGCGTTGGAACGCCACACTGAACGCACTAAAAATCGTACCGATTTTAACGTGTCCGAGGCAACATGAGCCGGCAAAAAAAAGAAGTAACATACACACCAAAAACCAAAAAACGGCGGCGACGGTCGGCACGACGGCTGGGCAAAAACGCCACGATGGAAAATCGGGTGGGCAGTAAAACGCTACGATTCTCTGCGGCAGCACCCGCCACCGGCACACGTGCCCGTCCCAAAATACATTTTTCCGCCGCGAAGCTTGCGGGCATAGCGGTGCTGCTGGCTGCGTTATTTGGGGTGTATATGTTATTCGGCACGGATAAATTTTATGTGTACAGCGCCGACATCAGTGGCAACCATGTACTCAACGCCGACGAGATTTTTCAAGCCAGCGGGGTAAACAATCTTTCGATTTTCTGGGTAAACCCGCGCACGGTGCAAGAAAATGTCGAAGCGCTGGATTATGTGAAAAGCGCATCGGTAAAAGTGTCGCTGCCCGCCACAGTGCGCATCACCGTGGAAGAACGGCTACCGCAAGTGCTGTGGCGTTCCGGCGATGGGTTGTGGTGGGTAGACAGCGAAGGTGTCTTTTTGCCCGCCAAAGAAGATGCTGCCGCAACGGGCGTCAAACTGCAAATTGAAGATATTGATGGGCTGCCTGCCACTCAAATCGACCCGAAAATCATTCGCGCGGCGCAGCGGGTTTATCACCTGAAACCCAACATCAATCATCTGTACTATCAGCGCGAAATTGGTTTGGTGTACACCAATGCCAGTGGCTGGATAATTTATCTGGGCAAAGAAGACACGCATATCGCAGCAAAATTGCAAGTGGCGGATGCCGTCGCCCAAAAATTACTATCCGCAAATATCATACCGGCATTTATAGACGTGCGCGACCCGCTGCACGTGGTTTACAACCCACAATCAACCCCATGACCGAGGTACTGGGGTACTACATATTGTGGCACACGGGCTTGTCAAAGCCTATATATTGTGGTATTATAAAGTAGTTACCGTGTATATGGGTGATGCGCTCGACAACAGGACAGCAAATGGAAGAAACAACAATTGTCGGCATCGACATTGGCACAACAAAAATATGTACATTAGTGGCCGATGTTGATTCACAGCAAAACTTACGCATCGCCGGAATAGGCATCGCTCCGGCGCGCGGTATCCGCAAAGGTGTGGTGGTCAACGTGTCCGAAGCAACCGCCGCCATTGCCGAAAGCTTGGAGCAGGCCGAACAAGCGTCGGGGTACGAGATTCACAGCGCATATGTAGGGCTTGCCGGTTCGCACATCAGCGCGCTGAACAACCGGGGTATCATCTCGCTCAACAATGGTCACCGCGGCATCCAAGCCTCTGATGTCACCCGAGTGTTGGAATCGGCAAAGGCGGTATCGCTGCCGGACAACCGCGAAATTCTGCACGTTATTCCGCGCAGTTTTACCGTTGACGGCGATGACGGCGTGAAAGACCCCATCGGTATGTTTGCCCAGCGGCTCGAAGTGGAAGCCCATATCGTCACCGGCGCTACCACTTCCATAAACAATTTGGTTGCCTGCATTCAAAATAACGATGTAGACATTGACGCGCTGGTGTTAGAACCGCTTGCATCCGGTGAAGCCGTGCTCACCGAAATGGAGCGCGATATGGGGGTTGTGCTGGCAGATATCGGCGGCGGGACAACCGATATTGCCATTTTCATCGAAGGGAGCATTTGGCACACCACCGTGCTGCCCACCGGCGGGCAGCAAATTACCAACGATGTCGCTGTTGGGCTGCATACACCGTTCAACATTGCCGAAGAGATAAAAATTCGCCATGGGCACGCTTGGCCCGCCAAAATGACCGTGTCCGGCGCATTGGAAGTTGATACATTCGGCGAAGAGGGGCGGCAGGCTATCGACCCGGAATTTTTGGCAGACATCATTCACGCCCGCACCGAAGAGATTTTCGAGCTGATTTTGCAAGAAATCAAACGCAGCGGATACGATGGGCTATTACCGGCGGGCATGGTTTTATGCGGAGGTACAGCCAATCTCAGCGGCATAAAAGATGTGGGACGCTCGGTGTTGGATATGCCCATTCGGGTGGGAACACCGCAAGAGTTGCGCGGGCTGATAGAAAATCTGTCTGAACCCGAATTTGCCACAAGTGTGGGACTGTTGCAATGGGGAATGAACCATCAAACCCAACCGTCATCACGGCAACGCCCGCATCGTCAACCAAACAAGGTTTTATCCTGGCTAAAGAAAGCTTTTTTGCCGGGTTAATCAATAAAAAATTGGAAATATGAGGTTCGAGAGTAAATCCCGTCAGCACCCAGCTTCGCGTTTGAGATTTTCCTTCTCCAACCTCTCAAATTAACCACCAAACTTAGGAGGCAATTATTATGTCCTATCGAACAACAAATGCGGAGCCCGATTCACTAGCGAAAATTGAAGTTGTCGGCGTTGGCGGCGGCGGCTCAAACGCTGTAAACCGGATGATTAATGCCGGTGTACGCGGCGTTGATTTTATCGCGGTAAACACCGATGCTCAGGCACTGCTGGCTAGCAATGCCCCCCAACGTATTCGCATCGGCGATAAAATTACGCGCGGTTTGGGCGCCGGCGGCAACCCCGAAATCGGGCAAAAAGCAGCCGAAGAGTCTGCCGACGACTTGGCAGACATTCTCGGCGGCGCAGATATGGTTTTTGTAACCTGCGGCATGGGCGGCGGCACCGGCACCGGCGCAGCACCCGTCATCGCCGAAATTGCACACAGCCTCGGCGCACTGACCATCGGCGTGGTAACCAAACCATTCACCTTTGAAGGGCGCAACCGAATGACCACCGCCGATGAAGGTGTAGAAATCTTCAAAGACAAGGTTGACACCCTCATCACCATTCCCAATGACCGGCTGCTGAGCATTGTAGATAAACGCACCAGCATGACCGAAGCTTTTCTGGTTGCCGATGACGTTTTGCGACAGGGCATTCAAGGCATCTCCGAGCTGATTACCGTACCCGGCTTAATCAACCTCGACTTTGCCGATGTTCGCTCGGTGATGAGTGGCGGCGGTACGGCATTGATGGCGATGGGGTTGGCAACCGGCGATACCCGCGCCACCGACGCGGCAAACTCGGCTGTCACCTCTGCCCTATTGGATGTGAGCATCGACGGCGCGCGCGCCATTCTCTTCAATGTTACCGGCGGCAGCAACCTAAGCCTGTTCGAAGTTAACGAAGCAGCCGAAATTATCCGCAGCAAAGCACACCCCGATGCCAACATCATCTTTGGTGCAGTTGTGGACGAGAAAATGGAAGACACCCTGCGCATCACTGTCATCGCCACCGGTTTCGATGCTGTGGCAGCCGTTAAAGAACCACCGACGGTCAGTGGCCAACCCAAAAAGACCATCGATTTTCCCACACTCAACAAAAGTTTCGACCAAGATGACTTGGATGTGCCAACCTTCCTGCGCCGTGGCTCACGCTAGTTTTCCACAAACTTCCATCGATTTCTCGCCCCGCCGAACGTTTCCGGCGGGGCATTTTTTTTGAAATACATCTTCATATTTTAAGGTTATGGTTCCAAAATCCACTTGCCGAAACAGTCAAAATCGTGTATAATGAGTGTTGTAACTCCACAATATAAGGTGTCCACTACTGGTCAACCACAATATGTAGTGGTTTTTTAATGCTCGATTTCAAAATGTTATGTAAATTGCATTTTGTTCCGCAAAGGAGCCAAAAAGAAAATGAAGTGCCCATATTGTAACAGCAACGATAGCCGCGTCATCGACACCCGCGAAGTGCCCGACGGTATCCGCCGCCGGCGCGAATGCAATAACTGCCACCAACGCTTTACCACATACGAACGCATCGCCGGCATCAACCTGCTCATCGTCAAACGCGATGGCCGCCGAGAAGAATTTGACCGCAACAAACTCATCAAAAGCATGCGCATTTCTTGCTCAAAACGCCCCGTCTCTGCCGAGAAACTGGAAGAAGCTGCCCGCGAAATTGAAACCGATTTGTACACCATGGGCAAAGGCGAAGTACAAAGCCTTACCGTGGGCAAGCTGGTTATGCAGCACCTGCAAGAAATTGATGAAGTAGCTTACGTTCGTTACGCCTCTGTTTACCGCCGCTTTGAAGACTTGAGTAATATCACAGAAGAGATTGAACATCTCCTGCAGAAAAAACGCCGCGAAGAAGCACAGAAAAATCAGATACCACTGCCGCTGGAAAACAAATAGTTTCACCGGCACACCATTTTTAAAGAAGAACGACATGAAATCTTTGCAAAAATTTGAAATTATACGGGAAAACGCTTAATTCTTAGCGATGTTATTCCCGTGAAAACGAAAATCCATACATCTTTTTTCTGGATTTCCTGTTTTTCTCCGAAAAATTTCGGAATGACCTATCAAAAGTTGATTTTTTGAACAATTGCGAAAAGTTTCAAGCATTTTGATAACTTTTTGATAAAAAATTAGGAGGGTTGCCCCATGATTGCCAAAACCAAAAAAAACTACCTGAAACCACTGGGTGAAAAAATTTTTCTCGACCGTTACGCACTAAAAGATGCCCAAAAAGAAACACTGTCCATTGGCGACACAGCCGTTGTTTGTACCAACCTGCAAACCGGACAGCGCGAAATCGGCACTGTCACAGCATTGGATGGCACCGAAGTAACCCTCAAACTGAAAGACGGCACCGAAATCACTCAGGCAGTAGAGCACATCGACAAGCCGCTGGAAACTGACCCCGCTCAATTGATTGCCCGCGTGGCACGTGGCATCGCCGCAGAAGAAGCCCCCGAACAGCGCGCAACATGGGAAAAGAATTTCCGCTGGCTGCTGGAAGATTGGAAATTTGTACCCGGCGGACGCATTCTCACCGGTGCGGGCACCGATCAAAACCTAACTTACTACAATTGTTATGTCATCCCTTCCCCACACGACAGCCGTGGCGGCATCATGAAAACGCTATCCAACATGACCGAAATTATGTCGCGTGGCGGCGGCGTAGGCATCAACCTGTCATCACTGCGCCCACGGCACGCCTA
>Ga0114931_10006456_pt1 | contig 14421 bp, 12 predicted proteins | sample 2SBtaG_FD_89579 | JGI IMG/M metagenome (GOLD analysis project Ga0114931, IMG submission 89579) | Deep subsurface microbial communities from Kolumbo volcano to uncover new lineages of life (NeLLi) - 2SBTROV14_V59a metaG | ecosystem: Environmental > Aquatic > Marine > Volcanic | place: Kolumbo...
GAAACCCTGCATAAATACAAATAAGGGTGATGATGTTGAACTAATGGAATTGGATTTGGAAATTAGGAAAAGATTGGATAAAGGACGGATTATCACGTTCCCCTGGTGAAGGGAAAAAGAAGACCTCAGGTTTTCCGCTTCACGCATTACGCTTCACGAAATTCTGGCAACCTGAGAAAAATATTCTACGAACGACCGCATGCCACCTGACGCTTGGCCCCAATCGAAAAACTCATTCGGTGCATGATAGCCATGCTCAGGGAGACTGAGGCCCATAAACAAAATCGGTACGTTCCAGGATCGTTGCATGAGTTTGACGGCTCCAATCGATCCGCCCTCTCGAACAAAGGCCGGGGTTCTTCCAAACCCCGTCTGCACCGCTTTCCACAAGGCGTCTGCATAGGGACCGCCAGTCACGCCTTGAAACGGCTCAAGCTCCCCATCATTTTCTAACCGAATGTCTGGATGATGTTTTTTGAGAAAGGCTTTGAGTTGGGAAAATATTTTTTTGGGATTTTGATTCGGCACAAGCCGCATGCTGACTTTGAGCTGCCCTGAGGGTGGCACCACCGTTTTGACACCATGCCCCGTATGCCCGCCAACCAGTCCATGTACTTCAAAGGTCGGCGCAGCCCAAATGCGTTTGAGGAGTTTCGCGCGATCTTCCGTACGAATGGCTCGAAACCCAAACGCTTTTTTAAATCGGCTCACCTCGAAACCCGACGATAAAAATTCTTTCATCTCCTTTGAGGTGGGAGGCACGACATCATCATAAAACCCAGGGATTTTCACTCGCCCCGTTTTCGCATCGACACAAGCATGTGCTGCCTCACACAATTCCGCCAAAGGATTGCGAGCCCCGCCACCGGTTAACCCTGAATGCACATCCGTGGTCCCTGTGCGCAAGGACAATTGAGCTGAGAGCAAACCACGAAGCCCAGTGGGAATGGCGGGTTTTTGGCGAGACACCCAGATCGTGTCTGAAATCAAAACGGAGTCTGGACGAGGCACCAATGTCTTCTGATCCAAGGCATCTTGAAAATTTGGGCTGCCTATTTCCTCTTCAAGCTCCCACAAAAATCGAATATTTAACGGCACGCCCTGCTCAATGGCATAGCGGGCCGCGAAGAGCGCCGTGAGTGCGGGACCTTTGTCATCTGTCGTTCCTCGACCACGATAACGATTGCCTTCCTTTCGAAACTTGAAGGGTTCTTGTCGCCACTCAGGTTCTTGGGCTGGCTGCACATCCAGGTGATTGTAAATCGTCAGCGTCGGATACTGTTTGCCAACGTGCCATCCACCTGACACGGCTGGATATCCTCCTGTTTTGACGATACGCGCCTTCGCCCCAAAATTTTTGAGGTATTGCGTTGCCAACGTCGCGGTTCGATGAATGTCCTTCACCCGATCAGGATCTGAGCTTATGGACGGGGTTTCGACCATTTGCCCTAACAAGTCTTCATATTGGGGTCGGGCTGATCGGATATACGATTCCAATTGCGCGTTTCGTTTGGTCATGAATGATCCTTAATCGGGAGGCAAGAGTGGAACTAACCAAAATAGAAAGGGACCGGAGAAAAGCACAGGACAAACATGACAATCGCAAACCATCCGACCCACACCCGCCCCCGTCCTAATTCTACAGCCGGATCAATGACGGGCGGATGAGCAATCCCCACTAAACCCGTTAACCCTGCCCACAAAAGCCACCCGGGCCATCCCCAAATACCCAGGCCCACTAAAATAGGCAGGATCGCAAACGCAAGAGTCCGTTGGCGCCTTCCAAAAAGAGCAAAGGCCACATGTCCACCATCAAGCTGCCCAATCGGAAGTAAATTCAAAGCAGTCACGAACAGCCCAAACCAAGCGGCAAACCCCACGGGGTGCAAGACAATATCGTAGGTCTCGGGAATGGGGCCAAAAATGAGCCACGCGAAAAACTAAAGAAGCAGCGGCTCTCCTAACTGAAGACCATACATGCCAAGTTTTGGAACCACCGTCGAAAGGGATAATCCAATAATCAGCGCGAATACCGCGACAACAAACCCAGCGATAGGACCTGCCACACCGATATCAAACAATGCTCTACGGTTCATGATCGGCGACCGCATGCGAATAATCGCGCCAAACGTCCCAATGAACTGTGGAGGCCCAGGAATGAACAAAGGAAATGAGGCCGGGACTCTATGAATTCGAGAGAGCCAAAAATGCCCGAATTCATGAGTGACCAGAATGCCCAGAAGCGTAGCGGCGAATGGCCATCCTTGGAATAAATTCTCAGGATAACGAATCAGAAAATCCCACGCGCCCGTGACGGGTTTAACATTAAGTTGATACGCCCCAGCCCACAACGTGGTAAAGACAGTCACGAGAAAAAGGATGATAGGCAGGTATAACACAGAAAAGAGGCTAGGAGGTTCCTCAGGAAATGGCTGTTCCCACTCAGGCGACCATCCGTGATGGTCCTCAGGGGAATCGTTTTTCCAACTGTCTTCTGACCGATCGCCGATTCGACCGGGTGGAACCTTGTGCTCATCCATGAAAATAGTGCTTCTTTAGCCGGGCCAAGTGATGATTATCCAAACGGATTATACATTTTTTCTTCTTTGACTGTCGTGGCTGGGCCATGCCCAGGTAATAAAACCGTATCGTCCGAAAGCTGCAACACGCATTCTCGCACAGAGTGTAAATGATTCGAATAGAGTGAAAAAGGATTCGATCGTCCAATGGAACCTGCAAAAAGAGTATCCCCCACAAAGCAAAGTTCCTGATCGCCAATCCGCACCTGAAAACAGAACCCCCCGGGGGTATGCCCAGGGGTGGCGAGACAATTGACAGCGAGCACACCCACTGAAATTTTCTGTTGATCATGAGGTACCACCAGACTCTCTTGTACTGGTTTCCAGGGCAGCAGAGGAAAATCGCCATTTCCCAGGTACACCGGGACAGGCCATTCTTTTACTATGTGGTCTAGCCCTCCCGCATGATCTGTATGACCATGGGTTAAGCACACACCGACAAGCTTGAGGCCTCGATTTTTTATTTCTGCCAACATCGCCCCTGCATTGTAGGCCGTATCGATAAAGACGGCATCCTTCGTTCCCGAATCAAAGAGTAGGTAGCCTTTGACTTCATAGCCACCAATGTCGCCACGAACGGTGACGACTGCCGTCTCCACCCAAGCCGGACTAGGCTCAGGCTCCCATTGGTCTACCGCAACTGACTTAAGGCTTTTGGGTTTCAAGAACAACGCCTCAGCACAGGACTGTACTTCTCTCACTGTCGGGGCACGCACACCTTTTTCGAGGCTTTCCAAATCCTTGAGGGGTATCTGAGCTTGTCCAGCCAATTGTCCAACGGTGTGTCCGATCCCCAACCTGGCTTTTTTCACAATGTCGCAAAATTCATCTTCAAGCGGCACGGTCTTTCCTTTTCACGTTCTGCGCACAATCATATCCAATTTTTGCTAGAGCAGGGGTGCTGAAACGGTCACAATAGATCCTGCCAGGCTTGCACCATAATGGAATCAATATCGACCAGAACCACCCATTCCAACATTTCAGGATTGAACCGGCGTATTTCCTCTATCATTTCCCGCGCAGCCTCCTGCGGGGCCACTCTCCCCACACCAGTGCCCAACCCGGGAAGGCCTAGGGACTGGAAACCCTGTTCGTCAGCCAATGCCAGCGCGGCTCGAGTCGCGGCGCCAACATTGGAAGCAGGAATCCTCATGGCTGGTTCCGACATCGTCGGGGCGTGAATAATCCCTCGGAATTTGGTTCGTCCACCCGAAGTCAGAACCGCCATGCCCACTGGAATCGGAGCTTGTTTTCTGGCTTCCTCTTCAACCTGGAACCCAGCCATGCGGCGAATGACCCCGGCAACCCCGCCTCCCATCAATCCATGGCTATTCGCAGCATTCACGATAACTTGCACATCGACATCAAGGAGACTGCCTTGCACGACCAAAATCTCTAGTTCTTTGAAAGGCTCACTTCCCATTCCAACCATACCTTCCCGCCTTGGGAAGACACAAAAAAAGGCTCATGGACCAACCTTACCATGAGCCTTCAAGTTCTCGCCACTTTTGAGAAAGTCTAATCAGTGACCATCCCAACACCTCCGGCGGAAGAGAATCGGATTAATTCACCATTCATTTACCCCGTCAATCGCTTGGCCAGTGAAGAAAAATTCCACGAAAACGATCCCATCCCCGCTCCCACCTCAACTGGCTCTAACCAGCGATTTTGGAAGCACGGCGTCACCTCTTCTGGAGCCACGGCAGGACTCATCAGAAACCCTTGAATGGCATCACATCCACGATCACGCAAAAATTCCCACTGCGCTTGAGTCTCGACCCCTTCCGCGGTCACTTTCATATGCAATCCATGCGCTAACGCAATCATGCCGCTGGCAATGGCTGAATCGCCTTCATTGGAAGGGATATCCCCAACAAAAGAACGATCAATCTTCAGGGTATCAATCGGGAAACATTTTAAATAGCTGAGCGAAGAATAGCCGGTGCCAAAATCGTCAATTGAAATTTTAATTCCCAAGGCCTTGAGTTCTTTCAAGCGATTGGTCGAAGCGCCATTGCTTTCAAAGAGCAGGCTCTCAGTCAATTCAAGTTCTAAAAATTTGGGGTCAAGTTGGCTCTGGGCAAGAATGTTGGCCACCTTCCCCACGAAAGATTTTTGTCGAAATTGTCTAGCGGATAAATTAACACTGACACTGGCGAGGGGGAGCCCCGCTTCCTGCCATTCCTTATTCTGTCGGCAAGCCGTCGATAACACCCATTCGCCGAGGGGCACGATCATCCCATTTTCCTCAGCCAAAGGAATAAATTCCTCAGGCTGAATAAGCCCGCGCTCGGGATGACACCACCGCAACAAAGCTTCCAGGGCAATCACCCGCCCACTTTTCATATCGATCAGCGGCTGATAGTGCAGCAGAAATTCTTCACGGTCCAGGGCATGACGCAGATTGGTTTCCATGGCCAAATGTTGCGACGCTTTACCATTGCCTTCCATGGTGGTGGTATAAAAACGATAGGTATTTCGGCCCTGACGCTTGGCTCGATACATGGCCATATCCGCATTTTTGATCAACGTTTCCGAATCTTTCCCATATTGTGGATGAATCGCAATGCCGATACTTGGCGTCACAAAGAGTTCCTGATCCTGAACCATGATAGGTTGTGCCACAATCTCCAGTAATTCCTGAGCCACATTCGTGGCATCTTGTACGGTCCCAATGCCTTCGAGAATGACGGTGAATTCATCGCCGCCTAATCTCGCCACGGTGTCACTCTTCCGCATGCGAGAACGTAGGCGCTCCGCCACCACTTTCAATACTTGATCGCCGCCATCATGTCCCAAAGAATCATTGATAATTTTGAATCGATCGAGGTCCAGAAACATCAGCGCGACATGCTTCCCATTTCGCTCCGCACGGGCAAGGGCGAGTCCTAGCAGCTCCTTGAAGAGACTTCTATTCGCCAAACCTGTTAATGAATCATACTGGGCCAAAAAGGCCATTCGCTCATCAGCACGTTTCCGTTCAATCGCATAGCGAATGGAGCGCTCTAATAAGGTCGCATTGATCTGCGCTTTCACTAAGGAATCCGCCGCCCCAGCCTTAATCGCTTCGGTATCAACCCCATGATCGGCTTGTTCCGTAAGCAGGATCAAGGGAGCCTTGCATCCGTTGTAGATGGCTTCACGAATGAGATCGAGGCCTGATCGTTCGCCTAATTCCGAATCTAATAAATATACATCATGAACATTTCTTCCAATCGTCTCCAGTGCAGCCTCATATCCGGAGACCACTTCCAAGACAAATTGTTGTTCCGGACTGTCCGATAAAAGTTTTTTCGTTGAGATACAATCTTCTTCTCGCGAATTCACAAGTAGCACTCGTACTTCGCTGCTCTCCATTTGAGCCCCCCTAGGCATTTGGCCCGAAACCCCAAAGTCTCCGGAATTGGATGGTTGCAATCAACTGCCCAAACAACACATAGGCAATGACTTCAGTATTGTTTAAAGGTTGAGCAAGATTGATACCGAAGTGAGAGACCTTCACATTCACCATACCCAAAAATCACTTCATCACGTAAGGCTTTGAATCTACTTGATATTTCCCTTAATACGGTTGGGAGAATATGCGGAAATTTTTTCCTCGTTTGATGTCAATAAATTGACGTGTCGTGAAAATTGACACCAAGCCATGAACGAATTAGTGCCGTAGGATTGAATTATAATTAGGAGTCCAAAGTGAAACCTATTAAAAACTTAGCAGAAAATAATTTCGGGGAGGCTATTTGAGGAATGTATGAGCAAGGAAAATGAGAAATGCCAATCTCAGTCAACACCACGTGCAGCCATTGATTTTTCCTCGGAAGCACATTCAATACAGTAAAAGGGCCGACATGCTCCTAGTGAGGGTGCGAAGCTGCACGAGGTGGGGCTCCATCACGCTCGCATGCGAAAGGGCACTAGGGGCGGAACATGTCGGTTCTCTATATTATCGGTATAATTTCCAGGAAATTCCGTAAAGACTAACGCCATCTTTATGCGCCAGATTAGAACCTTCAGTGTCCATCTTGGCCTATCCTAAGACTGATTATGGGTCTGTTGAATATTTATGGCCATTAGCCATAAATGCTTCAGATCAGACAACTCGCAACAGGGAGAGGGAATGTTCAAAAAGTCCTATCCTTCCCAATGGGTTCATCCAGTCCTGTCCTGAGTGCAGTCGAAGGAAAGGCCGCAGTCATTTTGACGCACGGAGCGAACTCTCAGTACGTGAGCGCGTCAAAAGGGCGACACCTGTCTGTGCGAGCCGCTTCGGCAAAGCCAGGGAACGCCGCTGGCGGCTTTTTTCAACATTCCCATTATCGACAGCCCAAAGAATCACTTGCCATGTTGAGAGTGGATAAGGGATAGGGTAAGGGGTTGCTTTAGTCACACTTCAATCCGCCAACTTTTTCACCAATTTAGATGGGGTCTGATTTGAAATGTAGGGGCGGAAACCCTTATGGTTAAAAATTGTTTTGTTGATACTCTCATTTGAGTATAGAATCCATTTCTGGGATTCAAATGATATTTTGGGTATCGTCAATCATTCGATTGTCGTGTGATTTCATGAAATAGTTCATTCGCCGCACTGAGCACGAACCACCGAAAAACTCCATCAAAGACCTGATACATAAGGACACACATGCACATTGCCCAAGTCTTGAAACAACAGGATCCCGCTATCAGTTTTGAGTTTTTTCCGCCAAAAACTGAAACGACCTCCAAGGAACTCTTCCTCACGATTCAACAACTAGCACCCCTCAAGCCAGCCTATGTCAGTGTGACTTACGGTGCCGGTGGTTCCACACGCACCTTGACTCACGATTTGGTGGTCAAGCTCCAAGAGGAAACAAGTTTAACGATTGTTTCCCATTTAACCTGTGTGGGATCGAGCCAAGATGAGATTCGGCAAATCCTCGAGACTTATCACGAACGCGGCATTGAAAATATAATGGCATTGCGAGGAGATCAGCCCCAAACCCTTCAAGGCAATATGCCACCCGCTCATGGATTTCAATACGCCGCGGAGCTAGTACGCTTCATCAAAAAACATTTTCCCAACATGGGCGTCGGCGTAGCTGGGTTTCCTGAAGGCCATCCAGACACCCCGAATCGTCTCAAGGAAATCGATTTTTTAAAGGAAAAAGTCGACGCAGGAGCCGACTATATTTGCACGCAATTATTTTTTGATAACCGGGATTTCTACGATTTCCGTGAGCGATGCGAAATGGCTGGCATCCAAGTCCCCATCATCGCTGGGATTATGCCAATCACATCAAAAAAGGGAATGGCTCGTATGTCAGAACTCGCCCTAGGAGCACGGTTCCCCGCAAAACTGCTTCGTGCCATGGAAAATGCGGACAATACCGAAAAATCCGAACGTATTGGCACCGCCTGGGCTACCGAGCAAGTTTTAGATTTGCTCGAAAATCAAGTCCAAGGGATTCATCTGTATACGTTGAACAAATCCAAGGCCTCGCTACACATCTATGAAGCCTTGGGCATTCAAAGTTTTGATATGTTGCAAAAGTAGTTAAATTATCCTCCCCCAACTCCCGGCTCCTTCTGGTGAACTTTTACGTCTGACTCTCTTGAGCACCGACCCCAAAACCTGCCATCAAGACCAAACGCTGAATGAATTGTTTTCCGCCATAAGCCCGGTAAAGTTTCTCGGAGGAATTCCGAAGAAACAATATGTTCATTTAATCCTAAAATCAATAATCATCACGCACCAAAGACGATGAGCATGGGGCAACATCAACCGGTTGTTCCCTCTATTGGAACAACCTATGCACGGTTCTGATTTAAAGCACCACGGCTTCACTGCCAACGTTCATATTCACTAAAAAGACTTTGCCGTTAAGGTCAAAGGGAGGAACTTTTCCCATGGAAGGAAAGCCGATCCAATCGATTTTAGTCGTAGACGATGATGCCGTTTCCCGCAAAAAACTTTGCCGGATTTTTCAGCGTCTAGGATTTGAACACATTCAGGAAGCTGCCCAAGGCGATGAAGCACTTACTCTACTCAAAGAACAACCGTCAGATTTGGTCATGGCCGATTGGCACATGCCCGAGCTCAATGGGCTGGAACTCCTTAAAGCCATACGAGCCGAAGAGACGTTACGCAAGACCTATGTCTATCTCGTCACTGGTGAAGGACGACAAGCACAAATTGTCGCAGCCGTTCAGGCCGGAGCCACGGGCTATATCATGAAACCATTTTCGCAAGAAAGCATCAAACAAAAACTAGGGAACCTCCTTCCTCCGGAAATGCAGTCCGTTGAAGCAAACTCAGATCGTCAAAGGAATGAAAACCAAACCACACCAGGTTCTGAACACGAAACTCAAACTGCGATAATTGGATAATCCTACGACCAAGTCATTCCTACCTTTTCCCCATGACAAACGAATTTGTTGACACTCTGGGGCGACACACGCCAAAGGGAGTGTCTCGCGCCTAAATCCTACGTTTAAGGGTCAGAAGGAGGGTATCAAGTACATCGCAAATTTTCCCGATTGAAGGATTGAAGAAGGTGAAGGGGTTACATCAGAATTTTGAGCAGAACGAATTCTGTTCAAGATTCAACCATTCCTTCATGGAGGAAAGAACTCTCGAACCGAGGGGGAAACATGGGACAAACACAGAAACTGATTGATCGCCGACAGTATGAAAAACGCGGAGTCGCCGTTCCCGCAGAAATTCAAGGACGGGGGCCTTGCGAATTAATCCTATCCACATTGCAAAAACAATTGGTCAAACGATACGGGGAAGGATGGGAGATAGACAAAGTCTACCCCGGTACAATTTGCGACACCGAAAATTCCGTCGAAATGGAAGAAGGCCACATGGTCATTTTCAAACGACGTCGACAGCTACGAGATGAGTAACATTCCCTTCCCAGAGACCAAGTTTTAGCTCACCACGCCATTTTGTAAAGTCCATTAGTAGGATTCCACCTCTCTTCCCATGATCCTCTGCTCTTATTCCCGCTACCCAGGAAATGAGTCCCACCCCTTTTTCCATTTGAGTTCTGGGCAAGAGCGACCGATAAAACCTTTATGCCTGTTCCTCTGTTTACCATTAAACTTGATTGCATGCCGTATGACCAACTACGCCTGCTAGATGCTTGGGAAGCGTGGGAAGTCCCATTGGAGCAACAACGGGAATGGGTCATTCAATTATTTGGCAACCAATACGTGCATGATATGGAAGAGTTTTTATCGAACCAGTCATTGTCTACCCAGAAGGAAAATCTCCCTACTTCCGCCCATCATTCTGACACCCCTCCTAGGGACTCCGCCGAAAACATCCAGAACGAATCCTAGCACTTCCGATCCGCCGCAATTCACACCAAGGCCCTCGTCCTTTACTTCGCCTTCTCTATCTTGCTCCAAGAATCTCGCAAAGCCACCGTGCGATTAAACACCAATTTCTCTTCAGAAGAATCGACACGATCAACACAAAAATAACCCTGCCGTTCAAATTGAAAAGGGATGCCAACCTTCGCTTGACGTAAGTTGGGCTCCACATAGCATTGAGGTAACCGCTCTAACGACTCTGGATTCAAACAGGCCCTATAATCTTTCCCCTCCTTGTCACTTCCTGGATCCGGGACAAGAAACAGATGATCGTAGAGACGGACCTCCGCCTCAATCGCATGAGAAACCGAAACCCAATGCAAGGTCCCTTTCACTTTACGTGACGCTCGCGGTCCACCGCTTCGCGTCTCTGGATCATACGTACACCGCACCTCTTGAATTTCCCCAGTAGTGTCATTCTTGATGACACTCGTACATTTGATGATATAGGCATACCGCAGGCGAACCTCTTGGCCAGGAGCAAGACGAAAAAACTTTCTTGGTGGATCTTCGCGAAAGTCTTCTTGCTCAATATACAGCACGCGAGAAAATGGAATAGTTCGACTTCCCATGGTGGTATCTTCTGGATTGTTGACTGCCGACAATCCCTCAACCTGATCCGTAGGATAATTTTCAATTACCACCCGCAAGGGGCGCAGCACGCCCATCACACGTAATGCACGCTTATTAAGATCTTCCCGAATAAAATGTTCGAGCAAACCAATTTCAACAGTACTATCCCGCTTGGCCACACCAATATGCTCACAAAAGTTCCGGATAGCTTCGGGAGTATAGCCTCGCCTTCGCAACCCCATTAACGTCGGCAGTCGAGGATCATCCCATCCGGTCACCTGCCCTTCTTCAACTAACTCTAACAACTTGCGTTTACTCAACAGCGTATGAGTCAGGGTCAATCGGGCAAACTCGATTTGTTGGGAATGCCGATCTACCTGACACGCATCCAGCACCCAATCGTATAAGGGCCGATGGTCTTCGAACTCCAACGTACACAAGGAATGTGTGATATTCTCTATTGAATCAGAAAGCGGATGGGCAAAATCATAGTTTGGATAAATACACCAGGAATCTCCAGTACGATGATGACGAACTCGACGAATACGATACAAAATGGGATCACGCAAATTCACATTGGGGGACGTCATATCAATTTTTGCTCGAAGCACATGAGTGCCATCTGAAAACTCCCTGGCACGCATACGCTGGAACAAATCCACGTTTTCCTCAATCGATCGATTACGATACGGGCTGTTTTTTCCAGGTTCGGTTAACGTTCCACGATGCTCCCGTATTTCATCAGCATTTAAACTATCCACATAGGCCTGGCCTTGCTTGATCAAGAACACGGCGTAATCATACAAACGCTCAAAATAGTCCGAGGCGTAAAATAGACGATCTCCCCAATCGAAGCCAAGCCACCGCACATCCTCTTGAATGGATTCGACGTATTCCACGTTCTCCTTCGTGGGATTGGTATCATCAAACCGTAAGTTGCACAGACCACCTGGGAACTCTTCCGCCACCCCAAAATTTAGACACATGGATTTCGCATGCCCAATATGAAGGTAGCCATTGGGTTCTGGAGGGAACCGGGTTCTCACTTCACCAGCAAACTTCTTGGCTTTGATATCGTCCGCAATAATGGTACGAATAAAATCTTTGGGCGAATCTGCATTCATTTCTGTCATTGGTATGAAACCTCACAATAAACCACGAGACGATCGATCTCCCGTATCATTCAATTTTTCCAAATGTTTTTCTCTGTGATGAAACGTTGCCCACTTTAATGCAGCACCGGACATTCGGCAACAGACGTTTTCTGTAAACTTACTCTTAGCCATCAATCAAGAGGCCAAAGCCACGCCGCACCTCTCACCCCGCTCGAATCGCCAAACCGCGGAGGTACCAATCGAGTATCAACTTGGTCCGAAAATACCCAGGATTGCCACAATGTCGGAACGGCCTGATACAGACGATTAATATTCGACAGGCCTCCGCCCAAGACTATAACCTCAGGATCAAAGACATTGATGACACTGGCTAACCCCCGAGCCAACCGATGTTCGTATCGCTCCATGGTCTCAAGACATGGATGATTATTAGCTATGGCACCTGCATTAATTTCTTCCGGGGAATAATTTTCGCCAGTTCTTTGAAAATGATCACGTCTCAATCCAGGACCCGAGAGAAAGGTCTCCAAACACCCGCGTAAGCCACAATAACATTCAGGGCCTGGACGCTCATCATTCTCAGGCCACGGCAACGGATTATGCCCCCATTCCCCGGCTATCGCATTCGGACCATGGATCGGTCGTCCTTCCCAACACAAGCCACCCCCAACCCCCGTACCGAGGATCACTCCGAACACGGATCGCACACCCTTTGCCACGCCATCGGTAGCTTCCGACACCGCAAAGCAATCCGCATCATTGGCCACACGAACGGTCCGATTTAACCGTTGTTCTAAATCATATTGAAGGGGATGGCCGATGAGCCAGGTGGAATTCGCATTTTTGACCAATCCGGTGGCAGGCGAAATAGTTCCGGGAAGACCGATACCAACAGTCGCGGTTGTCGAAAAGTCTCGTTCTAACTCTTCGACGAGACTCCCAATGGAAAAAAGTGTGGCTACATAGTCATCTTGCGGGGAATCCCTACGACGACGAGCAAGTTCCTCGCCCGTTGGATCCAGGAGAATGGCTTCGATTTTTGTTCCTCCGACATCAACTCCAAGACGCATGGGATTTTCAAATACAGTTTATTGAGCAGTGAGAGTCAGGTTGGTGAGGATAGCATCTCCATCGGATTCAGAGGCGAGATTGGCCTCCACCAGAAAAATGCGTTCTTCCGGAATCTTTTCTTGATTGACAAGATAATCCCGCACACTCCTTGCGCGTTCTTGCGCCAATTGCCGTATTTCATCTTCGGTAATCTGAATCGTATCAAGCAGCCGCTGACGCATCTCGTCTAGAGAAGGAGCCTTTAGCTTTGCCTCCGTCAGCTTGGGACTACCTGCTTCCTCTTCGGCTGGGGAATCCGTGGACGAACGGTCATCCACTTCCGGCCCACCGACGAATGATCGCCCTTTGGCGAGAGCCTGGCCAAACTTCTCAAAGTAAAGCTTCTTCAGCAATCGGTCTCGTTCGGTCGAGGAGAGATCTCCTTCGACTGGAGACGTGGATTTTGTTTGACCAGGTGCGGCCAATTCTTTCTCCCGAAGTTGTTTCAGCTGTTCATCAAGCTTGACGGTGGCAAGGCTCAAACGATCTTTGGTTGGCTCGACCCCACCGGTAATTTCCAATCGCAACCCAGGACGTTGGGTAAGAGCCGAGGCTAATTTCGAAAGTTTTTCGATTTCTCGCTCAGACAATAGGGATCGACCTACGGGAAACTTCACTTTCGCTAAGTCATCCCCGCTCCCTCCCAGTAATCCACCAATCATGGCAAAGGGGGAGGTGGCTGCCTTAGTGATAAGATTCAGTAATGTTTGCAGCACCAATTGCCCATAACTGAATTCCGGATTATTCAAATCCCCACGAACCGGCAAATCAATATCGATTCGTCCTTCGCGGTCTTTCAATAAGGCCAACGCCAAGGGAACCGGCAATGACGGCGCATCGGGACTATCAGTTGCTTCGCCTAAAGTCAGTTGATCAATCTGAACCTTGTTTTCCCCAATCAAGATTTTTTCAGACAAACTATAATCCAATTCCAATGACAGCTTGCCCTTAGTGATCGAATACCCAATAAATTTCCCCGCATAGGGTGACGCGGTCGTTAAATCCATATTCTCCAACACCAACGCCAAATCCGTATACAAATCCTCCTGCAATGGATTGACGTTCCCCTGAATTTCAAGGGAGGCCACATCATCCACTCGCCCTTTTAACGAAACATCCGCTCTCGATAGCTCTTTGGAAGACAGGTCCTGAATGGTTCCCGAAAAGTTTTGAATCCCGGTCACCACATTGGGATCAATAGCCTGATCTGTAAAGTCCACAGCGGCATTTTGAATCCGTATGGTGTCAATCGTAATGAGAGGTGAAGGCGGAGCATCAGCCGCGTCAGGTGAGGATTCCTCATCCTTTTTCGTTTCCTCATCCTCCGTCTTGCTCGGTTGAGACCCTGGTGGTGAGAACAATCGTGAAACATTGAGCACGCCTTCTGCCCCTTGCACGACTTTGACATAAGGCAACGATAGGGCAATCTCCCGTAAATCCACCCGCCTGGGCTGAGTTTCCACGGCCAACCCCTGAAAAGCCAACTGTTCCCACTTCAAAAATTCCTCAGAGGCTTCGGCATCAACCAACGCAAAATCATCAAGAGTCACATCCCCAGAAAAACGTACGGTAGGGTCTTTGCCTTCTTCAGCGTTGAACGTGGTATGCCCCTTGACGGCAAGAACCCCACGTTCAAGTTGAAATTGCACCAACGGTTCAAGGTATGGTTGAAATGCGGAAAACGTGAA
>Ga0114931_10006457_pt1 | contig 14419 bp, 8 predicted proteins | sample 2SBtaG_FD_89579 | JGI IMG/M metagenome (GOLD analysis project Ga0114931, IMG submission 89579) | Deep subsurface microbial communities from Kolumbo volcano to uncover new lineages of life (NeLLi) - 2SBTROV14_V59a metaG | ecosystem: Environmental > Aquatic > Marine > Volcanic | place: Kolumbo...
ATCCCCGCGTGGCATCTCGGTTGCACGGTTATCGAGCAGCCGAAATGTTGGGGAGGGATGCTATGAGGCAACTCATGCGACGAGGATGCGGGGCGGCATGGCTTGCGCTGATCGCGATGCTGGGTGGAGTGGATGTTCGCCCCGCGATTGCGGCCGTATCGGGACTGGTCGACTACGACATCGTGTACGTTCGCCAGCCGCGGTTCGGCGACACCATCAACACCACCTGGCCCGAGGTCTCGCATCCTGCCAGCATCGATCCCGGAGCCGATCTGATGCTCCTGCATCCGGACGGCAGTGAAGAGCTTCTGGTCGCCGGCGGGGTCGGCTCGGTGACTGACCCGTTCGTCTCCTTCGACGGCGAGTGGGTCTACTATTCGCTCTTTTACGACATGCGGCCGCAGGCCATCAACAGCCAGCGCAAGATGCCGTACCAGGGCGCCGACATCTTTCGCATCCACCTCGCGACCCGCACCATCGAGCAACTGACCTTTGGCGAGTTCACACCGAACACCGGCGCCGGAAACTTCGACGAATCCGACCCGGTGAATCCCGGATCGGCCTACGACCGACTCGGCTACGGCATCGTCAACCTCGCCCCCGCACCAGTCGCCGGCGGCAAGATCGCGTTCACCAGCAATCGCAACGGCTTCATCCCGCCGCGCGGGCACACCCACCCGACGATGCAGCTCTTCGTCATGGATTGGGACGGATCGAACGTCACCCAGATCGCGCCGATGAACATCGGCAGCACGCTTCACCCGACCCCACTGAGCGACGGTCGCCTGATGTTCAGCACCCTGGAAACCCAGGGCCTGCGCGACTTCCGCCAGTGGGGAATCTGGGCGATCCAGCCGGACGGTCGCTATTGGGAACCAATCGTCAGCGCCTTCAGGCCGGCGCAGGCTTTTCACTTCACCACCCAGCTCTCCAACACCGACATCGTCGTCGTCGATTACTACAACCTCAACAACAACGGCTTCGGCGCGCTCTACCGCCTGCCGCTCCTTCCACCGCCCGGCGAGCCGGCCTTCCACAGCGCCTTCCCGGCCGAGAATCCGCCGATCCAACAGACCGTCGGCGCCGGCTTTTCCTACCCCTTCCAGATGCCCTTCACACCGCGCGGTATGTTCTCGATCACCCCCTTTACGCACGGCAACGACGAGGCCGCACCAATCGGCGGCGACGGGGTCCGGGTCGGCAAATTCACCCATCCGAGCGCCGCGCCCAACAACGACCTGCTGACCGTCTGGACACCCGGTCCGGCCAACGACCTCAACCGCCCGACGACCGACCCGCGCTACGATGCCGGCATCTACCTCATCGTCGGCGGCGCGATAGTCAACGACAAGAGCGAGTTGATCCTCATCAAGAACGACCCAAATTACAACGAGGCATGGCCGCGCGCGGTCGTCACCTACCAGGCGGTGCACGGAATCCCAGAGCCGCTCGAGCTACCCTGGCTACCCAACGACGGCAGCGTCCACCCGGCGCTACCAGCCGGGACACCCTACGGCCTGGTAGGTACGAGCTCTTTCTACAAGCGCGAGAGCTTCCCCGGCAGCGTCACCAGCTGGTCCAACTTCTTCGACGGACTGGATGCCTTCAACACCACCGAAAACGGACAGAGCAGCAATTGGGGGACCCAGGGATCCGACGCCGGGAGGTACGACAACAGCGATATCTGGGCGGTTCGCCTGGTCGCCATGGAACCGAACACCCACCGCAGCTACGGACCCAACGGCGGGCCGAGCGGCGGCCAGCTTTTCTTCTCGCATGCGATGGAGCGACTTCGCATCCTCGGTGAAATTCCGCTGCGCAAGTACGACGCGAACGGCAACCCTGTCCTCGACCCCGAGGGAAATCCCGACACCAGCTTTCTCGCCAAAATTCCCGCCAACACCCCCTTCACCTTCCAAACCCTCGACCGCAACGGCATGGTGCTCAACATCGCCCAGACCTGGCACCAGCTCCGTCCCGGCGAGATGCGAGCCGACTGCGGCGGTTGTCACGCGCACAGCCAACAGCCGTTGCCCTTCGACACTACCGCCGCATCGCAAGCCGACTACCCGGTCGTCGACCTGACCTTCGAGACACCGCTTCTTTCCAGGGACGCCGACGGCGCGCCATCGCTGCGCTTCGAACCGACATCGCTGGTCAATGTGGAATTCTATCGCGACATCCGCCCACTCCTGATACGCAGCTGCGTCCCCTGTCACACCCAGAGCGACCCCAACCCTCCCGGCGACCTGGTGCTCGACGATTACACCACGTACGGCCGGGTGCCGGGTGACTACGCGCGGCTCGCCGACGACTCGAGCGCCAACTGGGGCTATCCGCCGCTGGTCGGCTACGCCGGCAATCCCCTGTGGCGCCAGACCAATGCCAGTCGCTACGTGCGCCGCTTCCAGAGCCGTCGCAGCTTGTTGATGTGGAAGATCTTCGGCCAGCGTCTCGACGGTTGGAACAACCAGGACCACCCGACCGAAACGGTCCCCGGCGACCCGCAGACACTGCCCTCGGGCGCCTCGATCAACCAGGCCGATCTCGACTTCACCGGCCAGATGATGCCGCCACCGGGCAGCGGCGTAACGCCGCTGTCCGACGACGAAAAGATGACCATCGCGCGCTGGATCGATCTCGGCGCACCGATCAACTGGGGCGACGACGGCGCAACACCGTGGGGCTGGTTCCTCGACGAGATCCGTCCAACCCTGGCGATGAGCTCGCCGCGGCCGGGGTACAACGTCCATGCGCTGACCGCCATTCGTATCGGCCTCGCCGACGCCAACACCGGCATCGACCCGTCGAGTCTCTCGCTGCGCGCCAGTTTCGTCGTCGCCGGCCGCCCCGCCAACTCCGAACTGGCCGACCTCGCCGTCGACATCGGCGATGGCATCTACAGCATCCCGGTCGCGCCCGCCCTAACCGACGCAACGTCCGAAACCGTGTACGCCGAAGTCGCCGATCACCAGGGCAACATCACCCGGGTCGCACGCCGATTCAGCATCGCCAGTGGCTCGACCACCCCGACCGCCACAGCGACTGCGATAGCGAGCGCAGCGGCGAGCGCAACCCCGAGCTTGCCAGTGCCGCCAACTCGGACCGCGACACCGTCGCCGACCGCCAGCGCGACAGCTACGCCAACGGCGACATTTCCACCCGCAGAGACAGCGACCGCTACAGCTACGGCGACAGTCCCGGCCGCAATCTCGATCGCCGGCGCGCTGCACTACGTCGGTTCCGCCATCGCCATCGGCGATGTCGATCTGATTGCCAACGGCGCGTCGACGCAGCGAACCCGAAGCGACGCCGCCGGCTCGTATGGGTTCGACAATCTTACACCGGGCAACTGGACGATTGCGCCGAGCAAGAGCGATCCGAACAACCCGGCCGTCGGTGCACTCGACGCCGCCTGGGCGCTGCAGGCCAGTGTCGGATCTCGCCAGCTCGACCGCGCTCAGCGCATCGCCTGCGACGTCACCGGCAACGGCACCGTGTCCTCTTTCGACGCCGCCCGCATCCTGCAGAAGCTGGTCGGCCGGCTCGATCGATTCGCGGTCGCCGAGACCTGCGGCTCGGATTTCTTCTTCACCGTCGGATCCCGGCCCGCAGCGATGCAGCTACCGGTCCTCTCGAGCGGATCCTGCACGCCCGTCACCATCACCTACGGAGACCTGCACGGATCCGTCGCCAACGCCGACTTCGGCGGTGCGGTGTTCGGCGACTGTACGCTCAACGCGCCACGATCTGTCGGGCTATCGCGCAACCGATCCAGCCGACTCGCGGCGGCCACCGCGGCGCCGGCCGTGCAGCTGTCCGCACCGCTGCGCAGCCGCCGGCGCTACCTGCGATTTCCCGTTCGCGTTACGGGCGTCGACTCTTTCGAGGCCGTCGACCTGACACTCACCTACGATGCCGACACGCTGCGCCTGGTTCGTCTTCGCAAAGCTAAGAACACCGGCCGTTCCATCGTGCGCAGCGGCGACCTCGCCGCGGGCCGATCGCGCGTCGTCCTGGCAGCGCCGCATCCAGTCGAGATCGACGCCTACCCGGTGCTGACGCTGATCTTCGAGCGCGTCGGGCGCGGGCGGGGCAAAGTCGCTATCGCCAGCGCCGTGATCGACGATCAGCCAGCGCGGATCGATTCGCCGAGAATCGCTACGCGTCGGCGCAGATCGAAAGCCCGTTGATCGGTAAGCGCTCGACACAGGGCGATCGCGCGAAGGTTCGCCCTAACGCGAGCCATCCGGAACTCTACCGTTCCAAACCCCTGGCCCCGCAGGCGCCAGCACGCGCCAGCTCAGGGGGCCGTGTCCGTTGCACCGGGAAGCTCGGCGACCACAGTTGCACTCGCTGCGATCGCAGTTTCCGGGACCGCCACGTGGAAGAGTACTCCCGATACCTCGATCTCGTAGCGAGACGAGAACCCGAGCTCCGGCCAGTCGGATGGGTACCCCACCACAAACGAGGCAACTCCCCGTTCACTGGCGACCGCGCTCCTCTCGTAGAGATGCGCGCGCGCGGTATCGGAGGTAAACCGGTAGCGAATCCAAACCGTCTCGCCCGGATCGGCACGGACCTCCAGGGTTGCGCCCGGAACCAACTCGAAGAGCTTCGGATGGTCCGGCTTGCCATCCACGCGTGCATCGGCCAGGAGCCGAAACCGACCCAGCCCGGCGATGCGGAGCTCCCCTCCGCGGTCGTTGTGGAATGTTCGCTCCGACCCTTCCAAGATCGCCAGCCGGAAGAACAGCGTCCGCATGGCAGGCGGAAGCAAGTTGATCGATTCCTCACCACGATCGCTCCGGGATCTGGCGAAATACGCGAACTGATCGAGACCCAGCGCCCTGACGGCGCTTCCGGCACTGGGAAGATCGAAGCTCGAAACGACGTAGCGAACATGCCGTCGGCGTAGAATAGCGACGCCTTCCGCTTCGTCGGAGGCGAGGAAGAACCGATGCCCATCCAGGTACGACTCGCGGCCAATATAGGATCCGAAGTTGTTGGTCACCACCGGCTGCCCGGTCAAGTACTGGATGCGGTGACCCAGCCGCCACGGAGACAGGACGCCATCCGATCCACTCGCGGCCGCGCCGATCCGGTGCCTGGCTCTGGCGAGGAACTCCGCCACGTCGCGTTCCGCGGCGATCGCCGGATCTCCCGCGAGCAGCGCGGCCACCCCGCCGACATGGGTGGCGGTGACCAGAAGCGCGATCGCCGCGCCTGCCGCGATCCACCCCACTCGGGTGACTCCGAAGAGCTTCTTCGCCAGCTCGATCAGAAGCCAGGCCAAGATCAACGCTTGCACGGGAGCGAGCGGCTCCGCGAACCGGCGCTGCAACAAAGTCATCAAGAGAAGCGCCGTCCCCCATACCGCTACCAGGAGCATTGTCCGATCGCGGCCGCGGTCGCCGAAAACCCGACGCCACATCAAGACCAACCCGATCGGCAGCAGGTAAAACAACGCGGTCAGCGCGCGGATCGGCGCGGTGATGTCGAACCGCCCCTGTTCGATAAAGAGCGGGAACGACTCATTCACCTCCGACATGAAAGAATCGCTGGTCGTCATCCAGGTAAGCCCCTCGGCAATGCTGTGCCTTTGACTGCCGAGCAGCAGCACCACCACGCCAGAGAGCAGGGCGACCACCGAGACCCTCTCGAGCGATGTGAGTCTGCGGAAGGATGGCTGTTTGAACACAAAGGCGATGAGCCCGACCAACCCAAATGCCGCGACCGCGGCCACATGGAACCAGGACAGGGTCAGCGCGAAGAACGGCTTGCCGCCTGCGGCAACCGTGGCGTAGGCGACCGGGGCTACCAGTAGAATCGCGCCAAAATGACTCACCATCACCAAGCTGCCGGTCGAATCGGTCGGCGACGGTCGTTCCTGGACCAGCAGGATGAGAAAATAGGAATCGACAACCGCGACGTAGAAAAGAAATCCGTTCCAGCTCAGCAGTCCGGCGGCAAGGACGAGCGCGACCGCGGCCCGCCACCACATCGAGCTACCGGGACGGACGGCTCGCGAGACTACCCACATCAGCACCACGCTGAGGAACGTCACCGCCGTGTGATGGTCGACGAAACCGAACCGGCTGTACCAGATATGGATCGGCGAGAGCACCAGCAGAAGCGACGCCAACAGCGCGACGCCATTCCCGAACAGGCCGCGCGCCAACAAGTAGAGCGGAACCATCGTCGCCACGCCGATGAGCGGTATCAGCGCGCTAGTCACCGCTTCGACGCAACCGGTCTGATCGCCGCAGCCCGCCATCCGTGCCGCGGTGGCCAGGGACCAATCAAACAGCGGCGGCCAGATGATCATCGCACCGTCCGGAAAGTTCATACCGGGATCGAACAGCGGAACCCGGGGCCAGTGTTGAACCGTCTGGAGGATTCGATGGAGATGGTAGTACGGATCGAACGCGGGGATCACAACCCCGCCGCCGGGGAGCACCCGGGCCGGAAGATCGACGGCTCGAAGAAGCACGCCGGCGACGCCCATCAACGAGAGCAATCCGACAGTTGCGATCCGGCGATACTTCACGGTTTCCCCAACAACGTCCGCACGAACGGCGCACCACACACAGCGCGGAGACTCAGCGCACTGCGGAGCAGTATTGCCCGCCCAGCGACGCGGTCAAGCGCGAAAAGATCGCTACACCAAGCTGAGGGATCGCCGATGCAGCGCGGCGTTTGCGTGGGACGTTATGTCGACGCTTGCGTCGATTGGATTCACTCGTAACGCCCAAGCAATCGGAGTATACCGTCCACGATGCTGAGCGGATGGGGCGGACATCCCGGCAGGTAGAGATCGACTGGAATGTCTTGCGGGATTCCATCGCCGCTGGCACGGGCTCCGGCAAAGGGCCCCCCGCTGATCGCGCATGCCCCCACCGCGATGACGATCTTTGGCGTCGGCAGCGCCGCGTAGGTTTCACGCAAGGCGCGCTCCATATTGGCCGTCACTGGGCCTGTCACCACAATCCCATCGGCGTGACGGGGCGAGGCGACGAACTGAACACCGAATCGACCGAGATCGAAAACCACATTGCCCAGCGCAGCCAGTTCTGCCTCGCAACCACTGCAACCCCCCGCGGATACTTGTCGCAGCTGCAGGGATCGGCCAAAGATCTTCAGCATGCGGGCTTCGAGAGCCTGCGCCAGGGGCAGCTCCCGGTCTGACAAGACGAGATCCTCGCGCCGGTTGACGGCGAGGCGATGGTCATGAGTCAATTGGATGGCACCCGTCGGGCAGGCTTCTTCACAAGCACCGCAGAACAGGCAAGCGCCCAGGTCGAGCTCGAGGGGCGAGGTTGAAATCGCCTCGGTGGGACACACTTCGGCACACCCGCGGCATTCGTCCTCGCACAATTGCGGCGAGAGCTTGGGTCGCCCGCGAAAGCGACGCGTGAGCTGGAGCGCGTCGACCGGCTTCTTGGAGGTTTGATGCCCCTCCCGCAAGCGTTTCCAAAACAGGCGAATCACAGGTCGTGCCCCGCATAGGAAAGGTTGAAGCTCTTGTTGCAGACCGGGAAATCGGAAATCTCGTTTCCTCGGACCGCCATGGCGAGTCCAAACCAGTTGTGAAACGAGGGATCGACGATTTTGTAGCCGCAAAGCTCGCCGTGTGCGTCGGTCATGGCGACGTGAGCAATCTCTCCGCGCCAACCCTCGACGAGCGAGACGACCAAACGCCCGGCTCGATACGACCCGATCTCGGTCCCCTGCGCGGTCTCCGTCAATTCGCGGAGTCGCTCCTGCACAAAAAGGAGAGAGCGCTGCGCTTCGATCCAGCGAATGACTGCTCGCGCCATGACGTCCCCGCTGCTGGATTCCGCGACCGGAATGTGCGCGAAGCGGTAAAGCCCCGTGGGATGATCATGACGAACATCACGGGCGAGTCCGATCGCCCTGGCTACTGGGCCGACGAGACCGAGATCCTGCGCGGTCTCGCGCTTCACAATCCCGGTGTGCTCGAAGCGAGCGAGCACCGACGGCGCATTGAACATGAGTACCGCCATCTTTTTGAACTCGATTTCATCTTTGGTGATCCGGTTCAGCAATTCTTCGCGAATCGAGGCATCGAAACCGGCACGGACACCTCCGAGCATGAGCAATCCGCGCCCATGGCGATTGCCCGAGATCTCCATCAGCATATTCAAGAAATTCCCGCGCAGCCGCCCGAACACCGAGGCGCCGGCCAGGTAGGCCACGTCTCCACACAGTGCGCCCAGATCCCCGATGTGATTGGCAAGTCGCTCGAGTTCGAGCGCGATGCCGCGCAGCATCTTGGCTGCGAAGGGAAGCGAGGCTTCGGCCAGGGCTTCCATCGCCGTGCAATAGGCCGTCGCATGCCCCACGGCCGTGTCTCCGGCAATCGACTCGGCAATCACCAGCCGCCGCGCGGGCGAGCTTTGTAGCAGCAGCGCCTCGGCGCCGCGGTGCTGGTAGCCGTGTTGGATTTCGAGTGAGAGAACGCGCTCGCCATGGCACTGAAAGCGAAAGTGGCCGGGTTCAATGATTCCGGCGTGCACGGGTCCAACCGCAACCTCGTGAATGCCCTCTCCCCTCACCTCTAGAAATGGATATCGCGGTCCCGCTGAGAAGCTGCCCGGAGCAGGCGACTCCACGGCGGCGTGTCGCCGCAAGGGCTTCAGCCAGGGATGACCTAGCGGACGGATGCCGTGGCTCTCGAACAATTCGCGCTCGAATGCCTGGGCCTGAGGGAGGTCCGGGGTGAGCGCTGGATACGCACGCTTCGCACCCACATCGGCTCGCACAAAACCCAGACGGCCCTCCGCATCGTCGGCCAAGACCGCCAGGATTTCCGTGCCTTGTGCCCGCTCGCAGTGGGCTCGGCCGGCGCTGGCCTGGTCGTCCCTGGCTCGGTCCTCCATCGCGTGGGGCGAATCGGAAGCGTTGCACAAAGGGGGAAGCGCGCAAAGCGCGACCAGACGGCTCCCTCGCGAACAGAGGTCGACACACGTATCGCGAAGAGTCGATACGGAAACTCTCGGTACGTCTTCCAGTGCGAGCGACAACCCATTGCGACCCCAATAGAGTGTTGCCGCCCCCGGATCTTTCTCGTCGCCCTCTCGCGCTTGGCGAGGACCCGAATACTCAGACACGATTCACCCCCCTCCGATGAAGGACGCAGCACCCGCGATCATGTTGGACAGCGGCTGCGGCATCCAAACGCCCAGCAGAAACAACAGGGCCAGCGGGAGCGCCACCAGTTCCAGACGGATGCGACCCACCGACCCGTCTGGGGCAGGGCCTTCTGCCTCGGCCCAGGTCATCTCGACCGCCCGCAGGACCGTGGCGATAAAGGCCAGAGCCACCGCAGAGAGAAACGCGACCACTGCGACGATGTGCTCCTCCGCAATCCCCGCCCGTGCGATCCAAAGCTCACTCATGAAGATCGAAAATGGTGGCAACCCGATCAGCGCGAAGAGTCCAAGCAGAAAGCCACTGCCGGCCACGCTTTCGTGGCCCAGTGTCCCGTGCATCTTGGACATGTCACGGGTGCGGTATCTCTGTACGAGAGCCCCACTGCAAAAGAAGGACATCATTTTACAGATCGAGTGATTGAAGGTGTGAAAAAGGGCCGCGCCATACGCCCCGAAGCCGAAGCCGAGGATGATGATGCCCATGTGCTCGACGGTAGAGAACGCAAGCAGACGTTTGATGTCCCGCTCATGAACGATGAACGCCGCGGCGACCGCCACCGAGAGAACCCCAAAAGGCACGAGAACATGGCTTGTCCAGCCCGGGTTCGAAGGCTCCACAATGAGCACGAAGCGCGACAGGCAATAGAGCGCGCAATTCAGCAGCACACCGGACAGCACAGCCGAGACGGGCGTCGGCGCATGGCCATGGGCTTCGGGCAGCCATCCGTGCATCGGGGCCAGGCCCGCTTTGGTCCCAAAGCCGACCAATGCAAAAATGAATGCGAGCCGCGCCGCACCGGGGCTGAGCTGGGGCGCGAGTTCCCGCAGTGTGGTCCACAAAAAGATGGAGGAGCTGTCCGGGCTCACACCCTGCGCCTCGGCGCAAGCAACGAGGATGCCGACGAGAGCCAGGGCGATCCCCACCGAGCACATCAGCAGATATGTCCATGCCGCCTGCACCGAGGGTTGGTCGCGATCCAGGCACACCAACAGGGCCGACGTAATCGTTGTCGCCTCCATGGCGACCCACATCAAGCCCGCGTTGTTCGAGGAGACCGTGAGAAGCATGCTGCCGAGAAACAGGAACCACAATGTCCCAAAGCCTCTCGCCTTCTCCTCGTCGAAGGAGCCATCGGCGATGGCGGGTGCGAAGTAGGCACAAGCATAGACCGAGGATAAGCTGAATACACCGACCACAAGGAGCGCGTGGTACGCAGAGAGCGAGTCGAACATCAACTGTCGTCCGATTGCAAACAGGCTGGTGGAGAACGCGCGCTGCGCGCACACGACGGTCAGGATCGCCGTCGCGACGCTGCCCCAAACGCAGATCCGCAGGATCGAACGCGCTTCGCGCACGAACAGAACCAGCACGGCACAGAGCACCGGAATTGCGAGCATCGAGATAAAGATGGCCGTCATGCCTGCGCGCCTTCTTCTCCCACACCCGCTTCGTCGGGACTGGCCTGCAAGCCCGTGGCCAATATGCCCAGGACCATGGCGGCGACCAGGACATCGAGCAGCGCCCCCACTTCGATAATAAACGACGGCTGTCGCAGCAGCGCCCAGCCGATCACCATGACACCACTCTCGAGCACCAAGAACCCCAGAACCTGCGAGATCTCCTTGCGCCGGTTGATGGTCATGTAAAGGCCGACGAACAACGTGGCAAGTCCGACGCCAAGGCCCATGGTATGGATATGTGCCCAGGCTGGCGGCAGTGAGATCGCGATCCAAAACGCTCCCCCAAACAGAGCCCCGTTGACGATCTGGGAAAGGTGCAGGCTCACGAACGGCTCGAACTCCCGGCTCTCACCGCGGCCGCGCAGGGTGCGAAACATCAGCCACGGGATGAATCCCGACTTGACGCAAAGCGTGGCGATGGCAACGGCAACCAGGCGAAGGACCTCGGAAGTCGGGGTGCTCGAGCTGATGCCCGTCAGCGCGAGAGGCAATACGGCGAGCACGACACCTTGCAGGGCCGTGGCGCGAATGCAGGCTCCCAAGCGACTCGTTGAGATCATGTAGAGGTCGAGCGCCAACAACACGACGAGCAGGGTACCCGCGTAGCCCGTCATTGTGCCCCTCTGACGATCACCACGAGCAGTCCGATGGCGGCGAGCACCGATGCGCCGACCAGAAACTGAGGCACCTGGACCAGCCGCAGTCGCGCCATGGACGACTCGACGACCCCAACCAATACGGCGATGCTGAGTGCTCCTGTGCACAGCACCAGGGCCCCCAGCCACAGGGAATCGGTTGGAAAGGGCACGAGGAGATGGACCAGGAGCGCAGCGAAGAGAAATAGCTTGAGGGCGCTGCCACAGTGAATCAAGGCAAGATCGGGCCCACTGTGGTCGAGCACCATGACCTCATGGATCATCGTCAGTTCGAGATGGGTGGCGGGGTCGTCCACCGGGACGCGCGAGGTCTCCGCCAGCAAGACCCCAAAGATCACGACAACCGCGACCAAGATCTCGGGATGCGGCACCCCCCAGCTTCCCCACGGAAGAGCGGCATACACCTCGTGGAAGGAAATGGCGGAGGCGGACACACAGACGATTGCCAGCGCCAGCAGCAATGCGGGCTCAGCCAGGGCCGCAAAAGCCGCCTCGCGGCTGGCCCCCATCCCCTCGAAACTCGAGCCGGTGTCCAGAGCCGCGATCATGGTCACGAAGCGGCCCAGCCCGAGCAGGTAGGCAAACACAATGATATCGCCGCTAAATGCAAGTGGCGCAGAACCCGAAGCAAGAGGCAAGAGCAGCGCCGCGGTCAGCAGCGTCGCGAGGGACACGATCGGTGCGGCCCGAAAAGTCCAGCTGGTGGTCGTGCTATAGACCGCCCCCTTGTGCAAGAGCTTCCAGACGTCAAAATAGGGCTGCAGCAACCGCGGCCCCTGACGCCCGGCAAACAGGGCCTTGACGCGACCGATGACCCCGAGCATGAGCAGCGGAAACAACACGACAAGCAGGACGTGAACCCCATACTCGATCATCCACCTCCTCCTGGAAGGTACCATACGAGCAGCACGACGATCGTCATGAGGATGAAACCGAGATAGAGCTGCATATGCCCCGTCTGAATCACGCGTATCTTTCGCAATGCGGAGAGCAAGCCGAAGCTCGCTGGCGCGAGCACGTACTCGGCGATGACATCGACCGCGTGTTGCTCGTAGTTTGCCGCGGCGGGAAAATATCCCTTGGGCAGATCCGCATGGACCGGGCGCTTTAGCGCAACGGCAAAGGGCTCCAGTACCGGCTCCGCAAACGAAGCGGCGGTGTACTGCATGCGCGACGACGGAGCCTCGTAGCCACAGCCCCAGGTGGGACCCACGGCGACCTCTCGATTGCGCATGAGTGCGTATCGCAGCCCGATCAACCCAATCACAACGGCCACGAGGACCAGGGCCACCAGCGGGATCGCGGCCACGAATTGACCCAGTGGTGGCAAGGGCTCCGCCCCTCCAATGATCAAGCTCGCGGGTCGTTCCACGAGTCGCAAAGCAGCCGCGGGCCAAATTCCAATCGCGACGCACAACGCTGCGCCGATGATCATCGGGAGCCGCATCCCGGGTGGGGGATCCGCTGCCCCATCGCAAGCCGCCGTGCGCGGATGCCCCAGGAAGATCGTGCCATAGGCCTTGACGAAGCAAGCCGCGGCCAAGCCTCCAATCAGGGCCAACGCCGGGATCACCGCGAGTGCCGCCACGGTGCCGGGGCTCTGCCCAGCCTCGCTCTGAAGTACGGCCGCACCGCGAAACGCTCCCAGATAGATCAGCAGTTCACTGATGAATCCATTGAGCGGGGGCAGCCCGCTGATGGCTGCGGATCCGATCAGAAATGTGACCGCCGTGATGGGCATTGTCCGGCCCAGGCCGCCGAGCTCATCCAGGCTTTTGGTTCCCGTCGCGTGCAGCACACTCCCGGCACCGTGAAAGAGAAGTCCCTTGAACAGGCCGTGGTTCAATGTATGCAGCAACGCCCCGGCGTAGCCGAGCAGGGCCACAACAGGCGCGCCGGTGCTTTGCCCCAGCAGCCCCACGCCGATTCCGATCGCGATGATGCCGATATTTTCGACGCTGTGATAGGCGAGCAAGCGCTTCAGATCGTGTTGCGCAAGCGCGTGCAAGACCCCGAGGACACCGGAGACCACACCGAGGCCGATCACACTCACACTCCACCAAAGCGGCGGCGGGCCGAGAAAGCTGAGCACCCGCAGGACACCATAGATGCCGAGCTTGATCATGACCCCTGACATCGTCGCCGAAATGTGACTCGGCGCCGCCGGATGCGCCTCGGGCAACCAGGTGTGAAGCGACCAGAAGCCGGCCTTGGTGCCGAAGCCCACGAGCGCCAGAATGAAGCAGGCATTGGCCAGATATGGGCCGGGCGCTCCTGCCGCGGTGATGGCTGCAAAGCTGAAGCCCCCGCCATGCTGCGCCAATAGCATAAACAGGATCAACAGCAGCACCACTCCGACGTGCGAGGCAATCAGATAGACCGTGCCGGCGCTGCGGACTTCTTGGCGCTCGTGCTCGAAGGTGACGAGAAAAAAGCCCGAAATCGACATCAGTTCCCAGGCGACCAGGAAGAGCACCCCATCGCGAGCCAGCGTGATGCCGGCCATGGAGACTACCAGCAGAGCAAAAGAGAACACCATCGGCGCAACGGCCTTGGGCGCAACGGCCTTGGGCGCAACGGCCTTGGGCGCAACGGCCTTGCTATCACTGGGGTCGCCGAAGTAGCCGGCAGCATAGACCGCCGACAGACCACTCACGAGATAGATACAGAGGAGAAAGAATGCGCTCAAGGCATCGACACCGACAAGAAGCTCTCCCACCGGCAGCTGCCATGGCATCGCTGCGACTGCGCTTCCCCCAGAGAGGAGCAGCTGCCCGGCCGCAGTGACACCGATCAGCGAAGCGATGAAACTTCCGGCGCTGCCAATTGCGAGTGCGACTCTGTTCGAACGCCTGAACAACAGAGCCGCAATACCACTTGCGAGTTGGATCGCCATCGCGAGCGCAAAGGGCCAAATCATTTTGCAGGGCCGGCCGTCAGCGCTTCGTCCATGTGCTCTTCCAGCACCTGGATGCGAGCCAATAGCGCATCGCAAGGCGCTTGCTGCAAGAGCAGATGGTTGAGAGCCTCGTCGTGCAGCGCAAACGCGAGGCGTGCGAGCATTTGCAAGTGCAGGGGAACGGTTGGGGAAATGATCGTGAACAAGGTCCGAACCGGTTGGCCATC
>Ga0114931_10006458_pt1 | contig 14417 bp, 13 predicted proteins | sample 2SBtaG_FD_89579 | JGI IMG/M metagenome (GOLD analysis project Ga0114931, IMG submission 89579) | Deep subsurface microbial communities from Kolumbo volcano to uncover new lineages of life (NeLLi) - 2SBTROV14_V59a metaG | ecosystem: Environmental > Aquatic > Marine > Volcanic | place: Kolumbo...
CTGATGACCTGGGTGATGGGGTCAAGAATGACATTTGCCACAAGCTTATCCACCCGAATAAATCTTCCCTGCATAGAGAAATCCACTAATTTCTTCTCTTGTTTGGCTATTCTTGAAACCATGCCAGGTAGTCCCGAGAGAATCTGGATGAATGGAACACTCTTTAGTCTCCCAATGTCATCTTGAATGTTTTCAATACTGTTATAGATTGTCTCGAGGATATCTAATCCTTGGGAATCCAAATGTGTCTCTAATTGGCTCATCTGTCCCGCGAGAATGGTGAGATCGTTCCCGATGGATCGAACTTCGCGAAGTCGTACCCTGAGAAAAAGCTCCTCTGCCGCAGTTTCACCAGTTCCATCCCCAGCAGCGAATATCGAGACTGATTTAACCTTCGGCATCATTTCTAATTTTTCTTGAACTTCATCCTTGCTCGCATGTGTTGTGATATCCAATCTGAGGACGTCAAACTTAGCATCAGTTATCAAATCTTCTTCTGAAGGAACTGCACTGTGCAACTCTGCAATCTTCTTCACTCCATTTATGATACTGATCGCCCTCGATGACAACATGGATTTCTTGTCATCAATTTCAATCTCCACATTCATTCTCCTACCCGCCTTAACAAGTAGTGACTCAAAACTTACCTTCTTATCAATCTCTGATGTGGAATGCTCACCTTTGGACTCCAATAGTCTGAGGAGCTCCTCAATCTTCTTCACGCTCCCTTTGATAATTTCCATCAGAGCAGGATCTACACTCTCCCCGAGCGCGTGAGTCATCTCCTCGATCTCCACGACGGTCTCTGTCGCAGTATTGAATCCTACCGCGTCTAGAAGCCCCTTCATGGAATGTAATTCAATCTTCAGCCTGTTATTAATCTCGTTACTCTTCGGATTCGCTTCGAAAATCGTGAGAATTTCATCTAGCGAATTATGAATCCTTCGCATGTCTGTAATCCAAGGCTCCCAAATAATCTCTGACAACAGATTCACATCCCCATGAGTGCTGCATCAACTGCCTCGAGGATCTCGTCCTCTTCTGCCGGTTTGATCACAAAGCTCATAGCACCTGCCGCAAGTGCCTTCCTGATCATAGGTTCATGACCAAGTGCAGTGATAATAATGACCCTCGCGTCAGGATCAAAATCTATGATTTTGCTCAGAGCTTCTATTCCATTCCCATTTGGCATCACAATATCCATAGTCGTGCATTCTGGTCTATGTTTGGCATAGAGAGCAACTGCTTCCTCTCCATTATCTGCTTCTGCCACTATTTCATGACCTGCTGCTTCAAGAGCTTTTCGCATTGTTGCTCGCATGAAATTTGAATCGTCTACTATCATCAGTTTAGCCATTAGTTTCCACCTAATCTCTCTATTTCTACCTGATCTCCATCGAGATCAAAGCTCCTCCTCCCCTTCTTTGAGGATATCTTCGATTGTTGTATATTCACCAATGTAGATCCTCTCGGTATTGCATAAGTCTTCCCCTTCGATTTGACCAAGACCCTTCTTCGATCTTCGATCGCGAAAGGGTTAACTACCTCCCCGTCATCTTCCACTGTGAAATTTGTAATTGTTTCAGTCGAAAAATATCTGAAACTCTTCCCATCCTTGATCCTTAATAGAGTCTCATATTCCATGAACCAAATTCCGTAATTAGACTCCTCGATCCCGATCTCATGATCCTGATTCTCTACACTACCCGTACCAGACTTGGTTGCAGATGACATTGTAGATGCATCAAAGACCAGACCTACGTGATCCCCATCTTCGACAATCTCCCTGAATCCAAGTTTCTCTAGTTCGGGATTTAATTTCGAAAAAATCTCCCTTGAAACTTCTGTCCGAATCTCAGGTGTTGTTGTGATATCATCACAGAGAAGTGCAACCTGTCCTCCATTCACATCTGCGATAACTGCATACTTAGGATCACTATCTACATCTAACACAGACCCAAGGTCAATTGTGGGAAGATCAAAATTAGAAGGTGCACCAATCAGAGAGATCTGTGTATTCTGGAGGAAACAATTCACCCCTCCAACAATGAGATTCAGGTATTCCATACTCTCTGAATTCTGCAATTCTATCAGCTCATGCTCCTTCTCTGTTCGTGATCTGGAGAAGAATGCACCCACTACTGCTAAATTACCCTCGAATCTCTTCAAATCTATGATGTTCTCAATGATGCAGTCCAAGTTAATATGATAGAAGATACCATCTTCACCTTGAAGGAGATTCAGGAAGGGAAAACCTGAGATCTCCTCCTCACTAAATACAGGTGTATAATCATCCAAGAGGATACTTTCGATTGAGTCAGCATCTATGACAAATACATTACCATTCCTCTCTAAGATGAGATCCATAACTGGTTCGTAATCTACTCCAAAATACTTCCCACTACTTACTGCAATTATTGAGTCCTCCTTATATCTAACAAGACCACGAATCCAATCAGCTCCAGTCGGATGGGGAGCGATAACATCATACCTCTGGACAATCTCAAGGACATAGCTTTCCTCCAACACCAATTGAAGATTCCCGATTCGTAGAAGGATACCTTGAGTACTCTGAGAACCTCCAGTTAGTTCCATCCCAGTGGAACTACGGTATTTCTTCATCTCAGGATTCAGCCCAGATGCCTCCAATACTGGGAGACTCATTTTCACCTCCTCAAGATCCTTACGAATTGTCTGGAATAGATTCTCTAGCAGTATGACGAGATGCGTAACCCCATCAACATCACAGTACTCTGCTGATGGTAGCTGATGAGAGATGAGATTCCGATGATCAATATCCAACTCAACCACTTCAGGAAGAGGAATCCTAACTGTGATATTCTCGTTCCTCGAATACTCTAAAAGAATCTCCTGCTCCCCATCCCTAAGATTCAATGAGAGTATGTTCCCCAAATGAATCAAGATTGATACTCTCTCACCTGCCGGGCTCAAAACCCCTTCGACGTACTCAGGATAATTGTCCAGTACAAAACTAGCTTCTTTCACAGGATGGAATACTGCTGTATTCTCTAACTCCAATAGAACCGGAATCTCTGCATAACGAAGAAGTGCGTACTCTGTCATCAATTCACACCTATACCATTCCAAATGGCAGTAGGATTAAGAACTGGTATTGAAGATGAGCCCGCAGATACATAACTTAAAATCCATTCCTTCGGAATATTGCATTTCACCTCTTCACCATCTACCCTCTCTATCGCTATGGGAAGCCCAGGAAGGTGCAGGGCATAGACAGATTCAATCGCATTCAACAAAACGACAATAGTAAATTCACTCTCCTCTCCTGACAAACCCAAAAGGTGCTCCAATCTCAACATGGGATAAGGCTCCTCATCAATCCGAATAATACCCTCTACCCCAGCTGGAGATCGGGGAAGTGGCATAATTTCCTCCACAAGTTCAACCTTCCTCACATATTTCAATTCCACTGCAACGTCAGTGTCTCCTACTTTAAAGATCAACACCTGCTGATCAATTTCCAAAAATGTGTAATAATCCGTGAACATTGGTGTTCTCCCGTCTAACTATTCTATAATTTTAGCCCAATCGCATTTAACCTTTCACATCCTATAGGAAAAATTTTCGCAATAAATCTCAATAGATTTTCACATATGTGAAAGGTAACCGGACAAGGAAAGCACCTGCAGGACAGATTGTGTACCGTGGATTCACAGTAGGACACCTGTTTCTGGGGAATTTTGCATAATACCCGCGATACATCTTCCCATCACTGCTATAAAATCTGGATGAAATCTATACACTAACTTCGTAAACATAGTCATCATCTCCATTCTTGCCCTTATATTAGGGCATCCAAGATCGGATGACTCCATTTCCCCTACGTTGCACAGTACTTTCGTTCAGCCATAATTCAGTTTGCACTCTACCCAGACATAAATATTGAACAGTTGTGTTCAGTCCTGTTCTCAAGTTTCCTAAGAAATCAACAATGTGTATCGGTAGATCCTTGAGCTCTAAACTTTGATCGGTGATCAATGATACCGCACCAAGGAGACCTTAAAAAAAGCAAATACCCGTTACAAATCGCTCAAATCAGGGGAATTCCCCATATCAGTCCAGATCAAAAGTCCAGCTTCTACCCTGAATTGCAAGATCATATTTTCTCTTCAGTTCCTCCATCTTTGTTATTCTATTTTCACTCTCCACACTATCATACGGTTGAAAGTAGTGTACAATCTCCTCTTTTCCGTAAGAGTAAGTTAACTGAGTGGTCACCATAATTTCCAGAAAATAGAGCATTGATCTAATCTTCCCCACCTCTCAAATGGCTTTCATAATTGAACATTTCATTGTACTGCCGTTATCGATTTCAATGGTAATATTGTTCTTCAGGTTTGCCATCTGAATTGCCAACTTTAGTTCAATGATTCTGTCATGAATCCAAGGACAATTTTTTTAGGTAGGAGAATTTAGATAGTGTTGCTCGTTCACATCCGAATGTGCTCGAAGGGGTATTAACTCAGCCTGGTTAGAGTGGTCGGCTCATAATTAAAAGCTCATATAGCTTTTAAGGAGCTACCGATCAGTCGCTGGTTCAAATCCGGCATACCCCAATAAATTGAAAATTTAATGTATGTATCGGATTTGAACAAATGGCTATTTTTAAATTACTCTTAGACATGTAGCGAAAATTTCATCCGTTATTTCATCTTAGGAAGGTCGTTAGAGTACTTCTCTTCATATGGTCCAAGTTCTCTTCTGAATCTCTCTCCCATGCCTACAATGACGAGACTAATATGCACTTGGTCGTGATACACCCAATTCGCGAGGAGGTTCTTCACTTTAACATTTCCATAAGTCTTGTGTCTTCCAGTTATTTTGAGATCATGACCAGAGATTGCAATGTTCCTCAGCTCGAAGATACTCTGCTGTCTGAGGAGATCAAAATTATCGAGGAGTTCTTGGAGGCTTTTCTTTGTATCTTGATTCCTATCGAGTTCGATATCTTGGAGTTCCTCGTCCTTCTCATTAAGAAGTATTCTAATATTTGGAAGCCAGTAGGTCTTCTCACCTTCTATAAGATGAGAGAGATTACGTTTGATGTAGTCAAGACTCACTTCCGTATTCTCGACCCCCCTTAGTATAATTCTGAGAAGAAGAGGGGTTTTTTCGAGTGTTTGAATACTCTCTTGTAGCATCATATGATACAATTATGGTCTGCTTATATCTCTGTAGACGTTGGTATATTTTTTTGCTGTGCCAATAAAAATACGGAATGCTCTATTAACGAAAAATGCATCTACAGGGTCTTATCTCATAGTTTATAAGTTACAAGGTATGATTATTTGTTATGGGTCACGACCATATTACGGATGTATCCCGATCTCGTCTTTTCCTCGTATTAATCATGACGTTCCTCTTCATGATTGTGGAATTTATTTATGGTCTTATATCCAATTCATTAGCACTTCTTGCAGATGCCGGGCATATGCTCAATGATGTTTTCTCACTTGCTTTGTCTCTGATAGCCATTCAGATTGGAATGCTAGCAAAGAGTCCTCGGATGACATATGGTTACCGTCGTGTTGAGGTTCTCTCGGGATTGATCAATGGTCTCTCACTTCTGGGTATTGGAGGTTATATTATCTTTGAAGCATTTGATCGATTTTTCACTGGTAGTGCAGAGATTGATGGTTTTCTTATGTTGGTGGTTGCCATTATCGGGTTACTCGTGAATTTCATTGGTCTCTATCTCCTCAACAGCCATAAGGATTCAGGAGTGAATCTTGAAGGAACCTATCATCACATCATGGCAGATGTCTTGGGATCCGTGGCAGCACTTGTTGCGGGTATTGGTATCATGTTATTCAAGACGAATCTATTTGACATAATTGCGAGTGTTCTCGTCTCTCTACTGGTTTTCAAGAGTGGAGTGGATGTGACAAGGAAATCATTGGAGATTCTTCTCGAAGCTTCCCCGTTGGATGCAGAGCATTTGGTGAAGGAGTTGAAGGAGTTATCCGGTGTGATCAATGTCTGTGACTATCACTCGTGGCGACTGACAAAAGGTCTGGATCTCTTCACGGCACACATTATTGTGGAGAAGGGTATTGATTTTCATTCAATTGTCAACAAGGCGACCATGCTTGCATCCGATCATGGTTATACTCATACTACCTTCCAGCCAGAATTTGAGGACTGTACTGACAGTGGGGATCATCTCGTCTGCTGATATCTGGAAACTGATTCTGAATCTTAGAAAATTTTTTATTTGTTACAAATCCTGAATTCCACATTAGTATTCTATGCTCACTCAACAAATGAGTGAAGAGATTCTTTGCTTGTTGAATTGGCTTGTATGACTTGATTTTTTTATTTCACAAATAAGAGGAAGTACTGGATCTCCTCCATATTGTTGAAAACGGTGATTTTTCTGTAAGCCGAAATGAATGTATATCCAAGTTCAGTGAGGGTAAGCTGGTACCATCTGTTGGAAAAGTTAGACCAGAACATCTCGGGAGCTTCCAGCCAATCATTTTCTACTCCTTCCCAATTGCTTGGATGGCAGGTGAAGAGAAGGGGCGCTCCAAGTTTCAGAATTCGCTGAATTTCAGAGAAGAGTTCCACGTGCTTCTCCCTTGGTAGATGGAAAATAGAGAACATGGCGATTGCACCTCCAACCGAATCAGGCACTTCACTCTTGCAGTAATCCAGCATTTCCGCCCGTATGAACGATTTTCTGTATTTAGGGAGGTTTGCGCCAGCTAATTCTAGTTGCCACTCACTAATGTCAATTCCGGTGTACTCAAATCCAGATTCGAGAAGATCCTCTGCAATAGGTTTTCCATTTCCGAATCCAAGCTCCAGAACATTCCCTAGTATCCTCCGCTTAAATTCACTATATATTCCTAGCTTAGTCCTGCTCAGATCGATCATTTCTGAGTGTTTTTCAGCAGCTTTATTGTATCCCTGCCTGACTTTCTCAGGTATATTTTCTCTATCCATAGATGCAACTAATAGCCTGAAATATAATAATGTTGAATTGAAAATTAAAGATTCTGATTACTTTAGAGGAAGGACTCTTTTGCAATACTCAGAATTTCAGGGAGATTCTTTGTCACGACGTCCTTATTGAATTTCACAGTATCAACGTCTAGTGAGATTCCCTTATCTGCAGGAAGGTAGCTTAAGAAGCTCTGAAGATCCATCTTTTCGATTGAAAGAGTGCCTGCGAGTTTCTCAAGTTTGATCTCATCAGTTGTTGCGGCAATTGCGAGAAGTTTAGTCGCAGGATTTTCGATTGCACTAAGTGCGTTTAAATCACCTTGCTGGAGTTTCTCAGCATCGAGACCAACTTCACTAAGTCTATCCAAAAATCCTTCTGAGGAGTCCATAGCGCGGACAATATTGTCAATCTTGCTAGATAATGTAAGTTCATCGATCTTCTTGTCAGCCATATCGACAATAGAATCGACATCTGCAGATTCTATCTTCTCCACGGCATCATCGAATTTCTCAACGATCTCATCACCTTTCTCCTCGATCTTCTCTTTCAGTTTATCTCCTTCCTTCTTTACTGTTTCTGCTACAGTTTCAGCCACCGTTGTAGAGGCTTCCTTTACCATCTCATTGAGATCGAGGTTCTCAGCTCTATTAGTCATCCTCTCTTGGATACTTTCAAACTTCGTGGCTACACTATCCATCGAATCTATAAGATCTTGAAGGTTTTTACCCTTAAGGAATCCCCACTTTCTCTGCAGAGCTAGAATCACAGCAATAATAGATAATACAGCAATGGCAGGGATAAGTAGGATATTTACGAGTGGAAATCCAGCACTCACATTGAAGTCTTCAAGTGGTCTGATGACAGCAAGATGAAGATCTGAATAATTGAGATCAATGATATCAAGAACATAGAATGTCCCATTAACCATAATTTTCTCATAGAGGTATCCAAATATCACTGAGGTATTAAGAGCTGACGAGTAATTACCATCTACAAGCTCTATATCAGCAACAGAGGTGTTGAGGTAGGTTTCATTCCATCCAAATGCAGGCACTGATAGACGGGGGTGAGCTCTCACTTTCAGATTGCTATCGAAGAGATAAGCAGTGGTATCGAAAGTGTTTGTGGACAAATCCTGTATCAGACTGTTCAACCTACTGAAATCTATCACCATATTGAGCACTGCCACTGAAGAACCATTGACAATGATATTATGGGCTGCATTAATGACAAGTTTTCCTGTCATCTTATCGATTGTTGCATCTGAGTAGTAGAGGTCTCCACGATCTGTTCCGTTTGTTGATACTGTTTTTGTATACCAATCAAATTGACTGAGGTCATAGTTCGTTATATTCCTCTCTACATAGGGATAGCCTCTTACAACTCCTGTATTGAACACTAAATCCACCCACAGGATTTGGGGGAAGGTTGAATAGACTGCTGGAAGAATGAGATCAAGATTAGAACTCATTCGAATGCTCTGATTTACCTCTGCACTCCAACTGCCGTACGTTGGTTGTTGGTAGACAAAATATGAGCTGTGATGGAAGTCGACATCCAAGTTGTGCTTCTTGGAAAATTCAAGATTCAGATCTTTTCCATCAATTGTCTGATTGTAATAGTACGAGCTCAGAGCTTGTGAAGTATTCTGTCCTATGAGGTTTGCGACGTGCCTATCAACAATCTCCGCCGTTCTCTTCAGTCCTGTAAAACTTTCAATAAAGTTCCTCTTCGATGAGTTGAGCAACAATTCTTGATTCTTTTCAACTTCCAAGACGTAATCGCCATGCAGATCAATTCTGGTCGTTTGCTCCACATAAAAAAGTGATGTTCCCATAATAAAGATAGCAATCAGTACAGGTATCATAGAGACTGAGAATACCGTAATGAATTTCTGGATACCCCCAGATATCTTTATTTTCTTCACTTTAATTTTGCCAATCTTTGGGAATTTCACTTTTTCTTCTCCTCCTCTATGAAGTATGGAACTATAATAGTAACCACGATAACTGATAATAGACCAATTGCCATCCCTGGAATCAGTACGGTTGGGCTTATCCTTATGAGATTCACCTTGTAGGTAACTTCTTCAGGAATGAGATCCGTAAATTTTACAACAGTTCCGAGCAGAAGTCCAGTATCACCTAATTGGTTTATAGCATAGGTGTATTTAGTACCATCAGTTCGTGTAATGGTGTCGTATGCCAATTCCCCAGACTTTGCACTTTCCATCAGCGTTTTGAATTGATTCCCTCCACCTTCAAGTGTCTCTATGTCCAGACGGGAATTTTCCGCAGTCCAATTTTCGAAAGCTATTTTCATGGTCTGTGGATGCATCACTGTGATTCCACCTGAATCAGTAATAAACTCATACTCAGATGGAAGGTCATGTATTGAGCCTGCTTCCTTAAGGAAATTAAGTGAGATCTCTGCTTTCATCACTCCAAGGAATCTGGCCCCAAAGTATACTGGTTGTGACACAGTAATGACCTGACCCTGTCTTGTTTTTTCAACATGAGGACTTCCCCAAATCGGATTCAAATTTGGGAGTTTCTGTGCAAGAATGTCATGATATGCAGGAACGAATTTTGTGATATTCTCGGTCGAATTGTACCAAGCACTATATCCAGATGTTACATTTGCAATCTGGGTTAGAAGTGGATAGTCCGCATCTTTCCCATATCCGTACATCATCAGTTCTGCATTCGCCAATCCATTGCTCTTAGCTATTTCCTCTACAATTGAGGTTGTATCTGTAACTCCTGTCGTTGCTTTCCCATCAGTAACGAAGATCACAACTTTCTGATGTTTTGGTTGTCCGTAGCTACTCAAGATGTCAAGAGCTTTCGTCATAGCTGCAAGGATATTTGTAGTTCCTCCTGGAATCATGGTATCAAGAAAGACATTACTCTGACTAATGACTTCATCATTCAAAGTTACTAGCCTATTTTTGAAAACTTTTACATTATCTGCAAAGCTGACGATATTGAAGCGATCCTTACCTCCGAGGTCACTGATGATATTCTTAGTGGCATTCCTAAGTCCCTCAATCTTTCCCCCTTCCATTGATCCCGAACGATCGACCACAATGACTATGTCTTTTACTCCTGATATCGCTGCTGGATACCAGCTAGACTGAGTATGATCGTAGGTCTTCTCAAGTGTCCTCCAAGGATATGTCGTGAAGACACCATCTGCAAATCCCATAGAGATGTCGCTGATTTCTGGAAATGTCCGCAGGATCTCTTTCCAGAGCAGCCCCATCTTTGCTCCATACTCCACCGTCTGCTTGATATCAGCATTGACATGTCGCAGTGGATCACCTCTCTCCGCAGAGTTGAGATATGTCTCCTCATAGGTTCCATTGAAAGCCCAAGGTGCAATTTTGTATGCAGTTGCATTATAGGAGATTGCTTCTCGTCTTACTGTATCCCAGTGAAGGCCAGGTGGTCCGCCTGAGATACTTGCATTGTGGTAGTATGAGTTGAAATCTACCGAGGAATCCGGATTCTCATAGAGGTTCTGTATCCCCTTGACTGACGAACTCACCATGGCTTCTATCCTTTGTAGAAGTTCAGTAAGATGCTTTCCATCATAGTGGTTTAGATTGACAACTTGGTTTTTTGCCTCATCTAATAACTTCTGGTTAATGGCTATTTGCGGGAATATTATGGATGAATACCCTGTGCCACCGACCACTAGTACTGTTAAGATAAGTGAAGTCAGAAATATACTCTTTCTCATAATGCTAGCCTCCTTTCCTGCTTGATTTTCTCGAATCGATTAGAGAGGTTGAAGTAGGCGTAGACGAATGGTGCTTGTATTCCTGCAAGAAGAGGACCCTGCTGTGAGATAATTGTACTTAGGTCCCTCAAATGAAGAATCTGATTGACAACTGTAATTGCTCCTCCAATAAACACTGAACCTGCACCTAGCTTCTTCAATGTTCCTTCTTGCTCCTTTGTTACCCCTAATGAACTCTCTCCTTGAACCATGAACTCGAGTTCCTGTTTACCATAAGGTTCTGTCTCATAAGGATCAAGATATTCCTTATTCTCATCGAAGAGTGGAGAAGCCAGTGCGAGAACCTTGTTTCCATCTTTGCCTGTTGGAGTGATGACGATCTTTGCCTGTGCCTTCTCTCTTGGGAGAATGTGCATTTCTATCATCGGTGGAGAAATATTGTCTGTCCCCTCGAATCGTACTCTAATACCTGGGGTACTCGAAGGATTGTAAACTGTCAGGATGACAGGGGTGGGGACATTCGTCTGGAATTTTCCGAGGGGATTGAATTCCACCACAAAATTATTTGTCCCTGGATTTACCGCTGTTCTCATGAGATTCAGTGAACGGAGTACATTGTCACCATAAATCCCTACTCCCCACATCCCTACGATGGCAATGGCAGTTGGTGCGATGAATCCGGAATATTGAATCGCATAGCCTGGTCGTGTAAAGACCTGAATTCCTTGGTACCCAAGATACCCAACTACTCCCACAGTTCCCAATCCCATAAGAGATGTTATGGCAACCTTGACCTTTTTAGAATACTTATTCACAAAATTACTTATGAATTTCTCTGAAATTTCCTGTACTCTCTGATCCTCTATGTCACTGGAGAAACTCAGTCGTAGCTGATGTTCTTCCTTTACCCTTGTGGCTCTGTAGTACATACCAAAGATCAAAACCACAAATGCAGTACCCTCAATGACCAAAGTTGTGATTACTAGCTCGAAACCGCCACTTAATGAAGCTAAAATCTGATCTGGGTTGTTGAATAGACTAACTACTTTATCCCAGACTACTCCAAGTCCTGCGACTCCAAAATTGAGACCACTGAATCCGAGTAAAGTATTAATGAATCCTTGTGCATCTCTTGTCTTGCCTTCAAACTCGACAATGGTGTCCTCTGCTTCAATATGCTTGAATTTTGGTTTCATGAGGGGAAGTATTCTGAACCTCGCATTCACTACCTTCTGCTTCGATGGAAGGACGTAGAATGACTGTATCCACTTCTCACCCTTTTTCAATAAGGGTGTTTTGTCCATCATCGGAGTGATCTTTGTCGTTGACACTCCTTCAATATTGTATGCAGTAGGCTCATCTCTCAGACTTTTAAAAGTAAGGAGGACGGGTACCCACTTTCCCTGAATCATCGAACTCTCAGGAAGTTTGACCGAGAGGAATTCCAGACCGGATTCTGAATCAGTGATTTTCCACTCAACCTTCTTGAGAATCGTTTCCATCAGCTCCGATTTTTTCTCCTTCAACATCTGAAAAATATCGTAGGAGATGAACATGATAGGTAGTGTCGTCACAAGGACGATGGTATCTCGGATGAAGAGCTGGAGGAAAAACACAGTTCCCCCATTTATCGATGCACCTTCTTGGATTTGTGATCCGTAGGCATACAGCAAATTGCCAGTCATTGCCGCACCAATCACTGAGCCAAGAGTCTTACGACCAACGCTCTTCCACTCACCGAAAGATATGAATGCCTCTCTCATCGTCTTCGGAATATACGATTCTCCTTCGGGTCTCCCCAATGCTCCAGCCATGAATGAACCGATGGATATCGATACTGTATTCAGAAGTACTCCTATACTATAGATACTTGGGAGAGGCTCACCTGCGAGAATTTTTTGAAATTCGGATGCAAGAGTCCCCAATCCTGCAGCACCAGCTCCTACACTGTTTCCGAAAATGATTGCTCCAGAAGTGGGTATGAATAATCCCAAGTTCTGTCCTGAGATCTCAATTCCCGGTATTACCGTTAAGTCAGGAGCAATACTCTCAATTGTGGTAAAAACAAAAGCAAGGACTATCATGGCGACCTGCTTTGCTTTGGTTTCTATCTTCTCCTCTACATTGGACACACGTTCCATACTCTTCTGTATTCTGCAAGAATTAAAAACCATTTCTAGAAAAGAGATATCCTTTCAGAATGTTCAAAGTTCGCAAATTTGATCCATAAGGCTTATATTACACTGCATGTATAGATAAATGCAAATGGACTATGTGAACTTCGGGGAGTGGTTGGACAGACGATATGCAGAGGCAAATAGAGAGAATAAAGAACATATCCTTCACGCAAAAATCTTACTAAAAAATGCAATTGGGAAGCTTGAAGACGCAGGTTTTATCGTAAATCCAGTTATTCCAATAAGTAGTATCATGGGTATGGTAACACCTTCCTACCTCCAACTCACTTACCAAGAAGCTTGTAGAGTACTTCTCATAAGAGATTACATCGTCAATAAAAATATCACTCCAACCGCTAACTACCTCGCAGCATTCCGCAAGAAAAATCCACTTCCTTATGACGGACAGAATGAGACGAAAATTATAACTGAATTAGAAAAGAAAAATATTATCTCACTTGAACTTGATCAGGGAAAGGGGATATCCGATTTGGAAATATCACTCACCCCCCTAGGGGAAGAAGCAGCAAGGGATATCGCAAATGACAACGAATTTCTCAAGAGGATCTTCAAGAGATCACGCAATACCAAGCTCAAGGAATTTACTATCGGATTCATAGACAAAGGAAGAAAAGACCTATTCAGGGATTAGACAAAATAATGTTCACAATTTAAGCAGAAGAAGTGATCCATTCAGCAAATAGGTAGAATAAATGGATTGTTCAGCAAGATTGTACTCAGACTCTGCTCAGGAGGACTCCACAATTGAACCAGTTGAAGACAAACTTTGAAGTCATCATCGGTTGTATGCCAACCGCATGTAGGAATCTCGCTGCAATTGAATCTCGATCTCCTCACTTGACTTCTGCTGGGCTTCTATGGAAAGATAAGTCCTCTGATTCGGTGGATGACCCTCCAGCATCTTATCAAGTTCAATACGACTCTTGTGAAGAAGGACATTGTACTGATCAACCGATTTAATATAACGATAAGGAACAAGCATGTCATCTGCAGAGACTCCCAAGAATGACAGGTACCTCTTTAGACCCTTTCCACCAATGATAAAGGAAATATGGTCATCGATGTGAAACACAACATCAAGGATCTGACCAATATTCTCACCATCCTTGTCATAGACTTGTTTCGTCCTCAGCGTCGTGAAGGATATCCAATCATGCTCCGCTTTGTCATAGAGAGTGACAAACCGCCTCGGAACTTTTAATGCCACAGTCTCACCATCAGATTGCTCAATCTGCTCAGGCCTTATGAGAAAGATATCATGACCTACTCGCGAAACAAAGTAAATCAGCTTGAAATTCTGATCCACAATGAAATCAAAGATCCTACCCAGATTCTCTGAATCTTGTGCAATAACCTTTGAACCTTCCATATCTTTGTACGGATTATTTAATTTCATAGTGAGTAAGATTCTCTAGCAACCATCTTATAAAATTATCAAGAACACCTCGGATTATTGTTTCAGATAATTCCTTTTTCTACCTACTTCC
>Ga0114931_10006459_pt1 | contig 14416 bp, 20 predicted proteins | sample 2SBtaG_FD_89579 | JGI IMG/M metagenome (GOLD analysis project Ga0114931, IMG submission 89579) | Deep subsurface microbial communities from Kolumbo volcano to uncover new lineages of life (NeLLi) - 2SBTROV14_V59a metaG | ecosystem: Environmental > Aquatic > Marine > Volcanic | place: Kolumbo...
GTACTTCTATAGGATGATAATCACTGTTACTTACAGTAAACAAGTCTATCTGTGCTGTTGATAAATCGTCTGTAGTTCCTGATACTATATCTCCGTCTGCAACTGTAGAAGTTATGTGTATATGATATGTTTCACCGCCTTGTTTTTCAAACGCACTGCTAAACTCAAAATAGGCTATACCGCTAGTAGGTAAATTTACATTTGTAATAGTTTTAGAAGCTACAACATTATTTCCAGAGTCATGTATAACTAATGACCAATCACCAGTACCTTTAGTATTAACATAAACCGCTACACTTTCTATATATCTATGAATAGGTATTATAGGCATAGTATTAACGGACGTTTCGATAATTGAAGATGTGAGTGAATATGTGTTACCGGTAGAACCTAATTGATCTTGATCTGCATTTAATTTAGCCCAATTTTCAATTGCGTTTGTTGACCAATCACTTAAACCACTAACCGGTATTCTATGTAACCTTTTCTCTGTAGCCCAATAAATATACCCCCCAAACTCATTTGCACCTAAGCATTTTACTTCGCCTAATTCAGCAGTGGTAGTATGCACTAATGAAACAGAAAGATTTGTATCAACTTCCCATATTTTTCCACTGTCCGCACTAAAACAGTAGGCTTTACCATTACTTGCAACTACTGTATTTTTCACAAACTCGTCTATTGTAGAGGAGGATATTTTGGAAAGTTTTTGATTTACTCTATTTAAACCCAGCTCGCTGTATAAATCTAAACCAACAATACTTGCTAAAGAGTTGTTATATCCCATATATTCTGAATCTGCTATACCACCTAAAACGTTATTTTGTATTACTATTCCTTTCATAATTAAGGTTTAGGATTTTTTATCCAATTTGCAGTAGCTTTTGCTAATTTAGTAAATGTTGCAGTAGCTTTATTTATTTTATTCCATAGTAAGTCTATACCATTTAGGGTTTTTGTTATACGAATACCTACAATAGATACTGACTCGTTAAAACTTTTTAACTTAGTCAATTGTTTTGATATTACACCAACTAAGTTTGCTGAATCTAAAAGTTGTTTAAACTGTGTTTTATAAGTAGTAAAAGCCTCTGATAAAGAATCTGTTTCTGATTTTATAATACTTGTTGCCTTGTGAAACGTTGAGTTAGTAACAACACTATCTATAAGTGATTTAATAAACGATGTTACCTTATTTACATAGTCAATAAGCAATATTGAATCTAACAAAGTATTAAAATATATCCTTAGTATAGAAAGAGACTCTGAAAGTGTAGGGGCTTCACTAAAAACCCTATTTAAACTTATAGTTCTTATTGCACTTAATACTAGAATTTCTGATACAACTAAGCCTTTGGTTAGTTTTTTAGATATAGAACCTGAAACAGATAAGCTATCTTGAATTTCTTTAACAGAAACTAAGCTTCTTGTTGAAGAGTCCAAAATTGTTGATGTATCTGTTAATGATTTAAAAAAACTACCTATTTTTTGTAAGGACGATGTTATATGCAAGCTCTCTAACATACGTTTAGATATATTAGATACTAAACTGCTGGTAGTAGATATATAATCATTTAACGATTTTGAAAATGTTATAGCACTATTAATAGTTCCTTGTAGTACAGTTAAATCTAATAATTGTGTTGTAAATGATCTAACAATATTTTCTGATGTAGATATAGAGTCACTTAATACTGTGGTATAGTTATTTGAAGTCTGATAAAGACCTATATTACCATATGGTTGAGTTGCGTAAGTAGTTCCATACATATTTTAATTATAATACAAATATAAATAAGTAAGTTATACACACTTATTTTAGCTCTATTATTAAATCGGATAATGAATTTATTCTTTTTAACTTTTCTTTTAAATCTTTTTTTTCATGTCTTAACTCTGTTATATTCACTTCTGCGGTAGCTTTAGATATATCACCTGTTACATTGTCGTAACTATCATAAGTAAAAACATATATTACATTCTTATCCCTCTTTTCCTTTACTACGCCTTTTACTTTATCTTTTTTTATTATTTTTACTACTTTTTCATCCATTTATTAGATTTTTAAATTTATTAAATATATGTACTTGTAGCTTTAATTGTAGAGTAACCATTGTTCGTATCGCTATATAGGTATAAATTACTTGGGTAAAAATTCCCTTTAATTAAAGCTGTTACTGTTGTTTTGCTTGTGTACGATCGCCTACCTTCCACTGTAACCCTGCCTTTTTTAGTATTTGTATTAGTTACGGGCATTGCCACACCTGTAAATATATTTGATATTGGGTTTGTTGCGTCTTCACTTAAACACCCAGTTACGCTATTGCCATTATCACCCCCCGCTACCCCAACTTGCAAATGTCCCCTTAAATCCCAACTGCCTATTGGTACATCTATACTTTGGCCACTAGAGTACCAAGTTCCGTCGGACGGGCTAGAATTGGTGTAGCTTGAAAGTCCCCTCTCTATACTCCAAAAATCGGCGTTTAGTTCAAAACCTACGGGTGCGTAGTTACTAGAATAGTAAACATTTGTAATAGGGTATGTACCAGTATCTAAAATGTCAAAATCTGCGTCGCTACTAGCATAATCACTACACCTAGTTAACAAAGTTACGTCGGTATCGCTAACGTTTAGTGCAACTTTAGTAATTATTGCATATCTAACTATACTATTTTGTGTTAGTTTAAGCCTCATACCAACACTCAAAATAGACGTTAGATCAACACCTGAAAATGTTAAAACATAAGTTGGATCATCTGCACTTGCCCTTGTTGGGGTAACTTCTTTATAACTAACCCACCCTGTTTTAATAGTACTTGTAATATCATTGATAACCTTTTTTGTAAAAGACAACATCATTTTATAAGTTTTTCCTGAAGTATTCTTTGCAGAGGAAGTATTACTAGATCCCTCATTATTATAAGAATTTCCAGAGGCTGGTCTAACAATTGTTAAGGTATCTGTACTCCTAGCTGTTACCCTCACAATTTCTACATTAGGGTCATCTGCTGGGTTTGGGTAGTCTGTTGAATTCCACCATACAAGGTTAAATTCACCGTCAGAAGAAGGTTGCGGAAGTTTAGCACCCTCACCTGAAGAAAGGGCAACAGAAGTTGCCGAGGAGTTATAACCAGTAGATACTTCTACTATAGCAAAATTTTTAACTGCATCCATAAAATAATTATAAACTTATAAATGAAAAAAGGGTAGGAAAAAATCCTACCCTTTTATTGTGATTAAAGTTAGTTATATAAATCACTCTTATTAAATTTTTTTAATATACTAAGTAATCTGTACCTTATGTGTAACTTGTAGGCTATCACCACTTGATACATTAATAGCTGAAAATACTTGACGAGCCAACATATTACCACCGATTGTATTATTATCGAATAAACCCTCTTCTGTAACTGCAAATGTAGAAGTAAAGTTAAATGTTTTTACCCATTGTTCAGTATCTTTAGTTGTAGTTGTTGTTTCATTAGTTACTGTTGAAGCACCTCTGCTTCCACCACCACTTGATATTTCTGTTTCTAAAGATGTATCACCTGCGGCGGCAGCCGTTGTCCCCGTACCTAAAGCAATTGCGGTAACTGGTGCTGTTGTTGTTCCACCTAATTGTTCTGCTACTATTTCTTTACCTCTAGTAGTAACTAAGTTTTTAACTAAAGGTCTAACAGTAAAATACCCTGTTAAAAGTGGTATTTTTATATCCCTTTGAAACTTATTTAGAATAAAATCACCTATAAAATTTGATTTAAACAGTTTTTTTGCTGATTTCTCTAAAATTTTATTAGATTTTTCTTTCCCTAATTCCTTTATTGCAACCTTATATATATTAGGTAGGTTATATGAACCATTAGACACTTCCGATTTTATATTTCCTTTGAATTTAATTCCTTCTGATATAAGCAACTCATAAAATCTTTTTGTGTTGTATAACCTTTTAATAGTTATACCTTTTATTTTTGACTTATTATTTATGTTTTTATTCATGGCCTTTTACTTTATAAATTTGTAGCTCATCTTCTCTAAAAGTTTTAACACCATCTAAAATCCTTTTATTTGGTATATCTACTTCTTTAGATTTGATTTGGTAAAGAAAGGTAACCTTTTTACCCTCTCTTAGTGATGAAAGCCCTATAATCTCACCATGTTCTGACAATTCATTGATGTCTTGAACATGAGAACCTATAGAGTATTTTGGTTTATGTTGTTCTGTCATAGTTTTATTATAGACTAAATTTTTAAAAATATACAACCATTATATATCAAAACCATTATTGTAATAACTAGGCATTATAATATCCTGTGATTCATCATCATTGGTATCTGATAATATCTCTATTACATCAAGTAGGTCTTTTTCAAATGCTTGCAGTAAATCCTTCTGTGTTGTCTGTCTTGGCCTATCACCTCTTGTTTTCTTTTCTCTAACTATAGCTGTTGCTAAAGGTTCGTGAAAAAGTTTTGGGATACCAACAGTATTTGGAGTTGGATCTTCTGACATATCTACTGTAGAGGTTAAATCTGTAATAGGCTGTGGCTGTTGGTAATACCAAAGTTTTAAACCATTTGTTTTATTATAGATAGTACCACTATAAATTCTTATTGCATTTCTATATATCTGATAGAAAGAATTGTAATCTGCGTTTGTAAATCTAGCTATTATTTCGCTCTCATCGTCAATATCTACTTGATAAGTACCTAATACTTCTAAGTTCTTTAGCTTAATTTTATTGTCATCACCTCCGTCTTCTGTTAATAAATTAGCTTCTAACCTAAGCATACCCATATAATCACTTGGTAGTGTGTATTCTCTTTGATCTTCAACTAAATCTGTAGTAGCAATAGAGCCAAAATATTTACCCTTTGTATATCCAGATATAAAAGGTGCTAAATGTTCAATATATATATTTGCAAGGTTTTTTATCTCTGTATCTGTAAATTGGTTATCACCTGTATGTGTTCTAAATTGTACTAACCATTTAAGTTTTGCAGGTGTCATATATTACTTTTAACTTATCCTAATGCTTGCTCTGTTGTTATAGTTTTACCACTTTCTGGATCTGTTTTAGATATACCTCTACCTATAGCAAACTCTTTGCCAGCTTGACCTAAAGTTTTTAGATAGTTAGCAACTAAATCTGCTACTTGTTCCGGCATATCGTACATCTCACCTTTTTTATATACTAATACAACACCATTTATACCTACTTCCATTGTTGCAGTTTCATTTTCTCTTGGATCTTTTGGTATAAAGAATCTTACTGTTGCCTGCTCTTTTAATTTTTCTATAGTCTTTTTCTGTCTATTCCTGCTAACTTGGTTCGGATTCTTTGATAATCTATTTATAAAATCGTGTTTTTCTATATTTTGTTTTACAGGTTCATTGTTTTTAACTTCATCAGCATTTTCTAAATCATCATCTGGTGTATGATCTTCAATTTTAGATTGATCATTAGAGGATATTCTTTGTATATTCTCTTTATCATATGCACGTATCTTAGATATAATATTTTCGTTAGTCATCTCTTCAGAAACATCTATACCTCTAGTGGTTGCAGATTCCATTAATTCTTTTTTATTTGTTCCGTAATCAAGTGTGCTTAAAGCCATAATTAAAACAGGGGCTAATTTATTATTAAACCCATTATAACAGATTCAGGGGGCTGGTATAAATGTTTTATGCTAATCCTTGTAGAACCCCTACTCTTACTGTACATCCTGCTTCGTCTATTGCACTTCCAGTAGTGTTTAGTAAGTTTAGTGTAATTTCTGCGTCATTTGTAACTGTTACATCAACAACTACTAAACCGTCTGCTAATCCTTCTACATTATAGAATAATACCTTATCTGTAGAAACTATAGAGTCATCACTAGATGTTGTTATAGCAGTAGTGCCGTTAGCGCCAGCACTGATAGAAGCCGGATCTACACTTAGTTCAAGAAAAGTTATTACTCCACCTTTTACGTCTGATTGTGTTGCTATTCTATTACTCATTTTATTTAATAAAACTTAATAAATTGCTATGGGGATATAATATCCCCATAGCTTACTATAAATGTTTAAGCACTTACAGCGTGTTCAATTCTAAGCAAAAATAATTGGTTAATTATTCCTGCACCGAACGAGGCTTTCCAACCACTTGTTGCCCTTTGATTTAACGGATCACTAGACCCTGCCGATCCAAAAGGTTTAACAATGTTTCTCATTGCCTCACCGCTAATTCTACTAATTCCATAAGAATTCATACCTATTATTAATGTAGAATATACATCAATAGAAGAAGCACCAGCACCAGAGAATACTTTTGCAAGTGTAGTTTCAACAAATCTTAATCTATCATATTTTCCAACCTCGCCTCTTAGACCACCTTGTGCTGAATTTTGATAATCTTCAAGTGGGGAATATCCGCTAATACCTTTAAGATCGTAAGTTGTATTAGGATGGACGATACCAACAAAAGCACTGTTTACAGGAGTTGTTGCATATCCAGTATCTGGATTTACAACTCGTGTAATAGGTTTTGCTAGATTGTTTTTCATTGTTCTAATTTCTATATCTAGTTCTGTGGCAGTTAATTTATCATCACTTGCAACATCAGTTCTAGCGGTATTTCCGTCGCTTCCAACGTCTGCATACTGTACGTTAGTACCTGCATTTAATACAGATATAAGTACGCTTTCAATACTTTGTCCTGCTTGTTCACCTAAAACTTCGGAGGCTTCAAGTAAAACTGGATCTGGTGAAGTCATATCTACCCAATCAGTAACAATTGTAAAATCACCGTATTGTCTTACAGTAATCGTTACATCTGAATAGCTTAACTTACTACCTGCTGGTGTTACACCATCTACTAAAGGTGTGGTGTTTACAGCTAAAGCACCGTACTTTCTCATTTTAAGTACGTTTGTACCTTTTCTTGGTAAATCCTTAATCTGTGCGAATTGATCGTGTAGTATTTCAGGTAAAGCTCTTTCAAGCATTGCCCTATCATACGTAGAAGCTACAGCATAAGGAAGTGTGTTCACATCATTTAAAATCATATGTAGTTAAAAAATTTATAAATTGTACTTAAAAAAACAAAAAAGACACACATACTAATAGATAAAATCTACTTTCTGTGTGCCTCTAGGTTTTTAGTCAGCACTACTAAGTTATATTAATAATCTTATACATTTATTAATTTGTCAATAAAGTAAGTTGGACGTAAGTCCGTTAAAACCCTATAAGTTATAGCAATTGCCAAAACTTACCGGGAACGCTTTTATAGATGTACTTGTAATACTGTAGCTTCATGCAAAGCTCGATGTAGATAAGTAAATTATACTAATTATTAATGTACGTGTAAATAAGATATAAGTGCCTTATATACTAATAATCTGTTGGTACTTCTTCTCTTCTAAGATTTCCTTTTCTAGTTTCCATTAAGTGTTTTTCCCACTCTTTTTTTGTCATATCAAAAGCACTCTTACCACCAGTATTTTTTACTGTACTACTTCCACTAACATTATTATTATTGCTTTCTGTGTTAGCCTCTCTTTCTAATTCAGCACCTATTTGCAAAGCTTTATCACCAAGTATTGCATAAATAGAATTTTTAAGTTTTAACCCCATAAGATTATCTTTCATTGCATATTCTCTTACCTTAGCCTCTAACCCTTTTTCAGATATTTTTTTACCAAAATCGGATTGAAAGAATGTGTTAAGCTCTACTTGTCTGTTTATCCTCTCCTCACTTGATATTACTTCATTTTTTACCAGCTTACCTATTTTTTCTTTATCCTCATCATCTAAATCTACAGTTGATACTTTATCTCTAGTATTAAAAGGATCTTTTATATCTGTGTTTTTTTCTTCTTTAGTACCCTCTTTAGTACCCTCTTTAGTTTCTGTATCTTTAACTTCTACATCATTATCTTGTGTATTTAATTGTGTTGTTTCATCTACATTTTGTGTGTCTATATCTTGCATAGTAAAAACAGGGGATAAATTATTATTGAGATAAAGGTTCTTCTTTATTCACTCCTAATTCTACCTTAGGTCTGCTGTATGGGTCAAGCCCAACTATAGTTTCGTAACCTCTTTCAGCATTTGATAATTCAATAAGAAGTGTGTCTGGTAATTCTATTAAATACTTTGATAAATCTATTTTAAGCTTTAATTTTAATTCTTCTTTTTTTGATCTCTCTACATCTGGATCCTCAAGTTGTGTCCGCCATAAGTCTATATTCTGCTCCATTATCTTTACCATTTTAGCCCACCCTTGTGTATTTTTTACCGCTTCAAAATCTTGTACTGATCTTCTTCGTTCTTCAGGATCATCAAATAAATCTAGTATCTGCTCCATATCTTAACAGGGAAAAACTTTATACTATCTTGATTGTGGCTGTTGAGTTTGTTGCAACTGTTGTCCACCACCACTGTTATTTAAGGATACACCTATATTTGTATTAACGTTGGAGTTGTTCTGTGCTTTCTCACTATCTGTTGGTCTAAATAAATCTGGCCTATCTCTTTTTATAGAAAGTGCTTTTTTATGGGCTTCTATATGAGCTTTCTTTTCAGGCGTTTCGTTTGCCTTACTATTTATCTGTATATGTATTTGATGATCATCATTAGCATTAACATATACATCTTTACCCTCTGATAATAACTTATTTTCGCCTTCTGCTATGTACTCATCTGCAGTAGGCGGTATTATTCTATCTATTTCATCCTCTTTATAGTCAAAATCTCTAGCTGTAGATTTCATTAAATACCTTAGGTTAGTACCTTTATACTGACCAACAACAGATAATATAGCCATACCATAAGATTGTCTTTTTTTCTTAGTTGCTTCTGATATTACCTTTGATACTACCTTTACATCAGGATCAACCCTTGCAACTATTGTATCTTTATTTAATGACCTAAAACTATACCCACTAGCTCCATTTATCCTTATTATTTTTTCATCTATTTTGTCTTTAAAATCTCTTTTGTAAATATAATACCATTGTTGCCAAAATCTTTTCTCACTACTGCCAAAAAGTTTTGCTGATAATGAGTATCTATTATCCACACCAGCACTAACTAAGTTTAGTTCACCAAGTGTTCTCTTACTACTAGATAACATCCCTTGTTGTATTTCAGGTGTAGCAGTAGCCCTTTTTGCGGCGTTGTCTAGGCTTTCCAATATATATGATAGTAAACCTTTATCTATTGAATCACCTTTTTCAACTGGTGCTACTAAACCGTTAGGTTTACCTTTTACACCTATAAATTTGTTACTTCCAAGATTTCTAAGATTATTTACGTTCTTTATCTTTAATTTATCGTACAAATACGAAGGGTATAATTGATACCTTAATTGTTTATGTGCCAAGTTAATAGAAACAGCACGACCCCTTTGTTTGTCCTCTATTAAATCAGGTATTGATACTCCGTAAAATTCATGACCTATTGGATATAAGGACCTTTCAATTACTGGCCATTTATCCTCTACCTCACTTACAACATGGTATCTAACAATATCACTAACACCATTTGCTAAATATACAACACACTTTTTTCCATTAAATATAGTCCACCATTGCAAAGTATCAAACTTTTCGTTATCTCCAAAATCTTTTCTATTTGTATCTTGTTGCGTTTGTATATTCCTTGCAGATTTTCTCTGCTGTCTAGCCTTGTATAAAGGGCTTTGCTTGTCCACACCAACTCTAAATTTGCTTACATCATCAAATGCTTTATTTCTTTTAATATCTAATACTGTTAAATCTAAATGCCTACCCCAAAACCTAACCTGCCCCTCTCTTTCTATATCACCGTTCATAGATTCTGCGTCAGGATCTACAAGTATTGTGTTTGGATCTATAACCTTTGGTACTGGTACTCTAAGATTTCTATTAAAATGGTTCATTAATACGTAACCTTTACCATAAAAGCAGGTGTCCCAATCCCACGTATAATCCAAAGTGTCTTTTTCCATTTTTCCATGATCATACTCTGCTAGTGGTTGTAAGTTTTCAACTGTTGATATATCCCCGTACTCTTCGGGTTCAAAATCTGCCATTAGTTGGTCCTCGTATAATGAAGCCAAAACAGTCATTGTTATAGTAAATAGTGTAGTATCACCTACCAAGTCGGGATCACGCCTTTGGTTGTTATACATTTTTAATCTAGCAAGGTTAGTTTCTAGTTTCCCAACTTGTGAATTTTTACATAATTTATATTCTGCCAATACCTGCTTTTTCAGTCTTTCCTTCTCTTCTTCTGTTAAAGTATCTGATGTACTGTTTGTAAAAGTTGTAGTGTCTGGTGTTAATTCTTCTGTGTCTTCTGAATAGTTGTTTATTTTTTCTACCATATTTATATTATATTAATAATTATTATTTTTAGGTATTTGTTCTTTAATAAGTTCCAAACCCTCTTTATCATTTGGTATTTCACTTTTTATAATCTTAACCCTTTGTATTATACCCTTTGATTTATAAACGTACACGTCCCCAAAATCTATACCTCTAAGTTTTTTAATTACAGATGCTTCTTTCAATGAAAGTTTAACATAAACTAATTCTGCTGACATTACTTTGTATATGGGTCTAAATTTGTAGAATCGTCCAGACTCCCCTCTGTTAATGCAATCATGGTATCATAATCAATTTGTTCTATAAAAGTATTACCACTTAGTAAAGCCCTGCCTAAATTTTCTATCATGTGATCGTCTTTATCAACAGGTTTTTCACTAGGGCTTTTATTTTCTGCTGATTTACCCCTATGTTCTTTCCATTGCCAATGTTCTATTTCCCAAATAGTACGTACACAATTTCTACAAACAAACAACTTAGGGGGTATTATCACCTTACCACCAACTGCTGTATAGTTTAAGGCACTTTTAGTAAGTTTTATTGCCTCTGTTCTTTTCTTAGAAGCCTGTTCATATACCAAACCATTAGAATATAAATCACTATACAATGATCTTCCAGTATGTTGGTCTTCAATGAAAGCGGCCGGCTCTATATACCGCCACTCAACCCTTTTGCTACCTGCTTTGTCCTTTATTTTTTGTGATAATACCTCTGTTTTAAGGTCAGATTCGTATAACTCATCTACTACAAAATAGTTATTATTGCGGTCTATTGCTACCCACATAACAGCGTCAGGATTTCTAGGGTGTGTATCTAATAGCTCAATAACTGCATAATCCTTAGTGTCAGGATCGAAAGGTTCAACTACGTGTACTTGTCTATTCCACATTTTATATACTAACCCAACAAGGTGTTGGAACTTACCAAAGACTCTGGCTTGTTTATCGTCATCATCATATTGTTTAACCATTCTAACAATATCTATATGATCTAGGAAGCCCCTAACACCGTGTATTTTACAGGCGTCCTCAACTTCTGCCTCTACAAAAAACTTATATTCACTTTCATTATTAGGATTTGATAGTATCTCGTCATACATCCAAGCACTACCAGTTAAAGGGGTAGCAGTTATAAACATAACACCGCCTTTTCTTAAACGTGATATGTTAGCTTTGTATATATTTTTAGGTGGTGGCTCATCACACCATATTAAGCCCAATGTTGCAGATTCAAATTCCTTGACGTTCTGATCATAAGTCATCAGGTTTATTAACCAGCCATTATCAGTTTTCCATTCATACCAATAATTCTTACCTTTTTTATTACGTTTATACCTACCCTTTGGAAACATTTCTTCCATTTCAGGGATAATTGTGTCATGTATTGTAGAGGGGTCTGATACTATTCTTATCTTTTTTTGATATTTCCAATTCCTAAACAATGGGTAGTTAAACCATTTGTTGCCACTTTGCCATATAAGTTCTGCTATTAAACAAACACCAAGTCGTGTTTTACCTACACCATTTGCGGCACTGATCAAACCTACTAGATATTTTCCACTACCTAATAGCTTTAAAAACTCTTCACCCTTGCCTATAGGTGTATAGTATCTGTACTTTTCAAAGTTTTTTCTAAATAATAACTCTTCCCTTATTCTCCTCTTTTGGGTTACTTGTTTGTCCATTTTATTAAATAGCTTCTGTTTTTTTCCGTTAATAAATATAGTTTCTTAAACTTCTTTATATCTTCGTAGCTTACAGGGGTATTTAATTCTGATACAGGGTTATGAATAACTAAACATATTTTACCATTATAATAAGACTCTAATATAGGGACACACTTACATGTGCATTTTTTACCCATACTGTGTATATATGCTTCTTCACGTGGTACTAGGTGTAACACCCTTTTTGGTATATCGATATCACCGGGCCATAGAATGTAGTTACTCATCTAATACGTATTATAATTTAAAGTATGAATTAACTAATTCTGCGGTGAGTCCACGCCTATCTATTCCGTCCTCGTACATTTCAATAGTCTTAAAATCTTTAAAATTACCACTTAGAGCAACACCGGATAGTAAAATAGGTTTAAATCTATTACGTTTTAATATGTTAATTCTTTCTAAGGCTTTATTTTTTTTAGTTTCAACTTCAATAACTGTATCGTATCTTGTAGGTCCTTTGTGTATTTTTTGATATAAAATAAAATATAAATTTTTCATTAATTAATCACCTCCAATATCCTCATTATATAACAAATGATACAGGTTAGGAACATATTAAATATAACAGACTATAGGTTTAATGGGATTTTTTACTGGCAGGATGAACGAGTCGCACTTTTTCCTTTTGTTAAAACATTGTATTTTATAGCTATTTCAAACTATAGGATAAGAAAACGAGGCTTTTATTTGCTCTCTAAGAGGTTTTTATCTTTTTTGTAGTATCTAACATCAACATAACTTACACATCTTACAGGTATTTTGCTGAATATACTTACTGATGAATAATCTTTTTTAATACTTATACAACTGCTATTTCTTACTCCGTCAAAGGCAGTATATACAGTTATAAGTAGGAATAAGGATATTAATAAGGCTAATATAAATTCTTTCATTTGTAGATAAATAAAATCAATACTTCATATCCAGTATATATTAAGTGCTTTTTTTTGGTTAGTTTTCTAACATAACCACTTGATTTTACTTTACGTTTTGTTGGCCTTAGTGATAATACTTTAAAATCTATACATAAAGGATTTAACAAATACATATTTATAAGCGGTTCTAGTTCGCTAACGGTGTTTAATTTCTCTTTTAATACTTTGATATGTTTCATACTTTTAAACCGCTTAGCTGTTAAACTAAGCGGTGTTTAACTTAGTTAGTTCCAATCTGCGAGTTTATAAGCAGGTGAATCTGCTATAAATATATACTGTAAATGATTTATTAGGTCAGCAATAGCTTTAAATTGATCTGTACTACAGGTTAAACCTTCATCGCATTGATAATGAAAACAATGTAAGGCTTTTACAACTTCAGGTATGCCTTCATAGTATATATACTTATAACTATATCCATTTAGTAAATCATTATAAACTGTAACATCTCCATTGTTATATCTTTCAGCAACGGACTTAATGTTAAGCTTTAATAACTCTTTACCTAAAGTATTAGGGTTATCAGTATCAAAAACTTTGTAAAATTCACCTATAGTATAGGTGTGGTCTGGTGTATTCTTGTTTTTCTCTATCCAGCTAACAATCTTGTTAACTGTTTTGTTGTCAACTATAAAAGCACTCATGGTCAGGATTGAATTTATTAATAAGTCTATTATAATAACATGTTAATATATTGTCAAGCACTTATTCTGTTTTTTCTTCAAGTTCTAACAATTCGGCGTCTGTTAAGTCTTTGTAGGGTCTTGATAATTCTAACTTATCGGGAGAATAAAGGCCTTTTAATTTATAGTACATATCCAAAGCTCCCCTTTTATTTGTTAAGTCCATGTTTTGATTAAGTAAAAAGAGATGTTGTCTTTCAACATTAGTATCATTAAATCCCGTATGATCAAGTAATAGCTGAATATACTCTGTAACTGCAGGTTTTGTGAGGTTCTCGCTTGCTATAGACGAAGCCAAGTTTCTATTTATTAAGCCATTTTTATCATATACATTATAACCTGCATTAACTACACATTCTACACCGCCGTATTTAAGAAGTGTGTAATATTCTGCAAATTCTTTTTGTTTTTTTGTTAGGTATCTTTCTACGTTGTATTGATCTGTGTAATATATTTTTGATGCTTTTCTTTTTGTTGGTATTCCTAGTTTTTTATCTAAGTTTAAGGGAACGTTTAGTTTGGGTTGTATTTCTGTTTGTTCTTTCTTTTTTCCCATAGGACCATGTTACTATTTTTTATTATACTTGTTAATTAGAACGGCAGGTCGTCTGCTGTTACAAACGGGGAAGTATCTTTTTCGGGGTCGTGTTCTTTGTCTATTTCTTTCTGTATAGCGGTGTCTTTGCTGTATTTTATCTTGTTTGCTACCA
>Ga0114931_10006460_pt1 | contig 14415 bp, 14 predicted proteins | sample 2SBtaG_FD_89579 | JGI IMG/M metagenome (GOLD analysis project Ga0114931, IMG submission 89579) | Deep subsurface microbial communities from Kolumbo volcano to uncover new lineages of life (NeLLi) - 2SBTROV14_V59a metaG | ecosystem: Environmental > Aquatic > Marine > Volcanic | place: Kolumbo...
GGATTATCATCGGTTCGGAACTCGCGGATTTTTACAATCTTCATACCGGCGATACTGTCACGCTGATCGCACCCACGTCGGGTATCGCCGGTGATGGATGGCGGTATCATTTTAAGGTGGCGGGAATTTTTAAGAGCGGCATGGTCGACGCCGACATGAATCTGCTCTTTATCAGTCTTGATAGGGCGCGGGCATTGTATAACCTGCCGGAGGACAAGGTTTCCGGTATCGGTGTGAAAACCAGCGATCCGGAAAAGGCCGAGGACGTCAAACGGCAGATTTACAAGAAGTTGGGTTACAGTTTCCTGGTGCAGACCTGGATCGACATGAATCATAATCTTTTCGATGCCCTTTTTCTGGAAAAACTCGGCCTCTTTTTGGTCCTGATGCTGATGGTCGTGGTCGCGGCGTTTAATATTGTCAGCACGCTCATTGTCACGGTGACCAGCAAGGTTCACGACATTGGCATCTTGCAGTCCTTCGGCGTCCCCAAAAGCGCGATTCGTAAGATCTTCACCCGGCAGGGATTGATGATCGGAGTCAAGGGGATTTTGTGGGGCGTGATTTCCGGGCTGGTGATCAGCTATCTTTTAAGAACATATGTGCCGGTACCGGAACAGATTTACTCGATTGATCACGTGCCGGTCGAATTGGCGTGGACCGATTTGGCCGTCATTATCGGAACGGCTTTTGTCGTCAGTCTTTTGGCTTCGATTTATCCGGCGGTCAAGGCCGCCGGTTTGCAGCCGGTTGACGCCCTGCGTTATGAATAGAAAGTTATGAAATGCTGAAAGCGGATGGTATTCAAAAGATTTATTTTCAGGGGGCCGGAGAGCTCTCCGTCCTGAAAGGCGTTGATCTGCAAGTCGAAAAAGGCGGCATTATCGCGATCATCGGGCCTTCCGGCGCCGGTAAGTCCACGTTGCTGCATATCCTCGGAGGATTGGACCGGCCCACGCGGGGAAGAGTGGCCTTTGACGGCGACGATCTTTATCAATTGAGCGATCAAGAGCGGGCAAAGATCAGAAATTTAAATTTTGGTTTTATCTTTCAATTCTATCATCTACTGCCGGAGTTTACCGCTCTGGAAAACGTGATTCTCCCGGCGGTGGTTAAGGGCGCCGGAGAGATGGAGGAGATCCGGAAGAAGGCCTCTGGAATCCTGGATCACGTCGGATTAGGGAAACGCGGCCATCATCGGCCCAACGAATTGTCAGGCGGGGAACAGCAGCGGGTGGCGATTGCCCGGGCGCTGATCAATGAGCCGGACATTATCTTCTGTGACGAACCGACCGGCAATCTGGATTCCGCGACGGGTTCGGCGATCATTGATCTTTTGATGGATTTGAATAAAATTAACGGACAAACACTTGTGATCGTAACACATGATTACAAGATTGCCGAACGGTCACATAAGGTCTTGTATATGAGGGACGGGTTGTTTGTTGAAGAAAACGAACCTGTCTAAAACGCTGTTAAAGAGAGGCGAAGATGAAGATTTATCTTAATGGAAGTTTTGTCGAGAAACAAGACGCGAAAGTGTCGGTGTTCGATCATGGGTTTCTATACGGGGACGGAGGGTTTGAAGGAATCCGTTCCTATGACCGTCAGGTGTTCAAACTGAAGGAACACGTCGACCGGTTGTATGAGACGCTGCATACCCTGATGATTGATCCTGAGATGACCAAAGAACAGATGTTCGAGGCGATTGTCGGGACACTGAAAGAGAATAGCCTTTCCGACGCGTATATCCGGGTGATCGTGACCCGCGGAGAGGGCGATCTCGGCCTGGATCCGCAGAAATGTCACGGCAAACCGGGGGTGGTCATCATCGCTGATAAGATCACGCTTTATCCGGCTGAGCTTTATGAAAAGGGTATGGAGATCATTACCGTGCCGACAGTGCGCAATCATCCCAACGCGCTTAATCCACAGCTAAAATCGATGAATTATCTAAACAATGTCCTCGCGAAAATCGAGGCCAATATCTCTGGATTCAATGAAGCGATCATGATGGACTATCAGGGGACGGTGGCTGAATGTACCGGCGACAATATTTTTATCGTCAAGAACGGGAAAATGTCGACTCCGGCGCAGGGCCGGCTGCGCGGCATTACCCGTGACGCCGTGATGGATCTGGCAACGAAGGCAAAGATTCCGGTTTCCGAAGCGGCGATCAGCCGGCATGAGGTGTATAATGCTGAGGAGTGCTTCCTGACCGGCACGGCCGCGGAGATTATTCCCGTGGTTAAGGTCGACGGACGATTGATCGGTGACGGCAAACCGGGGAAAGTCACCAAGCAGATGCTGACGGCTTTTCACAAGTTGACCAAGCAGGATGGAGTAAAGTATTAACTCAAGCGCCAAGAAACAAGAGACAAGAAAAGACTGATATGAAATGTGATTTATGTAACAAAAAAGCGACGGTGCATCTGACCGAGATTGTCGACGGCCAGATGTCTGAGATGCATTTGTGCGAGGAGTGCGCGCGGGAGAAGAGCGCGCATATGGAACAGCAGTTCGGACTGGCCGATCTTCTCGCCGGGCTTTCTGATTTCGGCAAGAAGGTAAAAGAGGAAGAAACGGAGCCCCTCATCTGTCCGGAATGCGGAACAACTTACGAAGATTTTAAGAAATTCGGGCGCCTGGGATGCAGCGCGTGTTACGATGCCTTTCATGATAATCTCACGGTTTTGTTAAAAAAGATTCACGGATCCAATCAGCATCTGGGAAAGGCCCCCATCGGTTTTAAAGACGTTCCGGCGAAGTCTAAGCCTAAGGCGTCCGGCAAGGCTCCCGTCGCTGCCGGCCCTGTGACCATCGAAGATTTGAAAGGAAAACTGCACCAGGCTATCGTGGACGAGAATTTTGAACTTGCCGCCGAGCTTCGGGACAAGATTCGCGACCTCGAGGAGCAGGAGAAAAAGAAATGAAGTTAGACGATTTGATCAATCACAGCGGAGAGTGGCTGAAAGGGACCGGGCCTCACGCCAACATCGTGATGTCCTCGCGCGTCCGCTTGGCCCGTAATCTGAAGAATGTGTCGTTTCCCAACCGGGCAACGAAAAAGACCCTTGTCCAGGTTTTGGAGAATATGCAGAGGGCTTCCGGGGAGGCTCCGTATTTTAAAGGCTCGACGATATTTCGGATGAATGAACTGGATAACATCGATAAGCAGTTTCTGGTCGAGAGACATCTGATGAGTCATGAACACGCGGCTAATGTCGAGGGCAAGGCCTTGATCGTCAACAGTGAGGAAATTCTCTCAGTCATGGTTAATGAAGAGGATCATCTGCGGATTCAGGTCATGCAGTCGGGATTCGATCTGCACGAGACTTGGCGGATTATCAGTTCGATCGACGACAGTCTATCCCAGAAACTGGATTTCGCGTATTCGAAAGATTGGGGATATTTAACCGCTTGTCCAACCAACACCGGTTCGGCCATGCGCGGATCGGTGATGCTTCATCTGCCGGCGCTCGTCATGACCAAGCAGATCAATAAGGTTTTGACGGCAATCGCCAAACTGAGTTTTGCCTCCCGCGGATTTTACGGGGAAGGAACCCAGGCGCGCGGAAATTTTTACCAGATATCGAATCAGGTTTCTTTGGGGCACAGTGAAGAAGATATCATTCAGAATATCAACGGTCTGATCCGGCAGGTGATCGAACAGGAAGAACAGGCGCGGCAGGCGCTTGTGATGCAGAACAAGCCGATGTTGCAGGACAAGATTTTCCGCTCTCTGGGGATCCTGAAAAGTTCGTATATCATTTCCAGTCAGGAAACCGTCGAGCTGTTATCGATGGTCCGTTTAGGGATCGATCTGGGGTTGGTCAATGATGTTGATCTTAGGGCTGTTAATGAACTTTTGATCATGATCCAGCCGGCCCATTTGCAGAAATTGGAAGGAAAGAAATTAACCGCCTCGGCGCGGGATATCAAAAGAGCCAGCTTAATCCGGCAAAAATTAGGAGGCCAATAAATGTTTAATAGATTCACAGAGCGAGCGCGTAAAGTTATCGTTTACGCCAAAGAGGAAGCGAGGCGGTTTAACCATGATTATATCGGGACGGAACATCTTCTTCTGGGCTTGATCCGTGAAGGTGAAGGCGTTGCCGCCGCCGTCCTGCAGAAACTCGGACTTGACCTGGAAACCATCCGGATCGAGGTCGAAAAGCTCGTTCAGCCCGGTCCGCAGACTCAGGTGTTGGGCGATATTCCTTTTACGCCGCGTTCCAAGAAGGCGTTGGAACTTTCCGCCGAGGAGGCGCGCGCGTTGGGACACAATTATATCGGGACTGAACATCTCCTTTTGGGATTGGTCAAGGAAGGGGAAGGGATGGCGTACCGGGTCTTGTTGAATCTCGGGCTGGACCTGGGGAAGCTCCGCAATGAGGTCATGGAGCTTTTAGGTTCGGGTATTCCCGGATTCGGAACGCAGGAGCCGGTCAAAACCGGCAAGACCCCGGCGATCGACGCCTACGGCCGCAATCTCAACAAACTGGCTAAGGACGGAAAACTTGATCCGGTCATCGGCCGGCAGGGCGAGATCGAGCGTATTGTTCAAATCCTGAGCCGCCGGACCAAGAACAACCCGGTTCTCCTCGGGGAAGCCGGTGTCGGGAAAACAGCGATCGTCGAAGGGCTGTCCCAGTTGATCGTCAAAGGTGATGTTCCGGAGCTGTTGCGGGACAAGTCCATTGTGGTCCTTGACCTGGCGTTGATGATCGCCGGAACCAAATACCGGGGACAGTTTGAGGAACGGATCAAGGCTATCATGGACGAGATCAAGCGTTCCGGAAAAATTATTCTTTTTATCGATGAGTTGCACACGCTCGTCGGGGCAGGAGCGGCGGAAGGCGCTATCGACGCCGCAAATATTCTCAAACCGGCTTTAGCCCGCGGCGAGATTCAGTGCATTGGCGCCACAACGTTGGATGAATACCGCAAGCATATCGAAAAGGATGCCGCTCTGGAACGGCGGTTTCAGACGATCATGGTCGAGCCGCCATCGCAGGAAGAAGCGATTCAAATCCTGCAGGGGCTGCGCGATAAATATGAGGCGCATCATCGGGTCAAATTTTCTGATGAGGCCATTGAAGCGGCGGTGAAACTTTCCGAACGCTACATTTCCGGCCGGGCGCTTCCCGATAAAGCGGTCGATATTCTCGACGAGACGGGCTCGCGGGCGCGGATTCACGCGATGGCGGTTCCCGAGGAAATTAAGGAACTGGAAGAAAAGATCGAGAACCTGAAGAAGGAAAAAGAGGCCTTTATCAAGAGTCAGGATTTTGAGAAGGCGGCCAATATGCGGGATGAAGAACGTACTGTCCGTGAACAGCTGGAGAAGGTGCGTATGGAATGGACCCAGAAGCGCGACAAAATCACGGTTACGATCGGAGAAGAAGACATCGCCCGGGTTGTTTCGCAATGGACCAAGATTCCGTTGATCCGCCTGGAGCAGAAGGAAAGTGAAAAACTTCTGAAGATGGAAGACTATTTAAGAGATAAAGTTGTAGGCCAGAAAGAGGCTATCGGGACGATCGCCCGGGCCGTCCGCCGCACGCGCGCGGGGATCAAGAATCCCAAGCGGCCGATCGGGTCCTTTGTTTTTCTCGGACCGACGGGCGTCGGAAAAACGCTTTTGGCTCGCGCCTTGACCGAATTTATGTTCGGTGATGAATCGGCATTGATCCAGATCGACATGTCCGAATATATGGACAAATTCAATGTCTCACGGCTTATTGGCGCGCCGCCGGGATATGTCGGATATGAAGAAGGCGGTCAATTGACCGAGAAGGTCCGCCGTAAGCCGTATTCGGTGATTCTGCTCGACGAGATCGAGAAGGCGCATCCGGATGTCTTTAACCTCCTTTTGCAGGTTTTTGAAGAAGGAAGGCTGACCGACAGTTTGGGACGCAAGGTCGATTTCCGCAATACGATTATTATCATGACCTCTAATGTCGGGGCGGATATGCTGCGCCAGCGCGGGTCGCTGGGGTTTGTGTCCCAGACGGAAGAGGAGGATTATAACCAGATGAAACGGCGGCTTCTCGATGAAGTCAAGAAGATGTTCAAACCGGAGTTTCTTAATCGGATCGATGACATCATCGTCTTCCAATCTTTGACAAGAGAACATCTGGTCAAGATCGTGGAGATCGAGGTCGCTGACGTGGTCGAGCGCCTGAAGGGTAAAAACATTACCATGGAATTGACGAAGGATGCCAAGGATCTTCTGATTGAGAAGGGTTTTGATCCTGTGTTCGGCGCCCGGCCTTTAAAGAGAACGATCCAGCGGTATCTGGAGGATCCCCTGGCGGAGGAGATTATCGCCGGCGGGTACAAAGAAGGCAGCAAGCTTAAAATTACCCGTAAGGATGATGAGTTGGTTTTTAAATCCAGCGGCGTTTCAGCATCTTCGACGAAACATTCATAGATTGGAGGCTATGGGTCAGCTGGCAAAGATCAAGCTATCGCTTTTCTTTTGTCTTCTGGCCCTTGTCTTTGACGGGGGTTTTATATGAGAACCAGGATTTTTCTTTGGGCCGTCGTATTCTGTTTGTGGGCTCCTCCCGCGCGGGCGGCCGTTCTGCTTCCTTTCAGCGGGGGGATTGATTTTAAGAAACAGAACCTGGAACTTCTTTTCAAACCGGGAGAAAAACAGCGGGTGACCGTCCAGGCGATGCGATCCAAAGATAGGAACATCAATTTCTCCGTCGATATCAATCAGTTAAAGACAAGGTTCTTTGATATATCGACCCTCATTGAGGGAGAATTTAATTTTCCCCGCAAGTCCAATATCGATAATCCTGTTATGCACGGTAAGCTGCAAAGCAAGTACACCTTGTTCAACGGTAAGACGATTAGAGAAATCTCCGGTGAGTTTGAGCTCAAAAAAGATCTTATTGAGATTCATTCTCTGTCTGTGGGCAACATGATGTTGAAAGGTTCTCTTCACCGGAAATATCCCTTTGACATGGATCTGTGGGTGAGCCTCAACGGAGTCGATATTAATGATTTTCTGTCGTTTTTCAATCCCGGCCAGACCTTAAAAGGAGAAGGGGCGGTCAATGGGGATGTTTACTTCACCGGCCAGCCGTTTCGTTTGAAGATCCGGAGCAGGTTACTGGCCCGGGGAGGAAGCGTCGGAGATTTGGATTTTGATAATATCACGATTAACGCGCAGGGGATCTATCCGTTTATCAATATTGAGAATTCACATATTATTCGTGATGACGGGATGATTTCTACGCTGGCTGGTGTTCTCGATATCAGCGATAAAGAGGGATTCAATCAGCAGATCAGGGCTTTGTCGCGTGAACCGTTGACCGCGCGCACGGATGTCAACAGCGAGTGGACTCTCAAGCGGATACAGTCCAACAAGAATAGCAGTACCGATCTGAAATATCTTTTTCGGGAAAACATGAATTCCGGGCCGTTCGATGAAGGTTCCGATATGCTAGGTGTGGAACGGCGGACGGAATTCTAAACGGGATCTCGTCTTGAAAACAAAAACTATTTATGTATGCCAGAGTTGCGGAACGCAGTCCAGCCGGTGGGAGGGGCGGTGTTCGGCGTGCGGTGATTGGAATTCCATGGTGGAAGAGCTTGTAGCGGCTAAACCCACCGCCAAACACGCGCAAAGAGATGTGTATGATGACAGTCCTGTTCTTTTAAACGATGTGCGGACTGAAGAGAAAGACCGTTCCCTGACGGGGTTGTCCGAATTTGACCGAGTGATGGGAGGAGGGATCGTTCCCGGATCGGTGACGCTGATAGGCGGGGATCCGGGGATTGGGAAGTCGACATTGACCCTGCAGGTGAGTAGCCGGTTGAGCCGGCAGAAAAGAAAAGTTCTTTATGTCAGCGGCGAGGAATCGGTCGCGCAGACGAAGATGCGCGCCGACCGGCTGGGGACCCAGAATAACGATCAGCTTTTTATTGTGAATCAGGTTGATCTGCATACGGTCAAGCAGCATATCAAACAGTTGAAACCGTCGGTGGTGGTGATCGATTCGATTCAGGTGATGTTTCACCCGGAGATCGCCTCCAGCCCGGGGAGCGTCAGTCAGGTGCGGGAATGCACCGCCGAACTGACGCATCTGGCCAAGTCGCTGGGTATCGCGCTGTTTATCGTCGGACACGTGACCAAGGAAGGAATGCTTGCCGGGCCAAGAGTGCTCGAGCACATTGTGGATACGGTTCTATATTTTGAGGGTGAGCGTTATACGTCGTATCGTCTTTTGAGAACGACTAAGAACCGTTTCGGTTCGACCAACGAGATGGGTGTCTTTGAAATGACGGCCAATGGTTTGGAAGAAGTTACGAATCCTTCGGAGATCTTTTTATCGGAGCGCCCCCAGGATTCATCCGGTTCAGTTGTCACTCCTATCCTGGAAGGGACCCGGCCTTTCTTGGTGGAGGTCCAGGGGTTGGTCAGCCGTTCCAGTTTCGGAGTGGTCCGCCAGAAGGCGCAAGGGTATGATGCTAACCGGCTGGCTCTTTTGATCGCGGTCCTGGAAAAACGTCTTGATCTTCATCTGGGAGATCAGGACATCTTTTTAAATATTGTCGGCGGTGTTAAGGTGATGGATCCGGCCGCGGATCTGGCCGTCGTGATGGCGGTCGCGTCGGCGTTCTTGGATAAAGCTATCGCTTACGACACCGTTGTGATCGGGGAAGTGGGACTTTCGGCGGAAGTGCGAAGCGTCAGCCAGCTGGCTCTGCGTATTAAAGAAGCGGAAAAGCTGGGATTTAAAAAATGTATTGTCCCGCAGAATAATCTTAATCGAACGACGGAAACTGCCGCGGCCAAGATACAATTGATCGGAGTCAAAACCGTCGGAGAAGCCCTGGATGAGATTAAATAGGAGAGGCGCATGACCTTACTGTTTATCCGTTTGTTTTTTCTGATTATCAGTTCTTTCGTCGGGATGTACATCGGCGCCGGCAATATCGGCGCGCTCGCCGGATCCGGGATCGGCGCGGCGGCGGGCATAGCGTTGATTTTACTGGAAACGGGATTGAAAAGGGTGTCAGTCCGGGGATTGTCCAGTATGGTCTTTGGTTTTCTTTTGGGTGTTTTTATGGCCAAACTTGTCGCCGATATCCTGGATCTCTTGCCGCTGGGAGAGTTTGTACAGGCAGTGTCACGGGTGATCCTGACATTGATCTTCTCGTATCTGGGAGCGGTGATGGCCATGCGTGGAAAGGACGAGTTCAATTTGATTATTCCGTATGTCCGGTTCAAACGGCAGGATATTGATGAGAAAATAACGATCCTGGATACCAGCGCCATTATCGATGGACGCATCGCCGATGTTTACAAGACCCATTTTTTCAATGATCGAATGATCGTGCCGCGATTTGTTCTCAACGAGTTGCAGAGTCTCGCGGATTCCAATGATCCGCTCAAAAGACAGAAAGGTCGCCGGGGAATGGAGATCCTCCGGCAGATGCAGAAAGACGCGACATTGGATATCCGTATCCACGAGGATGATGTCTCGTCGGAATCCGAGGTGGATGCCAAACTTGTCCGGCTTGCTAAGATGATGGACGCCTCGATCTGCACGGCGGATTTTAATCTCAACCGGATTGCCGGCATCCAGAGCGTGGTGGTTTTGAATATCGAAGAGCTGGTAGGGGCGTTAAAGCCCGTGATATATACCGGTGAAGAGATTGACGTGAAATTGGTTAAGGAAGGCCGGGAACCGAATCAGGCGGTGGCCTTTAGTGATGACGGGACAATGATTATCGTTAATGACGCGAAAGAGTCTATCGGCCAAATGGTCAGCGTGAAGGTCAATTCCGTTCTACAAACCGCCGCCGGCCGTATCATTTTCGCGAAGCTAAAAGAATGAAAGACACTATGAAAGTTCAAGCCGTTGTCCCGGCGGCCGGTATCGGGGAAAGATTCGGGCCGGATACCGCCAAACCGTTTGCTCTTTTAAAAGGGATTCCACTCATTGTCTATGCTTTAAAGAAATTGCAGGAAAGTCCGGAGATTCCTTCGATTGTTATTGCCGGGCGAAAGGATCGGATTTCTGATCTTGAGGCTCTTTGTCGGGAGCACCATTTGACAAAGGTTAGCCAAATTGTTGCCGGAGGACGGACTCGCCGGGAATCGGTGTCCAAGGCGCTTGATGTCCTCGATAAAGATACGGATTGTGTTCTGATCCATGACGCGGCGCGGCCGTTGCTGACCGGGAAGATGATCCGCGAAGGGATTGAACTGTGCGGGAAACACAAGGCCGTGATCGTGGCGGTTCCGGTTATCCCGACGATCAAATATGTTGATTCCGGCCTTACGGTCGTGGAAACACCCGACCGCGGCAGGTTGTGGGAGGCCCAGACCCCACAGATTTTTGACAAGGCGCTGATTATTTCAGCACATAAGGAAGTTGAGGATCTTCAGGCCTCAGATGACGCTGTGCTGGTCGAACGCCTTGGTCATGCCGTGAAGGTGCTCGAGGGAGACTATAGAAACATCAAGGTGACGACTCCAGATGACCTGAAGGTCGCGGAAACTTTTTTAGAAACGCAGGAAGGATAGATGATGCAAAAAGTCGGAATTGGGTATGACGTTCATCGTCTGGTGAAAGGACGAAAATTGTTTCTGGGCGGTGTGGAAATCCCTCATGAGAAAGGTCTGGAGGGCCATTCCGACGCTGATGTCCTTTTGCATGCGGTTTGTGACGCCATTTTAGGCGCCCTTGGTCAGGGCGATATCGGTGAGCATTTCCCGAATACCGATCCGGTTTACGCCGGGGCGTCCAGTATGGATCTTCTGGGGACGGTTAACGGTTTTGTCAAAGATGCCGGGTTCTTGATCAGCAATATCGATGCGGTGATTCTCGCCGAGGAACCAAACCTGAAAGTCTATAAACAGCAAATGCGCGACCGTATCGCCGAGAAAATCGGATTGACCCCCGAGTTTGTTAATATTAAGGCCGGCACTAATGAAGGCCTGGGGTATGTAGGTCATAAAGAGGGAATGGCGGCGTATGCCACTGTCCTTTTAAACAAAAAGGATTCGTAGTTAATGAGGATTGAGATATGGGACTGTTGATCACACTTTTATTTATTGTTGTCCTTCTGCTGGTCGTTTCGCTCGCCTTCGCCGGAGAGATTGAAGCCACCCGCGAACGGGATCCGGCGGCGACCAATACTCTGGAGATTCTGCTTTTATACTCCGGGTTGCACGCGATTATCGCGTACAGAATCAGTCATTTTTTATGGAAGAAAAAGATTCCCTTTGTTCCCCGGGCGATTTCTCAGGGGGCAAGGTTTTTGACCGGCGTCGAGATTCATCCCGGCGCGACCATCGGCAAGGGTTTCTTTATCGATCACGGAATGGGCGTGGTGATCGGAGAGACGACCGTTATTGGAGATAATGTGACCCTCTTTCAGGGGGCAACACTCGGTGGGACGGGCAAGGAAACCGGGAAACGCCATCCTACGTTGGAGGATAATGTGGTCGTCGGCGCCGGAGCGAAGGTCTTGGGTAACATTGTTGTCGGAAAGAATTCTTATATCGGCGCCAACGCGGTTATTATCAGGAATGTCCCGCCCAACGCTACTGTCGTCGGTGTCCCCGGCCACGTGACCAGGCAGGACGGCAAAAAACTCGATTTATTTATGGATCATGTCCACGTCTCCGACCCGATGATGCAGAACATCAAGGAACTGCTCAAGAGGATTAAGGATTTGGAAGATAAAGCAAAGGATTAAAGAAGTGAAAGGAAGATTTATTACGTTTGAAGGAGCCGAAGGTTCAGGGAAAAGCACCCAGGCCAAGAAGGTTTTGGATTATCTCCGAAAAAAGAATCTGGATGTTATGCTCCTGCGTGAGCCCGGAGGGGTCGCGATCAGCGAATCGATTCGCAAGATCCTGCTGGACGTCAAGAATTCGGCTATGACCAATGAGTGCGAAACACTTTTGTATATGGCCGCCCGCGCGCAGATCGTCGAGGAAGTAATCATTCCCGAAATCAAGAAAGGGACCATTATTCTCTGTGACCGTTTTCTTGACTCAACTTTGGTGTATCAGGGTTATGGTAACGGGGTTGAACTGAATTTTATCCGGCACGTTGGGTCTGTCGTAACTCAGGATGTCGTTCCTCATTTAACTTTTTTATTTGACCTTCCGGCGGAGAAGGGATTATCCCAGACCGGCGTCCACAAGGACCGTATTGAATTACGGTCTTTGGCGTATCATAAACGTGTCCGTCAAGGATATCTGACGCTGGCCAAAGAGGAGCCGAACCGTATCAGGGTGATCGACGCCAACCGGAGCAAAAGCGAAATCAATGAAGACGTCCGTAAATATATCAATGAACTTTTGGGTTTGACATAAATGATTCTGGCTGATTTTGTTCATCCCGAGATTGTCGAAAGATTCGCCCTTTTAGAAAAGGAAGGGCACCTGGCGCACGCGTATTTGTTTGTCGGTCCGAAGGATGTCGGTAAGATCGCGACGGCGATGGCGGTAGCCAGAGCTCTGAATTGCGAAGACAATTCCGACGGTCAACGGGCGTTGCCCTGTGAACAGTGTTCAAGTTGCCGCCGTATTTCTTCCGGCAATTATCCCGATGTTTTGCTGCTGGATAAAGGTGAGAACCAGTCAATCCGGATCTCGGATATCCGGGAACTGGTCAACCGCATTCAACTCCGGGCGTTTGAGGCTCGCAAAAAGGTTTTTATTATTCGGGATGTTGAGGATTTAAGCCTGGAAGGCGCCAATGCCTTGTTAAAAACATTAGAGGAACCTGGCCCGGACAGTTTGTTGATCCTGACGACAAGTGTTATCGAGAAAAATCTGCCGACGATCCGCTCGCGCTGTCATACTGTCCGTCTTTTTTCGACGGGGGAGGATGATCTCTCCAAACGATTAACGGTTGAATACAAGATCAGTGACGATGCAGCGCATTTTCTGGCGCATTTCTCCGAAGGATGCGCCGGTCGCGCGGTTCGATTGAACGAGGACGGGGCCTTTGAACGGAAGAATGCCGTGATCGATGAGTTTGTGTACCGCCGGGACGAGGCGTACTTCAAACAGTTGTTGGCGGATAAGGTAGAGACTCAGGAGGCGTTGCGGATTCTTTTGTCCTGGTACAGGGATGTGTTGCTGCTCAAGGTTTCCGACGGGCAGGAGAGGTTGATCAACATTGACCGCCGGGGAGATTTGGAGACATTGCGGGAGAAGTACAGTTTTGTGCAGGTGGAAGACATTATTCATGAGATCGTTGGGACATTAAAGATGCTGGATGAGAATTTGAGTATCAAAATTCCCGTTCAATTATTGAGGACAAAAATATGGGTAAGATCATAGAAGTTCGCTTGGGTGAATACCGCGGAGTCGAGAAAGCCGATCTTAACAACGTTGAATGCGGCCGTGGGGACCGTGTGATTCTGGAAGTCGAACGCGGAACGGAGGTCGGGGAGGTTGTTTCGGATACCACCAAGGTATGTAAAGAAAAGGCCGAGAATGTCGTCGGGAAGGTTCTTCGCAAAGCCACTAAGGGCGACTGGAATCAGCTGACGAATAACCGGTTGAAGGCCAAAGACGCCATTAACACTTGTGTCCGGAAAGTCAATGAACGCCGTCTGGATATGAGGGTGACAAAATGCGAATACACGTTTGACTGCAGTAAAGTGATTTTTTATTTTACCTCCGATGGGAGAGTGGATTTCCGTGCTCTGGTTAAAGATTTGGCCAAGGTTTTCCGGGTACGGATTGAACTTAAGCAGATCGGGGTTCGGGATAAGGCCAAGATCGTTGGGGGATATGGGGTCTGCGGACGAGAATTGTGCTGTTCGTCATACATGAAGAATTTTCATCCGTTATCCATCAAAATGGCCAAACAGCAGAATTTGCCGCTGAATCCCACCAGGATATCCGGCGTCTGCGGCCGGATCAAGTGCTGTATGGCTTATGAATTCTCGGTCTACAAGCAGTTTGCCCGGCGGATGCCGGATATGGGCGATAAGATCTCGACGTCGGAGGGAAAGGGCCGCGTCACAGATGTCAATATTCTTAAACGTTTTGTCCTCGTGGATCTGGGAGAGGGGAAGGCGACTAAAGTCAGTTATGGACAACTTGATGAGTAAGTTTTACGTTACGACCCCCATTTATTATGTCAACGACAAGCCGCATATCGGACACGCCTATACGACAATTCTTGCCGACGTTCTGGCCCGGTTCCATCGCGCGGCCGGGGACAATGTTTTTTTTCTGACCGGCCTGGACGAACATGGGCAGAAAGTCCAACAGGCCGCCGAGAAACGCGGCATGGATCCGCAGGCGCACTGCGACGATTTGGCACCGCGGTTTTTAGAACTTTGGGAATGGTTGGAGATCAATTATGACGATTTTATCCGTACAACCCAGGAACGGCATAAAACGACCGTTCAGAA
>Ga0114931_10006461_pt1 | contig 14414 bp, 8 predicted proteins | sample 2SBtaG_FD_89579 | JGI IMG/M metagenome (GOLD analysis project Ga0114931, IMG submission 89579) | Deep subsurface microbial communities from Kolumbo volcano to uncover new lineages of life (NeLLi) - 2SBTROV14_V59a metaG | ecosystem: Environmental > Aquatic > Marine > Volcanic | place: Kolumbo...
CGGGAAGGCGATCAGCGCCGGCATCTGCTGGCCGGGATGGCCGAAGCGGATGTTGTGCAGCCCTTCCCAGGGGTTGTCGGCAGCGACCGTGCCCAGGTACTCGGGTTTAGCCGCACTGCCGAAATTCATCAGCTTGCCGTCCGTACCGTGGCAGCGGGCGCAGATGGTCTGGAAAATCCGGCCGCCCTTGTAGGGGTTGCCGTTGACCTGTTTCGATTCCGAGTCGATGTAGCGATCTTCATGCAGGAGTTGCGCCCGGGTCAGATACCAGCCGAGGGCTTTCAGATCATTCTTGCTGAGATACTTGCCGAGCTGGTGTTTGTTACCCTTGACGGCGGCGATGGCCTGGTCGACGCTCTTGCCCATGAGGGCCACCGTACCCTTGATGCCGGTGTAGTGGCTGCCGTGACTGTAGGCGCCGCGGGCGCCCTTGCCGTCCCAGCCGTGGCATTCCTTGCAGCGCCAGGTGGTTTTACCGTGCTTTTTAGCTTTGGCTGGATACAGGGGATGGTTGCCCTTGGACGGCTCCTTGCCGACTTCGTGCATCCAGTTGTTGTACAGCCGGCCACCCTTGACCACGCGGCTCAACTGGGTGCCGGTCATGTGTTCCAGTTTTGCCTGGGCCGATTCATTGAAATCCGCTGCCAGTGCCCCGACCGACCCAGCCAGGGTGCCCGCCGTGAGGGCCGCCATGAACAGTGACCCCAGATGAGAGTTATTCTTCATTGTTAAATGCCTCCAGTAAAAAATTCGATTCAGCGACAGGGACATTATTCCTCTGCCTGACCCTGAATTTGATCAGGGTCAATCGGATTTACGGAAAGTACAAATGGCCGGTTTCAGGGGTGACCCAGGTCATTTTCAAGCAGTGTTTTTAATGCATACAGGGTCTCCAGGGCTTCCCGGGGGCTGAGACTGTCCGGATCAACAGCCAGGAGTTGTTCCAGCAGCGCCGCCGGCGCCGGTGCCTCGAACAGGCCGGGCTGGACTGCTTCGCTCTGAGGTTCCGGATCCCGGGCCTGGCGTTCCAGTTGTGCCAGGATCCCGTGGGCCCGCTCCAGCACCTCCTTGGGCACGCCCGCCAGGGCCGCCACCTGCAGGCCGTAGCTGCGGTTGGCGGGGCCTTCGCGCAGTTGATAGAGGAACACCACCTGGCCGCGATGCTCGCGGACCTCCATGTGCCAGTTGGCGATTTCCGGGTAATGCCCGGGCAGGCCGGTGAGTTCGAAATAATGGCTGGCGAACAGGGTGTAGGCATGAATGCGGGTAGCCAGTTCCACCGCCGTGGCCCAGGCCAGGGACAGGCCGTCGTAGGTGCCGGTGCCGCGGCCGATTTCATCCAGCAGCACCAGGCTGTCGGCGGTCGCGTTGCGCAAAATGGTGGCGGTCTCGGTCATTTCCACCATGAAGGTGGAGCGCCCCCCGGCCAGATCGTCGCCGGCGCCGATGCGGGTGAATATCCGGTCCACTGGGCCGATGCGCGCGCTTTGCGCGGGAACGTAGGAGCCGCTGTGAGCGAGCAGCACAATCAGCGCGGTCTGGCGCATGAGAGTGGATTTGCCACCCATGTTGGGGCCGGTGATGATCAGCAGTCGGGCCGGATCATCGAGCAGCACATCATTGGCGGTAAAGGCATGGTCGAGGGCCTGCTCCACCACCAGGTGGCGCCCGGCGCTGATGTGGATGCCGGGGGTGTCGGTCAGTTGCGGCGGGTTGAGTTCCAGGGCCAGGGCCCGCTCGGCGAAATTCGCCAGCACGTCGAGTTCGGCAATGGCCGCGGCGCCCGCCTGCAGGGCGCCCAGATGTTCGCGCAGATCATCCAACAGCGTTGCGTAGAGACGCCGCTCAAGGCTTAACGCCCGTTCCCGGGCACTCAGTACCCGGTCCTCGAAGGTTTTCAATTCCGGGGTGATGAACCGTTCGGCGGCTTTCAGGGTCTGGCGCCGCACATAGTCCGCTGGCGCCCGATCCGACTGGCCGCGGCTGATCTCGATGTAGTAGCCATGCACCCGGTTATAGCCCAGGCGCAAATTGTTGAGGCCGGTGCGCTTTTTTTCGCGCTGTTCCAGTTCCGCAAGAAAGGTTTCACTCTGATCGCTCAGTGCGCGCAGTTCATCCAGTTGCCTGTTGTAGCCCGGGGCGATGACGCCACCGTCGCGGATCAGCATGGGTGGGTTTTCGATCAGGGCCCGGGACAACAGTTCCAGCAGTTGCGGCTGGGGCGGCGCCTGGGCGAGCAGTTTCAGGAGCCGCGGCGCCTGGCATTGGCCGAGAAGCCCGTGCAGATCGGGCAGGGTTTCGAGCGCCCTGCGCAACTGCGCGAGGTCCCGGGGTCGGGCACTGCCGAGGGCCAGGCGCGAGAGTATCCGTTCCAAATCACCGATTTGCCGCAAGGTCTTGCGCAACCGGTCCGCATCCAGGATCTGCAGTTCCGCCACAACTTGTTGGCGATTCTCGATCAAACCGCGGTCCCGCTGCGGGCGCTGCAGCCAGCGGCGCAGCAGGCGCGATCCCATGGGGGTCGCGGTGCGATCCATGATCCCGGCCAGAGTCGCGGCGGGTGAGCCCGCCAGGGAGGTGGTGATTTCAAGATTACGCCGGGTCGCGGCATCGAGGATGACAGAGCTGGAAATTGCCTGGTGATGCAAATCGAGGATATGCGGCAAGGCGGTGCGCTGGGTGTCCCGGGCATAGTGCAGCAGGCAACCGGCGGCGGCGATGCCCAGGGGCAGAGCCTCGACGCCGAAGCTGGCCAGGTCGCGGGTGGCGAAATGTTCGCACAGCGCCCGCCGGCTGGCATCGAGGTCGAACAGCCAGGGCATGACCCGCCGCAGGGCGCCGTGGCGCTCAATGCCAGGCGGCACCGGCGCCTGTTCGGCGAGCAGGATCTCCGCCGGGCGCAGGCGCTCCAGTTCTCCTTGCAGGGCCTCATCGTCTTCACACTGCAGGCAAAAGTACCGCCCACTGGCAAGCTCGAGGCCGGCGATTCCGGTCTGTGGGCCCTGGCGATGGATGGCCACCAGCAGGTTTTCCCGCGGTCCGTCCAGCAGGGCCTCATCGGTCAGAGTGCCCGGAGTGAGAATCCGGGTGACCTTGCGTTCCACCGGCCCGCGGCTGCTGGCCGGATCGCCCATCTGCTCACACAGGGCTACGGATTCGCCTTTTTGCAACAGTCTGGCCAGATAGGTGTCCACGGCGTGATAGGGCACCCCGGCCATGGGGATGGGTTCGCCGGCGGACTGGCCCCGGGCGGTGAGGGTGATTTCCAGCAGTTCAGCGGCGCGCCGGGCGTCGTCAAAGAACAGCTCATAGAAGTCCCCCATGCGGTAAAAAAGCAGAATATCCGGGTGCTCGGCCTTGATGGCCAGGTACTGCTGCATGACAGGGGTGTGGCGGCTGTCGGCGGGCTTGACGCTCATGCGGGAATGTTAGGCGCTTTTGTTGGAATTTGCTTCCACTGTCCCCACATTGCAACCGTTACCTGTCCCAGACCAATCCTATGGAGCGTCGTTGATCATGTCGGAAAAACAGACCCACGGTTTTCAGACCGAAGTTCGCCAGTTACTGGATCTGATGATTCATTCCCTGTACAGCAACAAGGAGATTTTTCTGCGTGAGCTGATTTCCAACGCCTCGGATGCCTGCGACAAGCTGCGCTTTGAGGCCCTGTCCAACGAAGCCCTGTATGAAGGTGACAGCGAGCTGGCCATCGAGGTGAGTTTCGACAAGGACCAGCGCACCATCAGCGTCAAGGACAATGGGGTGGGGATGAGTGAGCAGGACATCATTCAGAACCTCGGCACCATCGCCAAATCCGGTACCCAGCAGTTTTTTGAATCCTTGAGCGGTGATGACGCCAGCGACGCCCGGCTTATTGGCCAGTTCGGGGTCGGTTTTTATTCCAGTTTCATTGTCGCCGACCGGGTCACGGTCATCAGCCGTCCGGCTGGACAGATTCCGGAAGGCGGGGTGCGCTGGGAATCCGACGGCCAGGGCGAATTCACCGTCGAAGGCTGCACGGTGGACAAGCACGGTACCCAGGTCATCCTGCACCTGAAAGAGGACATGGATGAATTCCTGGATGCTTACCGTTTGCGCGCCATCATCACCAAATATTCCAACCATCTGTCGTTCCCAATCCGCATGCTCGGCCAGGGCAGCGATCCGATTCAGGAGACCGTCAACCAGGCCACGGCCCTGTGGACCCTGACCAAAAACGCCATCAGCGACGATGAGTACAAGGCCTTCTACAAGCACGTTTCCCACGATTTCGAAGATCCCCTGGGTTGGGTCCACAGTCATGTGGAAGGCAAACTGGAATACATCTCCCTGCTGTATATCCCCCAGCATGCGCCCTTTGACCTGTGGGATCGCCAGTCACGCCACGGCGTACAGCTGTATGTCAAACGCATCTTTATCATGGATGACGCCGAGCAGTTGATGCCCTCCTACCTGCGCTTCGTGCGCGGGGTCATCGATTCGGCCGATCTGCCGCTCAACGTGTCCCGGGAAATTCTCCAGCGCAGCAAACAGATCGATTCCATCCGTGCCGGCAGTGTCAAAAAGGTTCTCGATCTGATCGCAGGTTATGCCGAGGATGACCAGGAGAAATTCAGTGGCTTGTGGAAAGAGTTTGGCAAGGTATTGAAAGAGGGCATTGTCGAGGATCACAAGAATCGCGATACCATCGCCGGCCTGCTGCGCTATGCTTCCACCCGCAATGACAGCGAGGATCAGACCATATCCCTGCGCGACTACCTGGAGGCCATGCCCGAGGATCAGGACAAAATTTACTACGTCACCGCGGATCGCTACGCCACCGCCCGCCACAGCCCGCACCTTGAGATCTTCAATGACAAAGGCATTGAAGTTCTGTTGATGACCGATGAGATTGATGAGTGGGTGGTGCAGAGCCTGGCGGAATTTGAAGGCAAGCACTTCCAGTCCGTGGCCCGGGGCGATCTGGATCTGGATGCCGGGAAAGATCAGGACGCCGGTGAAGACAGTGACGCGAACAAGACCGGGGAGAGTGATCAGCCGGAATTGCTGAAAAAACTTCAGGAAGCCCTGGCGGACAAGGTCAAGGAGGTCCGGGTGAGCAAGCGCCTGACCACCTCGCCGGCCTGTCTGGTCGCCGGCGAACACGATATGAGTGGCCACCTGGAGCGCTTGCTGAAATCCGCCGGCCAGAATGTGCCGGGTCAAAAACCCATCATGGAGGTCAATGCCGACCATTTGATTTTGCGCCAGTTTGAGCACGAAACCGACAATGACCGGATTCAGGACTGGGCCGAATTACTGTTTGACCAGGCTTTGCTCAGTGAAGGTGGGCGGCTCGACGACCCGGCGGGTTTTGTGCGGCGTATGAATGAAATGTATCTGGAGGTGGCCAAAACCCCCCCAGCTTGATGGACCATACTGACTGACACTGTGCTTGGGGGGCGGCCCTTGTTACACTGATTTGGCACCTGTAGCGAACCGGCACGGGACCCTTGCCATTGTCATGACCAGTCCGGACACAACCCGCCAGCTTGAGCTGGACTCCCTGCGCAAGCTCACCGAAGTTGCGATCGCCCTGTCCACGGAAAAAGATCACGCGCGCCTGATGCAGCTGATCCTGAACAACGCCAGGCAGTTGACGGGCGCCGACGGCGGTACTTTGTACAGCCGCAATGCGGATAACCAGTTGGTGTTCGAAATCATGATGAACGACACCCTGAATATCCATCAGGGTGGTACCAGCGAATCCTCCATCGGCATGCCGAATGTGCCGCTGTATACGGATGCAGGTGAGCCCAACAAAGCCATGGTGGCAGCCTGGGCGGCAATCAGCGGCGAGACGGTGAATATCCCCGATGCCTACCACGAAGAGGGTTTTGATTTTACCGGAACCCGGGAGTTTGATGTGCGCTCCGGTTATCGTTCCCAGTCTTTTCTGACGGTGCCCATGTACAGCCATCAGGACGACGTGATCGGGGTGTTGCAGCTGATCAACAAATTGTCTCCTGACGGCGCGCTGCTGGTCTTCGATGAAGCCGATCAACAGATTGTCGAATCCCTGGCGTCCCTGGCGGCTATTGCAATCACCAAGATGCGCCTGATCGAGGATCAGGCGAAGCTGTTCGAATCTTTCATTGAACTCATGGCCGGGGCGGTGGACGATAAATCTCCATATACCGGCGGGCATTGCCGGCGGGTACCGGAGTTGACCATGATGCTGGCCGATGCGGCGGCGGCCATGGACCATGGGCCGCTGCAAGCCTTCACCATGAGCGAAGACGACCGTTACGAGCTGCGTATCGCGGGCTGGCTGCACGATTGCGGCAAGGTCACCACTCCGGAATACGTGATGGACAAGGCCGTCAAGCTGGAAACCATCTATGACCGGCTGGGGCTGGTGCGGGTCCGCTTTGAGGTGTTGAAGCGGGATCTGAAACTCCAGCTCCAGGATGCCTGTCTCAAGGGTGAACTGACTCCCGGCGAGGTGCAGCTGCAATACCATCAGCAGGCGGCGCAACTGGACGAGGACTGCGAATTCCTCGCCCGCTGTAATATCGGCGGCGAATCTATGCGCAAGGCGGATCAGGATCGGGTCCGGCGGATCGCCGCCTACCGTTGGCACGACGCTCAGGGCGAGGAATTGCCTTTGTTGAGCGATGAGGAGGTGTTGAATCTGACCATTGAGCGGGGCACCCTGACCGGAGATGAGCGGCGCATCATCAATCACCACATCGTCGCCACCATCGCCATGCTGGAATCCCTCCCGTATCCCAAGCATCTGATGCGGGTGCCGGAGTTTGCCGGTGGGCACCATGAGTGCATGGATGGCAGTGGCTATCCCCGGGGCCTGACCCGGGAGCAGATGTCGGTGCAGGCGCGGGTGATGGGTATCGCCGATGTTTTCGAAGCACTGACCGCCGCGGACCGGCCCTACAAAAAGCCCATGAAGCTGTCCCAGGCACTGAATGTCCTCGGCCGCATGTGTGCCGACCACAAGATCGATCCGGATTTGTTTCAGGTTTTCATCGAGCATCAGGTGTACTTGAAATACGCTGATATTTTTCTTGATCCGGAACAGATCGATGCTGTGGACCCGGCCACGATACCGGGTTATCAGCCCGCCCCGGCCACCTGAGGCAATGACCACGAGTGACAACCTGGACGGCGCGCTTGCGGCGGCGGTGGCGGAACTCAGCACGGTCGCGGATTTCATACGCTTTGGCGCGAGCCTGTTCAACGGCCATGACCTGCATTATGGCCACGGGACCGACAATGCCACCGATGAAGCCCTGAGCCTGGTTCTGCACGGCCTGCATCTGGAGCCGGGTCTGGCGCACGAGCTGTTTGCCTCGCGCCTGACCCGTGGGGAACGCGAGATGGTCGCGGGCTTGCTCAAGCGGCGCGTCGAGGAGCGGATCCCGGCCGCCTATCTGACCGGTGAAGCCTGGTTCGCCGGACTGAAATTCAGCGTGACCAAGGATGTGCTGGTGCCGCGCTCGCCGCTGGCAGAGTGGATAGAGCGGGGTTTCGATCCCTGGCTCGCAACCGCCGAGGTCCGCAGGGTGGTGGATGTGGGTACCGGCAGTGGCTGCATCGCCGTCGCCTGCGCTGTGGCTTTTGAGCACGCCGAAGTGGATGCGGTGGATATTTCGACAGCGGCGCTGGCGGTGGCGCGTGGCAATGTTGAAGCTCATGGGCTGTCGGATCGGGTGCATTTGCTGCACGGCGATCTGCTGGAACCCTGCCAGGGTCCTTACGATCTCATCATCAGTAATCCTCCCTATGTGCCGACGGCCAGTTTCGCGGCCCTGGAGGCGGAATATCGGCATGAGCCGGCCGCGGGCCTGGTGGCCGGGAAAGACGGCCTGGACTGTGTGCGAAAACTGCTGGGCGCGGCGCGGGATCATCTGGGAGCGGGTGGGTTACTGGTGGTAGAGGTGGGCGAGGCCCGGGATGCGGTACGGAAAGCCTGGCCGGATTCACCGTTTGCGTGGCTGGAGTTTGAGCGGGGCGGGGATGGGGTGTTTGCGATTCAGCGCGAGCAGTTGCCGCTCTCGGGGACAAGCGACTGAAATATTGAACCGGCGTTGTGAAACTGGAAGCCCACTGCTCTTTGCGTGTGGTGATTGGCATTGGGGTGCCGGGGTCGATTACACAAGTACAAAAAAGGCTACAATTCAAGCATGTCTGGGAACAGTATCGGCCGCTTGTTTACGGTCACATCTTATGGGGAAAGCCATGGTCCGGCCATCGGCTGTGTGGTCGACGGCTGTCCGCCGGGAATGGAACTGGCCGAGTCGGATCTGCAGCCGGATCTGGATCGTCGCCGGCCGGGCAAGAACCGGCATACGACCCAGCGCCGGGAAAGTGATGCGGTGCGGATTATGTCCGGGGTGTTTGAGGGCCGTACTACCGGTACGCCGATTCATCTGCAGATCGACAACGAAGATCAGCGCTCCCGGGACTACACAAAAATTGCCGGGCGCTTTCGTCCTGCCCACGGCGATTACACCTACCAGCAGAAATACGGCCTGCGGGATTATCGGGGCGGCGGGCGTGCTTCGGCGCGGGAGACCGCGGCGCGGGTGGCGGCCGGGGCGATCGCTAAAAAATACCTGCTGGAGCAGACCGGGATCCGGATCCGAGGGTATCTGGCGCAGCTAGGGCCGCTGCGAATCAAGGGTTTTGACTGGGAGCAGGTGGAGGCCAATGATTTTTTCTGCCCGGATGCGGATCTGGTGCCGGAGCTGGAAAAATATATGGATGCGCTGCGCCGGGAAGGCGATTCCATTGGTGCGCGAATCAATGTGGTGGCGAGTGGTGTGCCGGTGGGCCTTGGTGAGCCGGTCTTTGATCGCCTGGATGCGGAAATCGCCCGGGCCTTGATGAGCATCAATGCGGTCAAGGGCGTGGAAATCGGGGCGGGGTTTGCGAGCATTGAGCAAAAAGGCACCGAGCACCGGGATGAAATAACCCCGGAGGGATTTCTCGGCAACAACGCGGGTGGGATTCTGGCGGGGATCTCCAGCGGTCAGGATATTCTCGCGAGCATGGCCCTCAAGCCTACTTCCAGCATCCGCCTGGCGGGCCGCAGTGTCGATACCCGGGGGCAGGCGGTCGAGGTCGTCACCACCGGCCGTCATGACCCGTGCGTGGGTATCCGTGCCACTCCCATTGCCGAAGCCATGCTGGCGGTGGTGTTGATGGATCATTTTCTGCGCCATCGCGGCCAGTGCGCGCAAGTGCGCTCGGCGACGCCGGTGGTGCCGGCCGGCGGCGATTCCTGATCGGTTTAACGGTTTGATGCTGCCCCCGGTTGCCGTGCCGCGGTTTCGGCTGGGCCTGTTTTATTTTCTGTTCTTTGCCGCCGTGGGGGCCTTGTTGCCCTACTGGCCCCTGTATCTTAAATCCCTGAAGTTCAGCGCCAGCGAGATTGGCCTGACCCTGGGCCTGATGATGGCGACCCGGATCGTGACGCCGAACCTGTGGGCCTGGCTGGGTGATCGTGGAGTCAGCCGGATACTCCTGATTCGCGCCGGCAGTATCGGTGCGTTGCTGGTGTTCAGTGTCATTCCGGGGCTTGAAAGTTTCCGCGCCGTGGCGCTGGCCGTGGTGTTGTACAGCCTGTTCTGGTCCGCGGTTCTGCCCCAGTTTGAGGTGATTACTCTCAATCATCTACGCGCCGGCAGTGGCGGTTACAGCCGCATCCGGTTGTGGGGATCCGTGGGCTTCGTGCTCGCCAGTGCCCTGATCGGTGCGATCCTGGAGCACCAGGGAGCCGCAAGTCTGCCCTGGTTGATGATGGGCCTGATCGGCTTGTTGATCGCCGCTGCCGGGTTTATCCATGAGGCACCCGCGGCCGTGGCGACGAGCGGCACTGGTGGTTTGCTGGTGGTGTTGCGCGATCCACGGGTACAGGCGCTGTTGCTGGCCTGCTTCCTGATGCAGGTGAGCCACGGGCCTTACTACGTATTTTTTTCCATTCAGTTGCAGTCGCTCGGCTATGGCAGTGCCAGTATCGGTGCCCTGTGGGCACTGGCGGTCATCGCCGAGGTCCTGCTGTTTGCCGCGATGCCTGGGATATTGCGCCGCTATCCGGCGCGGGATTTGTTTGTCGGCTGTTTTTTGTTGACCGCCCTGCGCTGGGTGCTGATGGCGGTGGATGCGGCCAACCCGGCGGTACTGATCGTTGCCCAGTGCCTGCACGCGGTGAGCTTCGGGGCCTACCATGCAATTGCCATCCAATTGATCCACCGCCAGTTCACCGGTCCGCGCCAGGGCCGGGGCCAGGCCTTGTACGCCAGCCTCAGCTTCGGCGCCGGTGGCGCCGTGGGCAGTATTGCCAGTGGCTGGATCTGGGATCCCGGTAACGCCTGGCTGAGCTGGTCCCTGGCGGCCGTGACCGCCACTGTGGGCGCTCTGGTCGCCTGGCGGGGGTTGGAGCGCGATTGAGTGGCGCAATGCCAGGTGGCTCTTTAGAATAACCGCCCCGACAGGTTCACTTTCATTTTCAGGATCAACAACAGCATGGCCGCCAGAACACTGTACGACAAGCTATGGGACGACCATGTGGTAAGCGTCAACGAGGATGGCAGTACCCTGTTGTATATCGATCGTCATCTGCTTCACGAAGTCACCACTCCCCAGGCCTTCGAGGGCCTGAAACTGGCCGGGCGTGCACCCTGGCGTATCAGTGCCAACCTGGCGGTTTCAGATCATAACGTTCCGACCACTGATCGCAGTGGGCCGATTCAGGATCCGATTTCCAAACTGCAAGTCGATACCCTGGATCAAAACTGCGATGAGAATGCCATCGTACAGTTCAAGATGAACGACCCGCGCCAGGGCATTGTGCACATCATCGGTCCGGAACAGGGTGCGACCCTGCCGGGGATGACCGTGGTGTGCGGCGATTCCCACACCTCCACCCATGGCGCCCTGGCCTGTCTGGCGACGGGGATCGGCACCAGTGAGGTCGAACATGTGCTGGCCAGTCAGTGCCTGATGCAAAGCAAAATGAACAACATGCGGGTGCTGTTCAACGGCCTGCCGGGACCCGGGGTCACGGCCAAGGATCTGGCGTTGTCCCTGATTGGGCAATTCGGCACTGCCGGCGGCACCGGCCACGCCATCGAGTTTCAGGGCGAGGCGATCCGGAATTTGAGCATGGAAGGGCGCATGACCCTGTGCAACATGACTGTGGAATTCGGCGCCCGCAATGGCATGGTGGCAGTGGATGACACCACCATTGATTACGTCAAGGGCCGGCCTTTCGCCCCCAGTGGCGAGTTGTGGGATCGGGCAGTGAGCGCCTGGCGGGAACTGGTCAGCGATCCCGGCGCGGTGTTCGACAAACAATTGCAAATGGACGCCGCCGCCATCAGCCCGCAGGTCACCTGGGGGACCTCTCCGGAGCTGGTGGCGCCGGTTACCGGAGTGGTTCCTGACCCGGCCGCCGAGCCCGATGAAATCCGCCGCCAATGGCTCAACCGATCCCTGGAGTACATGGGCCTGCAGGCGGGAGATGCGATCAGCGGGATCGCTATCGACAAAGTCTTCATCGGATCCTGCACCAATGGCCGTATCGAGGATCTGCGCGCCGCGGCGCACATGGTGGCAGGTAAAAAACGTGCCGATAACGTCAAGCTGGCGATGGTGGTGCCGGGCTCCGGGCTGGTCAAGCGCCAGGCCGAGGAAGAAGGCCTGGACCAGGTGTTTGTCGAGGCCGGGTTCGAGTGGCGTGAGCCGGGTTGCTCCATGTGCCTGGCGATGAATGCGGATCGGCTGGAGCCGCAGGAGCGCTGTGCGGCGACTTCGAACCGCAATTTCGAGGGCCGTCAGGGTCAGGGCGGGCGCACCCACCTGGTCAGCCCCGCAATGGCCGCGGCGGCCGGTATCGCCGGGCACTTCGTCGATATCCGGGACTGGCATTAACGCCCTTACGGTCCTGCGGGTCTTTGTCCCTTTTGCCCTGGGATTTTATTTTTCCTACCTGATTCGTAACGTCAACGCGGTGATCGCACCGGATCTGGTCGCGGATCTGGACCTCAAGGCGGCCTCCCTGGGTTTGCTGACCAGCGCCTATTTCATCAGTTTTGCCCTGGTGCAGTTACCCCTGGGGATTTTTCTGGATCGCTACGGGCCGCGCCGGGTGGAAACCGTGCTGCTGTTGTTCGCAGCGGCCGGCAGCACGATCTTTGCCATCAGTGATTCACTGCCGGGCCTGATCCTGGGCCGCGCCCTGATCGGGCTGGGCGTCGCGGCCTGCCTGATGGCGGCATTCAAGGCGAATACCGAATGGTTCCAGGCCGGGCGTCTGCCGTTGGCCAATGGTTGCGTGCTGACTGCCGGCGGGCTCGGAGCGATGTCCGCGACTGCACCCATCGAATGGTTATTGGGTTATACCTCCTGGCGCGGCGTGTTCGTAATCTTCGCCCTGCTGGCCCTGGGCATCGCTCTGATCCTGTTTACCGTCGTACCGCGCCACGCTGAGCGCCAGGCCCACACGGAGTCCTTCCGGCAACAGCTCAGCGGAATCCGGCAGGTGCTGGGCAGCCGCCGGTTCTGGTGCATCGCCCCGGCCTGCGCCACGGTGCAGGCCAGCTATCTCGCCACCCAGGGGCTCTGGGCGGGGCCCTGGTTGCAGGATGTCGCGCAGTTGGATCGCACCCAGGTCGCCGAGCATCTGTTGTACCTGGCGTTGTCGGTGGTTGCGGGATTTTTCATACTCGGCGCCGTCACCGAACGCCTGGCCCGCATCGGCATCAGTAATCTGACGGTGGCCAAAGGCGCCCTGTATATTTATCTGCTGACCCAGCTTCTGATCATTCTCGGAGTACCGTTGCCAGCGGCCCTGCTGTGGTGCCTGTTTGGCTTTTTCGGCACCGCCGGGATCCTGTTTTACGCGTATCTGAGCCAATGTTTTCCGCTGGGCCTGTCCGGTCGGGTGATCACCGGCCTCAACGTGTTCACCTTCCTCGGGGCTTTCGCCGCCCAGTGGGGAATCGGCGCCATCATCGGCCTGTGGCCGGCGGCGCAGGCGGGGCATTATCTGCCCGCGGGTTATCAGAGCGCCTTGAGCGTGAGTCTCGGCATACAGCTGCTGGCCATCGCCTGGTTGAATGTTGGCGAACCCGCCTGAGGATTGGAAGCTTCAGCTCACACTGGTACCGCCGACGGTCAAAGTGTCGAGTTTCAGAGTCGGTTGGCCGACGCCCACCGGCACACTCTGGCCTTCCTTGCCGCAGGTGCCGACGCCACTGTCGAGTTTCAGATCATTGCCGACCATGGAGACCTGGGTGAGCACCTCAGGGCCATTGCCGATCAGGGTGGCGCCCTTGACCGGCGCCGTGACCTTGCCGTTTTCGATCAGGTAGGCCTCGCTGGCGGAAAATACGAACTTGCCCGAGGTGATGTCCACCTGGCCGCCACCGAAATTGACCGCGTACAGGCCCTTGTCCACCGAAGCGATGATCTCCCCGGGATCATGGGGTCCTGGCAGCATGTAGGTATTGGTCATGCGCGGCATGGGCAGATGGGCATAGGATTCGCGCCGGCCATTGCCGGTCAGGGGTACGTCCATGAGCCGGGCGTTGAGCTTGTCCTGCATGTAGCAGGCCAGCCGGCCCTGGTCAATGAGAGTGGTGCACTGCGAAGCGGTGCCTTCATCATCGATGTTCAGGGATCCACGCCGATCAGCGAGGGTCCCGTCATCGACGACCGTGCACAGGCTGGTGGCGACCATCTCGCCGATGCGCCCGGAAAAGGCAGAGCTTTCTTTGCGGTTGAAATCACCCTCGAGGCCATGTCCGATGGCCTCGTGCAGCAGGATTCCAGGCCAGCCGGGGCCCAGCACCACCGGCATGCTCCCGGCGGGCGCAGCGACCGCATCCAGGCTTAGCAGTGCCTGGCGCACCGCCTCCCGGGCGAAACCCAGGCCCCGCTCCTGCTCCAGGAAATATTCATAGCCTCCCCGCCAGCCACCGCCGCTACTGGCGGATTCCAAGCGCCCGTCCTTGCCCGCGGCGATGACCGAGACATTCAGACGTACCAGGGGACGCACATCGGCATTGAGGGTTCCATCACTGGCGGCCACCATGATTCGATCGAAAACTCCGGCCAGGCTCACCATGACTTGTTGAACCCGGGGATCCAGGCGCCGCGCCTCGGCATCGACGGCTTTGAGTAAATCGATCCGGGCCTGCTCGTCGAGCCCGCTCAGAGGATCACCGGTTCCGTAATGCTGTGGGGGACGGCTGCCCTTGAAGGCCTGCAGTTGGCCTATGGCACCGCTACCGGCGATCGCCCGGGCGGCCTCGGCGGCCTGGGTGAGGGCGGGCAACAGCAGTTCATCGGAATAGGCAAAACCGGTTTTTTCACCGCTCACGGCGCGCACCCCGATACCCTGTTCGATA
>Ga0114931_10006462_pt1 | contig 14413 bp, 12 predicted proteins | sample 2SBtaG_FD_89579 | JGI IMG/M metagenome (GOLD analysis project Ga0114931, IMG submission 89579) | Deep subsurface microbial communities from Kolumbo volcano to uncover new lineages of life (NeLLi) - 2SBTROV14_V59a metaG | ecosystem: Environmental > Aquatic > Marine > Volcanic | place: Kolumbo...
AAAAATGCATTCACCGCTATAGAAATAATAGAAATTTTTTCTTTCATAAATATTTTTTATTTAAGTAAGAAAGATTTCTTTCATGCTTAATTTGTTTTTTTAATTTTAATTAAAGCGTTTTGAGCTGCGGAAATAAGAGGATAAATTGTTGGCGCTGAAGTTAATAGAGGATGGGTAGCTATTTGCCAAGTGTTAAATTCAAAAAGAGAAGTTTTCTGCGGAATAGCCAAGGCTAAAATATTTATCATTTCTCCTACGCTTTCCGGACCCGTGATCTCACCTCCTAAAAGCAAGTTTTCAGATGACTTAGAAAAAATTAATTTAACTTTAATTTTTTCCATTCCAGGTAAAGCGGATGGGTGACGGTTAGGCGCTTCAGCTTCTCCAATCACATAATCCATATTTTCTTCCTGAGCTCGTTTTTCTGTTAAACCAGCCACTCCCAAAGCTAAGCCATCAACATAAGTTGAAAAAACACCGACTGTGCCTTTGTTTTCTCTTAACAATTCTATCTGATATAAATTGCTAGCGGCTATTCTGGCTTCACTGGCAGCTATTGAAGCTAACATGATATGTGTATCTTTACCAGTAATAAAGTCTTTAGTTTGAGCGCAATCGCCTATAGCGAAAATATCAGGCAGGTTAGTTCTTAAATATTCATCCACTAATATTCCATTTTTTTCTTCTGTTTTAATACCGGCTTTTTGGGCTAGCCCCATATTAGGACGAGCGCCTAAGGATAAGATTACCAAATCTGCCGGCAATTTTTTACCATTATCTAACTCTACATATTTCACTTTTTCATCACCGCCAATTTTTTTGACTAACTTGCCGGTAAGAAGTTCTACTCCTTTATTTTTTAACTTTTCTTCTGCGGCGATAGCAAATTCTTTGTCAAAACTTTTAATAAGGCAATGGTCTAATTTTTCTACGAGGCTAACCTTTAAATTTTTAAGGCCACTTAGTTCTTCCGCAAATTCTACACCAATAAACCCGCCGCCGATAATAACTATGCTTTTGCTTTCTAAAACAGCTTTACGGAATTTTTCTAAATAAAGATAGTCTTTTTTAACAGCCCACACTCCCTTTTTTTCTATACCGGGAATAGGAATTAATTGTGGTGCAGAACCCAACGCTAAAATTAATTTATCATAGTCAAAAGAATTATTATTGGAAAGCAGTGCTTGTTTTTTTTCTGGATTAATAGTTGTTATTTCATCAATAACTAAATTGATATCATTAGCTAACATAGATTTATCTGACATTGAATCTTGTTCAACTGAATTAAGACGGTTAAAAATATAAGGAATACCGCAAGGAATAACAGCTTCTTTTTCTTTTCTAACTAAAGTTACCTTTTTTGCAGGATAATTTTTTTTAGCGGTCATAGCCGCTACCGCTCCGGCCGGACCGCCACCGATAATTAAAATGTCTGTTTTCATAGTTTTAATATTAATTATTATTTGTAGCTAATTTTAATAGTTGCTTTTTAGAATTTATTTAGACTTTCTCCAACTAATATTACCCTTTTTTATTAAAAGAGTCTATTATAAACTATTTTTTTACAGAAACAAAAACGAGGTTTCCCCTCGTTTTTTAATTCAGGTTATTTCTGTTGGTCTTTAAGAGCAGCTTTTTCTTTTTTGATTGTGGCCAATTCTTCTTCAAGCATCTTTTCATCATTTTCTAAAGCGCTGAGTTCATTTTCAGGAGAAATATATCTTCTAAAACCGTATCCTCTGCCATGACCACAACCACAACCACAACCGCCACGTCCGCTCCAACCATGTCTCATTCCTGATCCGCAATGGCCCATTCCTCGTCCGGTTCCCGCGCCTCGTCCTGCTGGACCAGTTCCATCAAAATTTGGCATATATTTTTTTGTTAAATTTTTGGTAAAATTTGGCAACGCGACCTTTATTAACATTACCTATTATGAATATATACCCAAAACTATTATGTGTCAAGTCTTAAAAAATCTCTGCTTTTTAATCTCTCTTCTAAAATTTATAGCAGTCTTAAAAAAATAGTGAAAAACTGCTAAAATATAATTAAAACATAGGGGAATAATACGTGGTTTTAAACAAATAAGTAAAAATGATGTAATTATTGCAGGAAGAAAAGGCGCTTCGCTAAGTGAAATGACAAAGGCAAATGTTCCAACTCTTCCAGGTAATTTTCAACAGCCCCAAGCTGGGTGGTGACTCAATGATGATATAGTCATATTCATTAGTTGAAAAAAACCATATAAAATGCTAGTTTTAGTTAACCGTTCTTTGACAATATTAGCAAAAAATACGATGCAATGATTGAAATACGAGACGCAAACATCTTTGAGATTTTTGTGTTGGAAGATATTGATTATCAAAAATACTTTTTGTAAAGGAGGTGTCGGAATGGATATTGCAAAGAAAAAAATCATTAATTTGCAGAGCAGGATCACACAACGAACTGTACACTCTAAAATTCTTTCCCAAATCAAATATGCTAGCAAACAATTGGTTTTTTGCCTAAATCGAGCGTTGGACATAGCAGTTACCAACATGACAGTGCTCGTTGAAGGAGAAACTGGCGTCGGCAAGGAAAGCCTGGCCCGGCTCGTTCACGAACAGAGCCCCAGAAGCAAACGGGAATTGATCGTGGTGGATTGCGCGACATTGGATGTAAATCTGATGCTTGCAGATCTTTTTGGACATGGTAAAGGAGCTTTTACCGGAGCAGATCGTGTCAAGCAGGGATATTTTGAGCTTGCCGATGGATCCAGCATTTTCTTGGATGAAATTGGAGAATTGCCCCTAGCAGTTCAAATTCGCTTGTTGCGAATTCTCCAAGAAGGCACCTTCGCCCGGTTGGGAGAAACAAAAGTTCGCAAGGTTAATGTGCGCATAATTGCCGCGACTAATAAAAACTTGCAAGAAGAAATGGCTGCGGGAAAATTCCGCAAGGACCTATTTTTCCGCTTGAACCAGTTTCGAATTGAGATTCCTCCCTTGAGAGAGAGGCAGGAAGATCTAATACTTCTTGCTAATCATTTTAGAAGCGAGGCTGTCAGCAAAGGAGACCCCAGAGCCGTCAGATTTTCCGATGGAGCAATGAGATTCATGAAAAAATATGGCTGGCCGGGCAATGTCAGAGAGCTTCAATCTGCCATCACGCGAGCCCTGGTCAACTGCCAAGGCAAAGAGATCCGACCAGAGCATTTAGAATTGGAAACTGAAACTGTTCAGACAACTGCCAAAACTGTTCAGGCGACTATGAAATTGAGTCCTTCATCGTATGCACCTTTAACAATTAAAGAGCTTGAGAAATATGCTCTTGCAACAGCATTGGATTACACCCATGGGAATCAAAAAAAGGCTGCACAGATCCTGGGGATATCGCGCAGAACAATCTACTACAAAACAGATAAGTACCGAATTGATGTTGAAAATCCACTGGAATTGATTGAGAACTTGGAACTGCCGAGTTCTCTAACTGGAAATTTTAAGATTCGAATGCTTGAAAAAACCATTCGGGTCCTTAAGAAAGAAAGAACGGAACGAAAAAGACACTCGGCTAAGAAGACTGGTTTTGCCAATCCAGAAGATCCGGATAAGGCAAAAGAGAAGATTGCTCTTCCACAAAACAAATCAAACGATGCAAAAGATGTCCCCAGCCAAATTCTCCAGCTGAATGGAGCAAGTGAGTTCGTTGCAAAATATCCTAGCATTATCCCCGGTAAAACAACACTAAAAGAGGCCAGCGAATGTGCCCGCATTGCTCATTTTGTGGTTCATTTGAACAAAGCGGGAGGTAATGTATCTCATGCCGCAAGGTTGATGAGAATAAAATCCACACCATTATTTATTCGCAAAAAGACCTTGCTTGACAAGGGATTCGATATCTATGAACTACGCAAGAATAAACTCTTCAGTAAATATGAAGTTCCTATTGGAATTCCTGTAAAAGATCTTGTCAAAGAAGTCCGAAAAGAGCTATTTGCCTTATTGTACAGATTTTTCCTGGGGGCTCGAAAAAATATCGCGGGATCTTTAGATATTAGTGAGGATTCATATTTCAGAACAGCGAGAGTTTATAAAATTGACAAGAGTATAATTACGGAACACGATCAGGCGCTATATGAGCAAAGAAATTCAGATTATATGTTTACTTCAGTGGATCTTGAGAAAGAACCTGGAGCCCGCATCATAAGAAAAAGAAAAACGATTCCACCCCTGGAAGACATAGTGAGTGCTCTTTCAAGGGAAAAAAGAGATCTTAGCAAAAAAAATGGCAGGGCAAGATCGAAAATTTCTTCACTTGAGAAGGAATTGAAACAAAGAGATCTCATAGAAGATGGGTTTCTGGGAAAAATTGAGAAGTTAAAAAAAGCTCTCGGAGAGGCACGGGATGAAAAAGCTCAAATGAAAAATACCTTAGATGAAATTGAGAAAGATCCTTATCGCTATTTCTTGTCGGATCGCATGAGCGATGCTGAGTTGGGTGAAGTTATTATTAATCTTGTGATAAAAGAGAACAATGGTTTTGCAACAAAGGCCTGGAAAAATCACACTGATACTTTCAGAAAATTAGGGATTAGAAGCGCGACCATTCTCCAAGGAAAGGTTCGAAAACTTGGGCTTGCAAACGCATGCAAGGTGACCAGGAAAAAGTTTTACGAGAAAACAATTACTCTTAGAATAATTGAAAAAAATAAATACAATCTTTTCTCTGTCGCCAAATATATCGGCGCGCCACAGGATGAGGTGAGTAACTTCTGTAAGAAGCTCTTGAGAAGCCCATAAGCATTCTGGAGTTATGTTTAAAAAGCGCAGAAGCGCCTAAGCAAAAAAGGAGATGATGAAAATCATCATCTCCTTTTTATTTTTGCAAAAAGCACCCTCATCGGGCGCTTTGAATCCCAAATATTAAAATTACATAAGGAATCGCACTGTCATAATTTAATACACAACTCAAGTTTTCTTCTTACAAAAAATGCAACGAAAACCCCGCCGAATGACGGGGTGTCCAAGTAGTTAGCTGCACTATACCTAAAAGTATTCTTACTTTAATTCAATAGTAGCCCCAGCTTCCTCTAGTTTCTTTTTGATCTCTTCAGCTTCTTCCTTGGCAACTTTCTCTTTGACAACTTTTGGAGCGGCATCGACAATATCCTTAGCATCTTTGAGGCCTTGCTCTGTGATTTCTTTTTAAAATAAATCTCCAGATTAAAAAATTGATAATAAAAAAGTTCGGACTTCGTTCAGGATACGGAGCCAAAAACAAAAACCGACCATATAAGGATCGGTTTTTGTTTTTGGCTCCGTTTGGTGGACGACGTTAGAACTACGATTATGGAAACTTGCAATGATTCTATCAAAAATGCTATGCCAAAATTAACTTCATGAAAAAAGAAAACCGCTCAAACAGGAGTAGTTTTCCGTTGAGCGGTTGTTTTTATTGAGGCCGTTCGTGAACCTCACAATATTCAATGTAAGCTTTTTTAACTGCTTTGGTAAATTTTTTAAGCGTTTTAATAATTTCACTTTTCTTGACTGGGCCTTTAACATAGATGGCTACCGAACGATCAAATAGCGAGCCATCTTTTTTATCCCAATCTTGAGCCCATGGAATAAGCACAGCAATTATTCCGGATTTAACTCGGAAACTGTGTGCCCAAAACCAAATATAATTGTCGCTGGTTTTAGGCCGAAACTGTCCCACATGATTCCTGACTTTTTTGCCGGCATTTTTAAATATTGTCCCATTGCGAAACCTCATGAAATCTAACATTTTGTGGAGAGCGATTCTCGCCGAACCCGTGAGAGGACCTTCGAAGTTATCCAGCTTGGCTTCACTAATAAGCTCTTTGCTCATGATGTTACCCCCCCTAGATTATAATTTTTAAAAAACTACGTCGAAACAAAAAATGAAAGAATAAACAATCATAGCACGATGCTATGATTGTTTCAAGTGTTTGCTTTCAGGCACTGCATTAATTTTGTACTTTTTCATCAAAGTTTCCAAAAAAAAGGACAGAATCTCCAATATAATGAAATATTCCGCAGAGATCATTAATTATTGTGATTATGACGAGAATTACGAACTAACTTGTCCAATATGCGAATGGAAAGGGTTGCCTGCTGGAAATATTGAAAATTATCATCATCAGCTGTTTGATGTTTCTTGTCCCAACTGTGCCTTTTAGCTCGCTTTGCGATCGCAATAAAATTATTTGACAAAGAGAGTTTATTTTAAAAACTTTACTGGCTTTATATTTTTCAATCTTTGAAAAGCGATAAAGTTTATTATGCCAAAAACCGCAAGAAACGCCAAAGAAATCCAAACAAACATCCAAACATCAAAATGAACTGGCAAATTAGTCGTGATTGTTCGGTTAATAGCATTTTCTTGAGGTAAAAAATGCGGTTTAGCCGATATTTCCCACGGCAGTTCCATTGAAATTTTTTGATAGCTTAAAATAAAAAATGAACCGATCGCCAATAAATTTCCAAGTATTAAGGCAATAACTAATAAGAGCGCGCTCTCGGAAATAAATTGCTTTTTCAAATCCCTAAAACTCCAGCCAATCATGCGTAAAGTGGCAATCTCTTTTTCTCGGGTTTTAAAATTATAACTAACTATTAGACCAAAAATAATCAATAAAAGTATTCCTAAAACAGCAAACATTGTTTTTCCTAATGATGATACAAGTTTAATTTGTTCCAGCACCTCTTTGCTGAAAGTTTTTTCGCTAAAAATAATATAACTTTTATCAAGTTTTTTGACAGCTATTTCCTTATCTCCTTGCCATTTTGGATTTGCATCCAAAGCAATTACATTAACAAATTTTTTATTTTTAAATTTATAAACTCTTTGCATTTCTTCCGAGTGGGCAACAATATTTTGTGCCTCATCTAATTTTATATAAATATCAGCCGGAATAATATTTCCGCTTAAATTTGGCTTTAAAATTCCTACTATTTTAAAAATATTGTCGCTAAAATTTATTTTATCTCCCAAAGCCAAATTGTTTTTCCTGGCAAAGTCCGCTGTAATTAAAGCATTCTTTTCAGATAAATTAAATTTTCCCTGTTCTATATTTTGTTTTAATAAATTGGAAAAAGTGGAATTATCTGTTTTTATGCCAAGAGCGGTTTTGAAATATTGATCGCCAAAATACCAAAAATAAAGTCCGGTATCAAAATTTTGCACAAAATCAAGTTGGGATAATTTTGACAATTCGTCTTTATAAATCGGACCATTGGAGTGCGGGAAAATAGCGCCAACCATATGTGAAGGAATCTGGCCCGTTTTTTGAACCACCACCCCCACGCCTATTTTTTTAAAAGGAAGCGAAGCAAGTTCCGGCAAAGTATTATTCAAAGTCGCTAAAACCGCGCTTAAAGCGAAATAAACAGCAATACTTAAAATAAGTATGCCAATTTTAATTTTGTTGCTTTTACAAAAAGAAATGAAATAACTAAAAATCATAAGTTAAAATTTTGGTTTAGTAACGGGCCAATTTTTATGTGTGGTAAAACACTCCCATAAAAAGCAGATAGTAATAACAAACTTAAAATCAAAGAAAGCGCAATAATAAATCCTGATTCAAAAAGTATCCACTGACGAATTTTTTGTTTTGGCCAACCGACAATCTGCAAAATTTTTGTTTGTTCACCAAATTCCATACGATTCATTTTTAAAATCCAAAATATTAAAAGAAACGACAAAAAGCTAATGCCTAAAGAAAAATAATTTCCAAATTGATAAATTAAGCCATTAAAAGAAGATAAATTTTTTAGCAGGCGATCTTTGGTAATAACGGAAAAATTAGGCGATAAATTTTCAATTTCTTTTTGCACCTTCGGCGGTAAAGAAGCATTATCAAGGGAAATATAAGCTTGATTAATAATTTGTTTTTTTGTTCCCAGTAAATCAAGCGCAGTATTGTAGGGCATAAAAACTTGGGCGTTAGAGAGATTGCTTTGTTCCTTAAAATCAACAATACCGATTATTTTATAATTTTGATTATTAATTTGATAAAAACCGTTTAATTTGTAGCCAAATAATTTAGCAAAATGCCTTTCCAAAATTACTTCTTTGGTTTTGTTATCGCTAAAAAATTTGCTTTTCGGCATTAGCCATTTTTCAATTTTCCTCAAACCAATCAGAGGATCATCTATATTTAAACCGACTATTGTTTTATTGTTTTGAATATCAAATTGCCAGAGGATCAAAGCGCTGGAAATGTTTTTAATTTCTTTGATAGTTGAAATTTTTTTTATCGCATCGTCTTTAGAAAATGATTCTAAATTAAACGGTTCAATTACTCCATTAGTTTTTATTTCGTCAGCATTTTTATTGACTTTATCTTTTTGTAAAATAATCTCCGTCTGCAAAGAATTAAGCGGTTGGTCGGCGAGTTTTTCAATTTTATGGGTAAATAAAAATGAAGCCAAAGCGAGAAAAAACAAAAAAGAAACCAGCGATAGCGTCAAAGCTGTTTTTTGCCAATAAAAAAATAAGTTTTTTAAAATAATTCTTTTAATCATTTTTATATTTGACAGGATCAGCAAGCACCTTTTCTAAATCGTTATAATCCCAAGAACCTTCTAAGGACGGAACAAAAGCATCACCCTTGGGGAAGTTTTTAAAAGTTATTTTTTGTCCGTTAATTAAAAAAACGTCTGTTCCGTTAATAAAAATTGCTACCGGGATATGTCCGGTCAAATTATAATTTTCAATTTTTTGTTTGTTGTTTTTATCATCAAAATCGTATTCTTTTAATTCATACTTGGGAAATTTTTGCAAAATGCTTTTTATTTTTTGTCTAATTGGATCTATTGGTGGATGAGGTAGGTAAAAAACTTCAACCAAATTGTTTTCTATTTCTTGTGGTTTACTCGTTTTTGCTAAATTATTAACAGCAGTATTATTGTTTTTTAAAGACAGTAAAAAAAATATTCCACCGATTAAAACAATAACCGCAATGATTAAGATAATTATTTTTTTGTTCATAGGATTTCTAAATTATGATTAGTTAATTGATATATTTTTTGTGTTTTTTTAGCAATATCATTATCGTGGGTAATGATAATAAAAGATGTTGATAATTCTTGGTATAATTTTTGAAAGAGATTCATAATAGTTTCTGATGTTGTCTCATCCAAATTTCCAGTTGGCTCATCCGCTAAAATCAATTTTGGCTGGCCAACTAAACTCCGAGCAATGGCCACTCTTTGTTTTTCTCCGCCACTTAAATTATCAACAATTTCCGATAGTTTATGTTTTAAGCCGACAAGACCAATAATGTTTTCAACCATTTCCGCCTTTTTTCCTTTTACAATATCTTTTCTGGGATAAAGAGCCAAATAAACATTATTAAAAACCGAAAGCGACGGAATAATTTTGAAGTCCTGAAAAACTATGCCGATATTTAAAAGGCGAAAATTGGCGAGTTGTTCCTCGTTAAAATTAGTAATTTCTTCGTTTTCAAAAAATATTTTTCCTTCATCGGGCTTGACCAACCCTGCTAAAATAGAAAGTAAAGTCGTTTTACCGACGCCTGATTTACCCACAATGCTTATGAATTCTTTTTGTCCAATTGAAAAATCAACATTTTTTAGAATTTGCTGATTCCCATATTTTTTAGAGATTGATTGCAATGTAAGCATATTATTTTTTATAAAGATTAATAATCTTTTTTAATTTTTTAATTTTTTCTGGCGCTATTTTTTTGTTTTCCAAAACTTCATTTAAAATAAATCCTTCCAATGTTTTAGTGCGCAAACCATCAAAGGATTTAGCAATGGAAGTTGTTAAAAGCGCTATATCAATACAATGGCATTTGTCACTGGCTAAATATTTCTTTAGGGTTTCAATTTGCCCTTGAATGCGGTTTAAGTGATAAATATTTTCCTGTCGCCGTTTTTTAATTTTTTCTGTTATTTTCATAAAAAAGTAATTTAAATTGAAAATTGTTTGTATACCCCCATACCTATATATTATTAAAATAAATTCTCTTAGTCAAATAATTTTATTGCGCTCGCAAAACGGCGGCTGGCGGCGGGGCTTTGGTTGTATTGAGTGAGGGATGTTCAACCTTACACTCAAATTTTGCGAGAATAGAATAGATACATATAATAATGATAATTATATAAACAAATTTCAGAAAAGGGTCCTTATTGTTCAAGAATGAGCGCTGGGCTATGTTATTTTGTATATTCTCGCTCTTCTGTTTCTTGTGGTTTCGGACCATGAAAATGTTTTTTTTAGGGTGTTCTACATGGGAATTCCAGCATGAGTGGCTTCTGATAACCATGGGATAGGTGGCTAATTTTATCTGTGATATAATGATTTCTGTATTAAAAAGTACTTACTTAAGTAAGTACTTTTTAATTTCTTGGCTCGCCTATCAAAACAAGTATGGCAATCTATTTTAGTTTTCATATTATAATCCTAAAATATATCCCCAAAATCAATTCATCTTCTGCTTCGGGGGACGGGGCAGACGCTGGATTGGTTTGGAGAGGGGAAGCGTTGTTATCTTCCCCGTGTAAAGGTTTCATTTTAACCTCCAACACTCTTTCTCTGGAGGTTATTTTTCTTTAAAGAGAGGGTATTCTCCTTATCCATTTCTTGGTTAAATAAAAATATTCTTCCCTTGTCAGTTTTTTGGATTGCGGTATCAGCTTCTTCAAAGAATCGCGGCATTCTCCGCAAAGGTAGAGCTTGGATCTGGTATGTCGGAAGAATTTTTTTGGCAAAACAAGATGTCCTGTCAGATGCCTAATTCCAAAACAGTGAGGGCAGACACCAATACGGTTGATATACATCAACACCTCCTTTTCTGCTAAAAGCGAATATCCAAGCGCTATAGCGTGTTCTGCTTTGCGACAAGTTCGCAATTTCCACTCTTGATCATCACTCTTTTTGCTCGCAAATTTTTCTCTTTAGATGGCGACCATTTTATTTTTTCTTCGTCTTTTTTTGTAGCATTGGACACTATTTTATTCCTCTCACCTCCTTTATGCTGGTTTAGTTTTCATATTGTAGAGCCTGTCTACTTTCTCCAGAAGCCAAAGTTCGGCATAAAGAAGAAACAGCCCGAACAGGTAAATACCAACACTCGGAACAAAAATCAAACCGATTAGAAAATTGGTTGTCTTGTTCATCTTTTCCTCCTTTTTTAGTAAAGAACAATTATTTATCATATAAGACCCAGCTTTTTATAATATTTATTCCACTGTTGTTTAGTTATATGCTAAAAACATACTGGGGCTTATCTTCTTTATTTTGCTGGATTAGTATTAAAAATGAAATATTATTTAACAAAGAATTATGTCTATTTATGAATATATGAATTTACTAAAAGCTAATGGGGAGTTGACCTAAACCTTAGCTTTTGCGCTTAGTTTTGTCAATAAGTAAGAATTTCTTAGCTTGTTTGTCAAAAAGAGAAACTTACATTATTAGGTAAGGCACAACAAAACAAATGTCTACTTGTGAAGAAGTGAGGACGATCATTGAAAGTATTGAGATAAAAAACGCCGAATCAATAATTTGAAACGGCGTTTGATATTGGAATGCGTCTGATCTACAAAACTAACTCTCTTGAACCACAAACTCCTTTCGGTCTTGACATTCCTCCGCTTTGCCGGCGTTCCATTGTTCCACCGGGCGAATGTAACCAACAATTCTAGAATACACTTCGGTTTTCTGAAAATTGCGTAGAACACTATCCTTCTCATGGCACGCTTTGCATTTATAGAAATTTCCGCCCTGTGTTTCGTAGGTTACATATGCATCTCCTTTTGCTAGTTCTTTTTTGCAATCATGACAAATTATTTCCCCTTTGATAATTTTTTTATTTTTCATTTTTTTATTTTTATTAGATTTATTAGATATTATAAAAAATGCCTATTTTCTTTTGATTATGAATTCTTTTCGATCTTGATGTTCCTCCGCTTTGCTACTATTTCAGACTGACAGGTTAAATGTATTATACTGTATTTTGGTATTAACCACAATATGTAGTGTTTCAATGTCATGTTTAGCTACTATTATTTTACTCCCCATAAAAAATCTTGTCAATAGCAAAATCAAACATAGTTCATATTAAACCAAAAATAAATAAAAATAAAGGCTCTTAGTCGCCCCTTGAAAGAGTGATTTTTGTTTTATTTCCTATTTATAATAAACACTGTTCTTGTCATACTTACTAGCAGTCTAGCTAGTAGTTTATATTGGTCGGTTTTAAGTATCTTAAAGGCTCTCTTGGCATCTACTCCAAGAAATTGTGCTAAAGTCAAGAGCTTTTATGTTTTTATCGACATCTCCAAGAATCGGATATGTGAGATATGGACTATTTCTGTATAAATATGAAAGGTTGAGGATTGCGGTATCTTGACCGTAGAAGTATTGTATGCTAGTTTTCCCCCATTAGTACTTTTCATATTAGTTGCAGTTTACCAAAAGCCAATCAATGAATGGAGGTCAAAATGAAACTACTGTACACAGACATGCTGATTGCGGGATTGGGGCCGGGCGGTTTCACAGCCGCGCTCTATGGAGCTGAGGCTCTGCTTCCGGGAAAAGTTACCATTGTTTCCAATATTGGAAGTCAGGCAGACACAACGCCAGAAATTACCAACTGGCCGGGAGTTCCACGCATGAGCGGTCAGGATTTTCAGAAGATGATCAATGATCATTTCGAGGAGCTTATTATAAAATATCATGATTATTTGAATGTCTTTATTCCTGCTCGGGTTGTTGGAGTGGAACTGGCTGCGAAAGATCAATACATGGTCAACATCAGGCATGACGGAAAGAATCAATACGTTCTCACCAGAGCATTGTTGATCGCCACTGGTGCTCGAAACAGAAATCTGAAAGGGGCGGAGCATTTTGTTGGTAAGGGAATTTCTTTTTGCGCGACATGCGACGCTTCGCTATATGAAGGAAGGAAGGTTTGGGTCTATGGCAGTGGAAATACGGCCCTGGAAAATGCCATCATGTTGCACAAGCACGTTTCAAGTTTAACTTTGGCTTTTGTAACAGATAACATTTCCGGAGTTCCCGATCTGGCAAGGCGAGTCCGATCACTTCCCGGCATTACAATTATGCCACAAACTGAGATCGTCTCAGTGTTGGGAGACGCCAATTTAACCGGAGTCAGATTCAAAAATTTGGCGACAGGCAAAGAAGATGTTAAAGCTCTTAATGGTCTCTTTGTTAATATCGGGATGGACGTGAATACTGACCCCTTTAAGGATATAATCGAAACAAATCGATATGGAGAGATCATCTCAAGGGGCAGGGGCAGAACTTCTCTGCCGGGAGTTTTTGTTGCTGGTGATGCCGGATCCGGGTCAAAGAAACAGCTCATTATTGCAGCCGGCAAGGGCGCCGATGCTGCCACGGCCGCGATCGAATATCTCACATCGATTGGTCCGTTCACGCCTTGTGCGGATTGTGATCAGGCCTATCTTTCTCCCCAGATCCTGAGCATGCTCGAAGGAGATAAAAAGGAGAAGATCTATTCAGCAACTGACGTATCAGACGACGAATTTTTCGAAGAAGTGCTTACGCATAAAGGATATACCATTCTTGATGTGAGAAAGAACGGTTGTCCGGACTGTGAGGTTGCGGAACAATTTTTTGGTGCAGCGAAAGAAGAGCATGGGGAAATCAAGTTCAGTTCAATTGAGCTCGACAGAAACAGCTTGGCTGTTGAGTGGGTCAGAAACAACGAGAACATCCAACACGTCCCGACTTTCATCCTGCTTTTTGACGGAAAGGAAGTGGCACGGAGGGTTGACATGGAACAGCCTTGGAAAGTAATTGAAGAACTGATCGCACTTACCGAAGAATAATATTCTTGCAAAAAAATGCAAGACATAGCCAAGCGGCGAATGGAAGATCCATTCGTCGCTTTTTTCGTCAATGTAAGTTATCTGATTGATCGTGGGCAGGTGTATTACTCGTGATATATATGAATTACTAAGGATATATATGACAAGAAACATCAAGAACAGCAAGACCAAATTCAAGCCTTGGAAATTGAAATGTCTAAACATCAAAAAGCAGATTATAATTATTAAACTACCGTTGCTACAGTGCTTTCAGTGGCAAGAAGATCTAAAACTATATTTGAAAATAGTTCTGAAATTGCAGGAAAAAAGGGCATTTCTAAATTTAATACTTCAGAACCCAGTTGTTACAGGAAAAAAAATTATCTTTTGAACTCAAAAAACCCTTTGATTTAGTGCTTAATCTCGCTTATGCACAAAGAAAAACAGCTACTGTTTCCAGTAACTGTCCTACTTGGCTCCGCGGAGAGGACTCGAACCTCTAACCAATTGATTAACAGTCAACTGCTCTACCATTGAGCTACCGCGGAATATAGATTTTTTTAATAATTTGAAATAAT
>Ga0114931_10006463_pt1 | contig 14413 bp, 12 predicted proteins | sample 2SBtaG_FD_89579 | JGI IMG/M metagenome (GOLD analysis project Ga0114931, IMG submission 89579) | Deep subsurface microbial communities from Kolumbo volcano to uncover new lineages of life (NeLLi) - 2SBTROV14_V59a metaG | ecosystem: Environmental > Aquatic > Marine > Volcanic | place: Kolumbo...
CGTGGTCGGCAACCCGATCAAGATGTCGCGCACTCCGGAGGGGCCGATCGAACGCTGGCCGACGCTGGGACAACACACGGAGGAGGTGCTGCGCAGCGACCTCGGGCTCGACGATGCGGATCTGTCGGCCCTGCGCGCCAGCGGAGCGATCGGCGCAGCCGATACGGCCTGACGGCCTGACGCCCGCGAGGAGCCCGCTCAGACCTCCGTCGGCGGAGCGGGAAGGGGCGTCGGCGTCTCCTCGCGACGCCGCGCCTTCTCCTTCTTCTTCGGCTTCTTCCCACCCGAGTCGAGCGAGCGCACCCGGGTCGGCCGCTCGCTGACTTCGACGCCCCCGGCGGCGGCGACGCGCTCGAAGCTCTTCGCGACCAGTTCGGCGAAGTGCTCGACGTCGGGCACGATGTCCGGGTCGCTGTTGAAGCCCCAGCAGATGCGGCCGTTGTAGCTCATCAGCGCGATCCCGAGGCCGAGCGTTTCGAGCAGCGGCACGTTCGGGTAGACCGCCTCGAGGCGCGCGCCCTGCAGGTAGAGCGGGAACTGCGGCCCCGGCACGTTCGTCACGATCGTGTTCACCTGACCGCCGAGAGACTGCGCGCCGAGCGAGAGCAGCACCGAGGGCGTCCACTCGGCCACACGCATCATCATCTCGACTCCGAGCGCCTGTCGCGACTTCTTCAGCTCGAGCGTCGTCTCGTGGATGCGCTCGAGCTGCTTGCGGGGCTCCTCCTCGTCGATCGGGAGCGAGAGGATCCACGAGGAGACGCGGTTGCCGAGCCGCCCGCGCTCCTGTTCCGAACGCACGCTCACGGGCGCGGAAACCCGGAAATCGAGCGTCGTCGGATTGACGCCGCGCAGCTGCAGGTACTCGCGCACGGCGCCCGTGACGACCGTCAGCACCACGTCGTTGATCGTGCAGTCGAGCGCGCGCCGCATCGCCTTGGTGTCGGCGAGCGAGACGTTCAGCCAGTCGAAGCGCCGATGCGGCCCGTTCTGCCCGTTGAAGGGGGATTCGGACAGCTGCGTCGCGAGACCGAGCATCTCCCCGAGCACCCGAAGGCGCGTCGTGACCTCCTCGCGGAGGTTGTCTGCCTCGGCAGCGAACTCGCGGAAGTCGCGAACGGCCTGGACCGGCAGCATGGCGCGCCGCGCCAACTCGTCGCGCAGCAGCTCGATGTTCGACGGCGCCGGTCGCGGGATGTAGCGGGGCACCTCGGGGATCTCGCGATCGGGCGTCAGTGACATCATGATCTGGGCGATGTCGACACCCGAGGAGCCATCGATCATGCAGTGATGGATCTTCGTGATCACCGCGAAGCGGTCGCGCTCCAGTCCCTCGACGATCCAGGTCTCCCACAGCGGGCGCGCGCGGTCGAGTGGCTGGGCCATGATGTGCGATGCCAGCTCCTTGAGCTGCTGGTCGCTCCCCGGCCGCGGCAACGCGGTGTGCCGGACATGGTAGTCGAGACTGAAGTGGCGGTCGTCGACCCAGACGGCGCTGCCCTCGATGGGAACGAAGTGCAGCTTCTGGCGGTAGCGCGGAATGCGGTGCAGGTAGCCCGCGGTGGCGCGCTTGATGCGCTCGAAGTCGACGCCGCCGGTCTCGGTGCGCAGCGGCCCGCACTCATAGATCAGCGTCGACGCCACGTGCATGTGGTGCCGCGGCGACTCCATCAGCAGGAAGCTGTTGTCCTGGGCGCTCAGGCGTTCGTAGTTGTAACGGGCCATGTCCGAAGCTCCTGGCAGCACACCGGCCATCGGCCGGGGCGTCGCCCCACATGATCGGCCGCGCAGCGCGCGACTGCCACACGTTTGCGTCACCCCCGCCTACTTGGCTCGATCGCCCGGATACGGGACCCCCGTGCCGCCGAGACCGCAGTAGCCGGCCGGGTTCTTGTGCAGGTACTGCTGGTGAAAGTCCTCGGCGTAGTAGAAGGGCGGCGCGTCGCGGATCTCGGTCGTGATCCGGCCGCGGCCGGCCCGGGCGAGTTGCTCGGCGTAGGTATCGCGAGAGGCCTCCGCGCGACGGCGCTGCTCCGGCGTTCGGACGTAGATCCCCGAGCGGTACTGCGTCCCGACATCGTTGCCCTGCCGCATCCCCTGCGTCGGGTCGTGCCCCTCCCAGAAGGTGCGCAGCAGCGCATCGAAACCGATCCGGTCGGGATGCCAGACGACGAGCACGACCTCGTTGTGTCCGGTCCGTCCGCTGCAGACCTCTTCGTAGGTGGGGTTGGGCGTCGTGCCGCCCGCGTAGCCGACGGCCGTCGTGTACACGCCCGGAAGCCGCCAGAAGGCGCGTTCGGCTCCCCAGAAACAGCCGAGACCGAAGAGCGCGCTCTGCGCGCCATCCGGGAAGGGCGGCAGCAGCGCCGCGCCGAGGACCGCGTGGCGCGCGGCGACGGGCATCGCTTCGCTGCGTCCCGGCAGAGCGTGCTCCGGCCGGGGAAGGACGGTCTTCTCTCGAATCGCGCGCATTGCACTCCTCCCTTCGTGCGCCTGGGGGGCCGTCGTCTCGACGCCCCGCAGCAAGCATAGTCGCCAGCGGCTAGGCTGGCGGCGTGCGCATCGCGACCTGGAACATCAACGGGCTGCGCGCGCGGCTCGATTTCCTCCGACTGTGGCTCGAGGAGCGCCAGCCCGACGTGGTCGGGCTGCAGGAACTCAAGCTGCGCGACGAGCACTTTCCGCACGACGCCTTCGCGGAGCTCGGCTACCACGCCGTCGTCCACGGCCAGAAGAGCTGGAACGGCGTCGCCATCCTCGCACGCGAGCCCCTCGAACCCGTGCACACGGGCCTGCCGGGCCAGCAGGACATGGGCGCCCGCCTGATCACCGCGCGTGTCGGCGACCTCGACTTCACGACCGTCTACTGCCCGAATGGCAAACACCTCGAGCATGAGGACTTCAAGCGTAAGCTCGCCTGGTACGACCGGCTGCGCGAGCACTGGCACGAGACGACCGCTCCCGACTCGTGCGCGGTGCTCTGCGGCGACTTCAACGTCTGCCCGACGGACCTCGACACCTGGGACCCCGAGGGCCACGCCGGGCGGATCTTCCACACGCAGGACGAACGCAGTCGCTTCGCAGCGTTGCTCGACGAAGGCCTCTTCGACCTCTTCCGCGAGCTGCACCCGGGCGAACGGGCCTTCTCGTGGTGGGACTACCGCGGCGGCGCCTTCCACCGCGAGCACGGACTGCGCATCGACTTCGTGCTCGGCACCCGGCCCGTGCTCGAACGCACGCGCGACGCCCGCATCGACCGCGACTGGCGCAAGAAGCGCGACGGCATGACGGCCTCCGACCACGCACCGGTGGTGGCCGAACTCGACTGAGTCGGTGGCGGCCACGCGCGCGGGCCTCGCCTGCGGGGCCGCGCTCAGCGTTGCGCCAGGTGCTCGCGGCCCGGCGGCAGGGAATCGTCGCGGTCGGGATTCGGCGGCGGAAAGTTGAAGTGGGCGGGCGGCTTCCAGCCCATCTCGCGCAGCAGCTCGTTGACCTGCGCCATGTTCATCAGGTCGAGCTCGTAGCAGAAGCGGCCGTCGCCGGCGTAGTAGAGCACGGACATCCCGGGGCATTCGTAGAAGCCACCGCCCGGGCGCTCGCCCATCCGCTGTGTGAAGCCCGTGACGACGCGAGGCCCCTCGACGAGCGTGAAGGTCTCCGGGAAGGTCCAGTCTTCGAGCCCCGCCATGCTCTCGGTCCAGAAGCGTCGGATCGCCGGCAGCCCCTCGACGCGTCCCCAGGCCGGGTCGACGAAGACGGCATCGTCGGTGAAATGTGCCTCGAGCGCGGTCCAGTCCTTCTCGCCGCGATCGATCGCATCTCGCGTCTCGACGTAGCGCCGGTAGGCCGCGCGAACCTCGTCCTCGTCGACCATGCGACTCCCCCTGCGTGACACGGCCCGGCGCCGGTGATGCGGCGCCCGCCGGGCAGCGGAACGATTCCCCTGCGGAGCGATTCTCCCCCGCGGAGCCGTTCTCCTGTGCGGAGCCATTGTATGGTTGGCGCTCCGGAGCTGACCAGCGCTTTCGCTCCGTTCCGAGCCGCCCCACCCCGTGTGCAGCGCACGACGGAGGTTCTCGTGCCCATCGTCCGTCTCGTGCCGGCTGCGTACACCGCGCGTCCCGGTCCGCACCGGCGCAGGGACTGAGGTCGGCGTCCTGCGGCGCACGACCTTCCTCGTCGCTTCTCTCGCGCTGGCCGCGGCCTTCGCACTCTACGCCTCGGCCGTCGCGTACCGCTGCGACGACGGCTACATCGTGTACCAGTACGTCAAGAACGCGCTCGCCGGGCACGGGCTCGTCTACGCGCCGGGCGAACGCGTCGAGGGCTACACGAGCTTCCTGTGGGTCGCGCTGTTGTGGGCGAGCGCAGCCGCGAGCGCGACGGGTGCGCTGCCCGCGCTCGGCAGCGCGCTCGGGACGGCCATCGCGGCTGCGACGGTGCTGGGTGTCTCGCTCTTCTCGTGGTCGCTGGCGCGCGAGCGCAGCGCCTGGGGTCTGCTCGCACCGGCGCTGCTCGCGCTGCACTCCTCCTTCGTCGCATGGTCGACGTCGGGTCTGGAGACGCCGCTCTTCGCGGCGCTGCTGCTCGCCGCCGCCGCCCGCCACGTGCGCTGGCTGCAGCGCGGCGGTCGCGCCTGGCCTACGGCGCTGCTGTTCGCCGCGCTGGCGATGACGCGACCCGAAGGCCTGCTCTTCTTCGCTGCGACCACACTGCACTTCCTGCACGCGCAGCGCCGCACGGCACCGCGCCGCCTCGGCGCCTCTGCGTTCGCCTGGGCCGCGGCCTTCCTGGTGCTCTTCGCTCCCTGGTTCCTGGCGCGCTGGGCCTGGTACGGCGACGTGCTGCCCAACACCGCCCATGTGAAGGGCGGCTTCTCGCCGGCGCTCTGGCCGGTGGGCGCCCGCTACCTGATCGACTATGCGCGCGACTACGGCGTCGCCGTGCTCGTGCCCGCGGCCTGGATCCTCGTGAGTCCCGGCCGCCGCCCCTGGCACGGCTACCTCGCCGTGCTCGTCGCCCCGTACCTCGTCTACGTCGTGGCCGTCGGCGGCGACGGCCTCGCCTTCCACCGCTTCGTCGCGCACGTCGCCCCCCTGCTGCTGCTGCTCGTGCAGGCCGGCTCGGCCGACCTGTACCGGCGGCTGCGCGAGCGCGCGCCGCCGCGCCTGCGCCCCGCCGTCGCCGCGGCGGCCATCGCGGCGACGGCGGCCGCGGCGTGGACGACCACACGGCAGACGGCGCTCCCGCTGTGGTGGCCCGAACGGGTGCGCTGGCTGGAGGCCCGCTCGGGCCTGCGCTTCCCGGGCGACGGGAGACTCCACGACTACGTCTGGTACGACGCCTACTTCGTGGACCGGCTCGCGGCCGCAGCGCGCTGGCTCGACGCGAACGCCGCCCCGGGCTCGCTGGTCGCCTCGACGCCCGCGGGCTCGATCGCCTATCACATGCGGCTTCCGGTGCTCGACATGCTGGGGCTGAACGACCGCCACATCGCGCGCAGCACACCGCGCTACGAAGGCTGGCTGCGCGCCGGCCACATGAAGGGCGACGGCGCCTACGTACTCGACCGCGCGCCGGCCTACATCCTTCTCGGCAACGTCGCGGTGCTGCCACGACCGCTGTCGCCGGCGGCGATGGCGCGCCAGCTCGTGCGCCGCTCCGAACGGGAAATCTGGCGCGACCCGCGCTTCGCACGCCACTACGAACGCGTCAGCGTGCGGCTGGCCGCGCGCGGCCCCTTCCAGTGGTTCACGTTCTACCGCCGGCGCGACGCGGGGGCGCGCTGAGGCCCGCGCCGCTTCAGCCCCCCACCTGGTACATCTCGATCCGGTCGCGCTCGCGCGCCCCGTCCCGGCCGCGCAGCTCGGAATAGCGATCGCTGCGGGCGCGCCACAGGCCGGCGACCGCCTCGCGGAGCGTCTCGTCGTCGCTGCCGTCGCGCAGCAGCGCGCGAAGGTCCGTCCCTGCGCTGCCGAACAGGCAGGTCACGAGCTTTCCGTCCGTCGTCAGGCGCAGACGCGTGCAGCCGCGGCAGAAGGGGCGCGTGACGGATGCGATCACGCCGATCTCACCGCCACCGTCGCGGTAGCGCCAGCGCTCGGCCACCTCTCCCTCGTAGTTCGCGGCGATCGGTTCGATCGGAAGTGCCTCGTCGATGCGACGCACGATCTCTCGCGCCGGCACCACGTGCTCCATGTCCCACGCGTTGCGGGTGCCGACGTCCATGTACTCGATGAAGCGCACGATCTGCCCCGTGCCGCGAAAGTGACGAGCCAGGTCGACGAGACCGTCTTCGTTCACGCCACGCTGTACGACGCAGTTGACCTTGATCGGTCCGAGCCCGGCGCGCTCGGCCGCCTCGATGCCTTCGAGCACCCGCTCGACCGAGACGCGGTCGCCGTTCATCGCGTGGAAGACCTGCGGATCGAGGCTGTCGAGAGAAACGGTCACCCGCTGCAGGCCGGCCGCCCGAAGCGCCCCCGCCTCGCGTGCGAGCAACGTCGCGTTCGTGGTGAGCGCGAGGTCGTCGATGCCCTCGATCGCGGCGAGCCCTTCGACGAGCTTCGGCAGCTGATGGCGCAGCAGCGGCTCTCCCCCGGTGATGCGCAGCTTGCGCACGCCGAGCGGAACCAGCAGCCGCACCACGCGTTCGATCTCCTCGAAGCTGAGGATCTCGGCGCGGGGCAGGAAGGCATAGCGCTCGCCGAAGATCTCGGAGGGCATGCAGTAGCTGCAGCGGAAGTTGCAGCGGTCCGTCACCGAGATCCGGAGATCGCGCAGCGGGCGGTCGAGCGTGTCGCGGACTTCGTGTTCCATCGGGGCAGGCAGCCGGGCGGGCGGGGGAAGCAGTGCCCGACTACGATATCCTAGGTGGTCGTTTCGGCGTCCGCTCGGCAGCCCGCATGCGCGGGCTCGCCGCCGGTCAGATGGATGGACGCAGGCCCGGGGACCCGGGACGAGCAGGAAGGAGGCGCCGCGATGCCGGTCGTCGAGGTCACCGAAGCCGCTGCACGCAAGGCGCTCGAGCTGCTCTCCCGCAGCGACGACCCCGCACAGGCATTGCGCATTCGCGTCATCGACGGCGGCTGCAGCGGCATGCGCTACGAGCTGCTCTTCGACGGCGAGCTCAGACCAGACGACGAACAGAGCGAGCAGCACGGCCTGCGGGTGCGCGTCGACGCCGAGAGCGCGCGCTTCCTCGAGGGCACGCGCGTCGACTTCGCCGACGACCTCAACCAGAGCGGCTTTCGCGTCGACAACCCACGCGCCGAGACCACCTGTGGGTGCGGAGAGAGCTTCAACGTCGCCTGATCGCCCTTGACACGGGCCCCGCCGGAACGATTCATCCATGTCCGGTGTCTGCCCGAACGGGCGGGGTCCGGCCGGTCGCCGATCACCCCGCCCCGGCCAGCAAGCAGCAATCACGGAGCCGCCACGACCTCATGAAACGAATCTTCCTCTTCCTCGTCACGAACATCGCCGTCCTGCTCGTCCTCGGGACGGTGCTCTCGCTGCTCGGCGTCGATTCGCTGCTGTCAGAGAACGGCGTCGACCTCGATACCGGCAACCTGCTCGTGTTCGCCGCCGTCTTCGGCATGGGCGGCTCGTTCATCTCGCTGGCCATGTCGAAGTGGATGGCCCGACGCGCCGTCGGCGCCCGCGTCATCGAGACGCCCGCCAACGACGCCGAACAGTGGCTCGTCAACAAGGTCGGACAGCACGCCCAGGCGGCCGGAATCGGCATGCCCGAAGTCGCCCTCTGGTACGCACCGGTGCCCAATGCCTTCGCGACCGGTGCCCGCCGCGACCACGCACTCGTCGCCGTCAGCACGGGCCTGCTGCGCGGCATGCGCCCGGACGAAGTCGACGCCGTGCTCGGACACGAGATCGGCCATGTCGCGAACGGCGACATGGTGACCCTCGCCCTGATCCAGGGCGTCGTGAACACCTTCGTGATCTTCCTGTCGAGGGTGGTTGGCCACTTCGTCGACCGGGTCCTGCTGCGCAACGAGCGAGGCTACGGCCTCGGCTACTACGGCGCCGTGATCGCGTCGCAGCTGTTCTTCTCGGTCCTCGCGAGCATCGTCGTCATGTACTTCTCGCGCTACCGCGAGTTCCGGGCCGACGCCGAGGGCGCCCGACTCGCCGGGCGCGACAAGATGATCGCCGCGCTCGAACGGCTGAAGCAGCTGAGCGGCGAGTCACCACAGCCCCTGCCCGAACCGGTCACCGCTTTCGGGATCTCCGGCAACTGGAAGTCCCTGTTCGCTACGCACCCCTCGCTCGACGCTCGGATCGAGGCGCTGCGCAGCGCACGGTGAGACGCGTGCCCTTGAATTAATCGAACGATCGATTAATTTAAAGGGCATGGCCCCGGCCCGCTCCAGACCGCCGCCGACACCGCACCGCGGTCCCGGCCGGCCGCGCAACAGCCACCGCTCCGAGGGGAGCGTGCGCGAGCGCCTGCTCGACGCGGCCACCGCCATCGCCGCCGAGCACGGCTTCGAGACCAGCGCGCTGCGCGACATCGCCGCCCGCGCGGGCGTCAGCCCCGCGATGGTGGCCTACTACTTCGGCGATCGGCGCGGGCTCTACGAGGCGATGTTCGAGCGCGCCTTCGAGCGCCTCGGCGAGCAGGTCGCCACGCTGCTCGACGACGGAGAAAGCGCGTCCGACACACTCGACGGCTTCGTCCGGCTGCATGTCGCGGCCCTCGCAGCCGACCCCTGGATTCCGCAGCTGATCGCGCGCGAAGTGTTGTCGCGCGAAACCCCGCTGCGCGCGCGCTTCGCCGAGCAGGTCGGCGCCGGGCCCCTGGCCATGCTCGTCGCCTGGATCGAGGGGCAGCAGCGCGCCGGTGCGCTGCGGGGTGATCTCGACGCACGCCTGGTGGCGATCTCGCTCGCCGGCCTGGCCGCCTTCCCCTTCCTCATCGTTCCCATCCTGGGCGAGCGCATCGGCCTACGGCTGGACGACGCTCTCTCCGAACAGTTGATCGAGCACAACCAGAAGCTGCTCGCGACCGGACTGCGCGCCCCGCAAGACGGCTCGGAGGGGACGTCATGATGAGCTGCGAGAAGCGGGTCGTCGGCGCGGCGCTGGCCGCCGCCGCCCTCATGCTCGCCAACGCCTGCGGACGGATCGATGCGACGCCGCGCGGCGATGCAGCGGACCCCACCGCTGCCGGGGCGGCGCCACGCCTGCGTGTCCGGACCCTGCCGGTCGAGCGCGGACGGCTAGACGACGTCGGCCACGTGTCGGGCGTTGCGCGTGCGTTCCACAAGACGCGCCTAACCGCCGAGACCGCCGGGCGGGTCGTGGCGCGCCGCGTCGAGCCGGGCACGGCCGTCGAAGAGGGCGACGTCATCGTCGAACTCGATGCCTCGCGCCTCGCGCTGGCGCTGCGCCGGGCGGAGGCGATGCTGCGCGCACGGCGAAACGACCTCGCGCACGCGCAGCGCGAGCACGAACGCGGCGAGCAGCTCGTCGCCCAGGCGGCGCTCAGCGAGCAGCGACGCGACGACCTTCGACACCGCCTCGAGAGCGCGCGCGACCAGCTGACGCTGGCCGAGGTCGCGCGCGACACGGCGCAGCGCAACCTCGCGGACGCGCACATCGCGGCACCCTTCGCGGGCCGCGTCGAGGACGTCGAAGTCGACGTCGGCGACTACGTCGCTCCGGGCACGCCGGTTGCGACGCTGGTCGATCTCTCTCGCGCGCGCATCTTCGCGGGCGTCACGGCCGAAGAGGCCGCACGGATCCGGAGCGGTGAGCACGCGCGCGTGAGCTTCGCCGCGCTCGGAGGGCGATCGCTCGACGCCCAGGTCCGCAGCGTCTCGAGCGTCGCGGACCCGGGCGACGGAACCTACAGGGTCGAACTCCGGGTCGAGGACCCGGAACGGCGCTTGCGCGACGGCCTCGTCGCCGAGATCGAGATGAGCGGTGCCAACGCGCCCGAACGGCTGCTGGCACCGCGCGTCGCGCTGTTGCGCCGAGGCGGGCGGCCGGAGGTGTTCGTGGTCGAGTCCGAGCACGGAGGCCACGTCGCGCGGCGACGGAGCGTCCGCACGGGGCGCAGCTCCGGCGACCGCGTCGAAATCCTCGAGGGTCTCTCCGAGGGCGACCGGGTCGTCGTCGACGGCCACTTCGCGCTGAGCGACGGCGCCCGCGTGAGCGTGGGCGGCGAGCGCTAGCGGAGGGCGGCCCGGTGGAACGCATCATCCGCTTCTTCGTCGAGCGTCACCTGCTCGTGAACGTGCTGACCGCCGCGGTCGTGGTGGTCGGCGTCATGACGGCGATGCGCACGCACGTCGAGGGCTTCCCGACAGTCGACCTGCCCCGCTTCATCATCACGGCGTCGCTTCCCGGAGCATCGGCGCGTGACGTCGAGACCAAGCTCACGATCCCGATCGAGGACGCGCTTCGAGACGTGGACGGCCTCGACAGCTACTCGACCGTGGTCACCGACAATCGCAGCGTCACCGAGGTGGCGCTCGACGACGACACACCGCGCGCGCAGATCCTGGACAAGGAACGTGAGATTCGCGACGCGATCGACGCGATCACCGACTTTCCGGAGGCGATGACCGACCCACCGACGATCTTCCGCATGGACCCGTCGAAGCAGCCCGTGCTCGAGATCGCCCTCGCCGGAGATCCCGACGCGCTCGCGGCTGCATCGCGGCGCCTCGAGCGCAGGTTGCTGCGGGTCGAAGGGGTCGGCGAGGTCGACACCGTCGGCCTTCCCGATCCCGAGCTGCGCGTGCTCGTCGAGCCTCGACTCGCGCGCGCGCACGGCGTGACGCTGCTCGACGTCGTCCGCGCGATCGAGCGACGCAACGTCTCCAACACCGGCGGCGTGCTCGAAACCACCGAACGACGGCGCCAGGTCGTCATGTGGGGCCGCTTCGACGACCCGGCCCAGGTCGGAGACGTGATCCTGCGCTTCGACGAGAGCGGCGCACTGCGCGTGCGCGACGTCGCACGCCTCGAACTCGGCCGTGAGGACACGAAGCTGATCGCCGGCACCAACGGGCGCCCCGGCCTCTCGGTGGTCGTCACCAAGCGCGCCGATGCCGACATCGTCCGGACCCGCGACGGCGTCGTGCGGGCACTCGAACAGACGGCGCTCCCGGCGGGCGTCGAGGCGACGGTCGTCAACGACTCGTCCTACGAGGTCCGCAACCGCCTCCGCGTGCTCGCCAGCAACGGGCTCATGGGCCTCGTCCTGGTCGCCGGCATCGTGTTCCTGTTCCTCGCTCCATCGGCCGCCATCTGGGTCTGTGCAGGCGTGCCGATCGTGATTCTCGGAGTGCTCGCGGTGATGCCGATGGTCGGCATGGGCATCAACTTCATATCGACCGTTGCCTTCGTCATCGTGCTCGGCATGCTCGTCGACGACGCGGTCGTGGTTTCCGAGAAGATCCTGCTCCGGCGACAAGATGGGCTCGACCCGAAGGAAGCCGCCGTCTCCGGAGCGACCGCAGTGGCGCGACCGGTGATCGCCGCGGCGATCACGACGCTGCTGGCCTTCGGTCCGCTGCTCGCGATCGGCGGAATGCCGCAGAAGATCATCTGGCAGATCCCCGCGGTCGTGTGCATCGCGCTCACGCTGTCCCTGCTGGAATCGTTCCTGATCCTGCCGGCCCACATGTCGATGGTGCGCGGCAACCAGCTTCCACGGCCCAAGCGGGCCTTCATGCTCCGCCTCGAGGCGGTCTACCGCGTCACGCTCGAACGGGGCCTGCCCCACCGCGGCAAGATCATCCTCGGCTTCGTCGGCATGTGGGTCGTTCTGATGGCGCTGATCGTGCCTCGCATGCACTTCGAGCTCTTCCCGCAGGATTCCTCGCCCGCGTTCTTCATCAAGGTCACGCTACCGCCCGGGTCGCCGATCGAGCAGACCGAGTCCGTCGTCGAATGGATCGAAGTGCAGCTCCCCCCGGCGATGGGCCAGGACCTGCTCGCCGTCACGTCGCGCGTCGGGCACCAGGACGTCTTCGGCTTCGGGCGCAAGTACGGGTCTGCCGAGAACGAGGGCCTGATCACCGCGCACCTCGAGTCGGGGCGGAAGCAGCACACGTCCGCGGAATGGATCGCCTTCCTGAAGGAGCGCCTGCAGGTGCCCGAAGACGTCGAGCTCGTCTACGAGGCCGCGGTCGACGGTCCGCCAGGCCTCGAGCCGGTGCAGATCTACGTGATGTCGAACGACGACGACCTGCGCAGGGAGACGGCGATGGCGGTCAAGCATCGCCTCGAATCCGAAGAAGGCGTCGTCGACATCTCGATCGACGAGCGCTTCGGCATGCGCCAGATCGATCTCAACGTCGACCCCGAGCGCCTTGCGCGGCTCGGCCTCGATGCGCAGGACGTCGGCCTCACCCTCAAGGCGGCCTACTACGGACTCGTTGCGTCCGAGATCCGGGACCTCGACGACACGACGGACATCCGGGTGGTCTTCGAGCCCGCCGCCCGGCGTTCCCTCGACGCGCTGCTCGATGCGCCGCTGCGCAACGCACGCGGAGAGCTCGTCGCCATCCGCGATGTCGTGGCTCCGGTCGAGCTTCCGGCTCTGTCGCAGATCCACCACCGCAACGGCCTTCGCACCGCCACCGTCACCGCAGGTTTCGCGCCCGGGAGCGACCTCACGGCGACCAGCCTGGCCAAGCAGCTCGAGCGCGAGTTCCTGCCCGCGTACTCCGGCCGCCAGGATCTCGAGGTCGAACTCGGAGGGGAAGTCGTCCAGTCGCGCCGGGCGATGGGCGACCTCGCCATGGTCGCGGGCGTGGTCGTACTCGCGATCGGTGCGGTGATCGCAGTGATGCTGGGCTCGTTCCTCGAAGCATTCTTCGTGATCACCATCGTGCCCTTCGCCATCCTCGCCGTCGTCGTGACCTTCTTCCTGCACGGAATGAAGTTCTCGCTGCTCCCGATCGTGGGCAGCGTGGGCCTCGCCGGCGTCGTCGTGAACGCTGCGATCGTGATGGTCGACTCCGTACACGTCGCACAGCGGGACGCGCGCGGGCTCGGCGAAACGGCGAGAACACGCGTGATGGTCGAAGCGCTCGTCGCTCGCCTGCGCCCGATCCTCGTCACGAGCCTGTCCACCTTCGGCGGGGTCATGCCTACGGCCTACGGCCTCGGCGGCTGGGATTCGGTGATGTCGCCGCTCTCGCTCGCCCTCGGCTGGGGGCTGGCCTTCTCCTCGGTCGTGACGCTCTTGCTGGTCCCGTCGCTCTACGTGACGGCCAACGACTTCAACCGGACGATCGATCGCTGGCGCCGCCGCCGCCACGCACGCGCGGAACTCGACGTCGCCGCCTGATCGACTCACTCGCCGAAGCGACCGTGTCGACCGGCACCTCGCGCAAAGCGCCGGGCGCCCTCTCGCGTCTCGCCCGAACGGATCACCTCGAGCCCGCGTTCGCGCTCGTTCGCCAGCGCGGCGGGCAGGTCGAGCGACCACTGCTCGTAGCTCGACAGGCGGTCGCTGCGCAGACAGCGCTGCGGGAAGGCAGCGATCTCGCTCGCGAGCTCGCGCGCCGCGGCGAGCGCCGCACCCGGCTCGACCAGTCGATTGACGAGCCCCATCTGCCTGGCCTCGTCGCCGGACACGCTGCGCCCCGTGAGGATCAGGTCGAGCGCGTGACTGTGGCCGACCAGTCGCGGCAGGCGCACCGTGCCCCCGTCGCACAGCGGGACACCCCAGCGCCTGCAGTACACGCCGAACTCCGCGTCGCGCGCCGCCACGCGCAAGTCGCACCAGAGCGCGAGTTCGAGCCCGCCCGCCACCGCGAACCCCTCGACAGCGGCGATGACCGGCTTCTCGAGCAGCCGCCAGGTGGGACCCATCGGGCCATCGGAGGCCGCGTCGAGCCGGTTCGCGCCGTCACCGGCCGCCACCGCCTCGAGGTCGGCTCCCGCGCAGAAGCACCCGGAGGCGCCCGTCAGGACCGCGATCCGCAAGGCCTCGTCGGCCTCGAAACGGCGGAAGGCGGCCGCGAGTTCGGCGGCGGTCTCCGCGTCGACGGCGTTGCGTCGCTCCGGCCGGTCGATCGTGATGACGACCCGCTCTCCCTCTTCCTCGTAGCGCACCCGGCCCATCCGACCTCCTGTTCGTGCGCACACCTGCGCCACGCTCTGCTCTGGTAGGGTAACGGGCCGCCAGTGCGGCGAGGAGGTTGCATGCGGGTCCCCCTCCTGGTGAACGACTTCCTGCGCCGCGCGCGGCAGGTCTACCCGGACAAGACCGCCGTCGTCGACGGCGCTCTTCGCCTCACCTACGCCGAGTTCGCCGAGCGGGCAGACCGACTGGCGAATGCGCTGCTCGGACTCGGGATCGAACGCGGCGACCGCGTCTGCATCCTCAGCCCGAACTCCCACTTCTTCCTCGAGAGCTTCTACGGCACCA
>Ga0114931_10006464_pt1 | contig 14413 bp, 2 predicted proteins | sample 2SBtaG_FD_89579 | JGI IMG/M metagenome (GOLD analysis project Ga0114931, IMG submission 89579) | Deep subsurface microbial communities from Kolumbo volcano to uncover new lineages of life (NeLLi) - 2SBTROV14_V59a metaG | ecosystem: Environmental > Aquatic > Marine > Volcanic | place: Kolumbo...
AAACGCTCCGGTGGTTTCAATTCGTAGGCTCCAAGAAGCGAAAACGTACGATTACCCTGTGGGAGCGCGACATTCGCCAGCGTTCTTTCGACGGGAATCCCCACAGGAAACGGAATCTCGTGATGAATGCTGCCTTGAAACGAAAGCGGTGTGGTGTGGTTTTTTTTCCAGAATATTTCGACGAGTTGACGATCGAGAGAAGAATCGAGCGGAATGACTCGAATAGATTCCTCAGAATCGGCAATTGGGACCTGTTGCCGATTCACTAAAAGAGTATGCGGTTGAATGGAATCGGGAAAGATTACCGATAGAGATTCCGCTTCGTTTGTCAATAAGTGCAGACGCAGAGAACCTTGCTCGCTCGCTTGAGAGTTTATCCATAGCGAAAGTTCTGCAAGCGGGATCGCAATTTTCACGCTTGTTGGGGAGTTTTTTTCGATATCGTCCAATGCAATGGACGGAACCGTCGTTCTGTAACTGAAGAGACTCGCGTTTATTTCGCCTGGAGTTAAAAATGATTCTACCCAAAGCGGGAGAGCCGAATGTTTTATGACGTATGGATTTCTCCTGCCCGGACGAAAAACTCCTTTGTGCACTGCGAGATACTGTTTTGTAAACGGCAATTCTTCGATTTGAAACAAAGGCAATTTCCAGTTTCTCTCGCTTGGACGTTCGATTTCGGAAACAATCGAAACGATTCTAGAATCGTCTCCAAATTCATTTTGGCTAATCACGAGAAATCGTTTTCCCGTTTCGGAAATTCGAAAGGTCGCTTCGACTCCCTCGGAATTTGGTTGCGCGTTATCCAACAATTCGGGAACGGGAATTTCGAAATCTCTCTTCAGTTGATTCAAACCTGTGAAGCGGAGGATATTTCGGATTCGAATTTTCGTAGCAGAATCCGTGTCGACAAGAGTCACACTTTCACTCTTGATGACATCCTTCATCTTGACGAAGGAGATGCTGATGTTCTTGTCGATGGGATTTCCGCGGACAGACCCCCAATACAAGAACTCGGAATTGGGATTCGGTGACGAGATTCCTTCGATTCGATGAGGAATGTGTGTTTTTTGCAAATCGACCAGAAGATTTCTGGAATGCGAAATCTCGATGACGGAATCGGTAACGTTGAGATCATCCCAGACAATTTTCGAGAAATGAAACGGCTGGTTTATGCGAAAGGGAATTTTTCCTCGAATGACGATTTGCTGGGGAGCCGACAGGCTTTCTTGCAGAATAAGATTGATGCGGTCTTCGTGGCGATTCCATCGCGCCAACCGTTCTACGCTGTCTTTCAGAACCGAGACAGATTCGATTTCGAGACGCGGATCGATTATTAAGGAGTATCGAAAATTACGTTGCCCCGAAGGACGAAGATTGGCTTCGAGAGTCCAGATTGCTTCGCTTTGCCGAAATTGAAATAACTGTTTTTGAAAGAATTGCTGCACGTTCTTTTGGCTGGTGAGTGTACATTGCAGCGCAGTGGGTTCGTCAACACGATAAAGTGCAGACGGTGTCACCGGCGAAAGAAATCTGAGTGCAACGGCCAGTACGTTGTCGGGTTGTAACACCACCCAAGATTTCGGCGGATGATCGGGAATGTGAAGTTCGTATTCAAGGCTGCTGGTCATACCAAGAACATGACGATGTTTTACAAAATCCCCTTGTAGTGGGTTTTGAGAAATCGAATCGGGAATCGTGATGGTCCCGTTTTGATGAGACGAGGGAGCGAGGGGAATTTCGTAGTTCCAGACAAAATCGTCGATCGAGGTTTGCGGTTTCTGAAACTCAACCGCAATAAATTTTGCATCGTCTTGGGAATATAAAGGGTAATAAGATTTCAACGAATTCGCCTTCAAGTGTCGAAAAATGGCATGGGGTGGAATTCGTAATACCAGAAAAGAAATTGCGCGGGAAAGCTTGTCGAACTTCAACGAATTTGCAACTTGGATCGATCCCGGAGAGAGATCCACAACGGTATTCCAATCGAACGGAATGGGTCTCTTTTTCTGTAATGCGTCATTTTTTCTATTCCAGATCAGTAACAATCGCGTTGCGGGACCGAATCTGGCAGAATATGTTGTTCCCTCCGTTTCCAAGGGTAAAATTCGTCTGTCGAGGGACATTTTGAGATTGGAATCAGTTCGACCGAACTCCAGGGTGATTGTCGAATCTGCGACGGGAGGTATTTCGATCTCAATTTGTCCGGAGGCGGCATCTCGACGTATTGGAATGCGGAATCTCACTTCGACCATGATTTCCTTGTATTTCAGCGGTCGAAATTTTGAAATCGCAGTTTCTTTTCGAGCCTGCTCGCCGTTGTCGAGAAAATCGAGAACGTATCCTGTTCCAGTTTGGGATCGTCGTAAGGAAATCGGTTTGCCGTTCACGAAACAGGAGTTTTCGCCTTCCAGTACCACCCCATCGAACGGCAACGCGATTTCGACGTGGTCGGTCGACTGCGGTACGTATACTTTCAAGTTGGCGATCGTTTTGATGGCGTTTTCAGTCTTCGAACTACACCGGTATTTCGCCGAAGCGATAAAGTAATTTTGCTGTCGAGACTTTTTCAAATCTCGCGAGAGCTTCTGGTATAGAGTTTTTCTCATGTAGACGACATCGAGTGGAGTTTCCTTTCCCTCAGACTCGACGAACGGGACTAAAACGGTTTCCTCGTTTGTCGGTGTGGAACCCGTTAATTTGGAAACCGGATTTTGCGATGAGAAATCGGCAATCGCCCCCATGGATCCCGATAATATCGCCAGGAGAAACAGCAGTCCTGTAAGGCGAACTGGCGTTTTCAATCGAAACTCGGAAAATTTGTCGGTGAATTGACTGTTTGTTTTCAATCCGTCCTTCTTTTCATCTCGAGGATCGATCCGAACAAGCAACGACAGAACGACCCCAAACAAAATCGAACCGCTGTATTGTGCCGAAGACTCGGGTAAAACGATCGTGGCTGCTAACGAAACTAAAATCGTCCCCAGAAGCCAGTCACGAGAACGGGTCGAGGAACAAGAATATCTGACAAGAATGCTGAAAATGGAACCCAGAAAAAGAAGCCCCCACAAAATCGACATTTTCGAAGACTGCGTTTCAAGGGAAACCCTCAATTCGTTCGGAACAAAAGCCGAAATTAACAGTGTCGTTTCAAACTCGTCTTGCGACAACGACGCTGCAGACGAATGACGATCCCGGTTACTCGCCACCGGCTGGGATTTCGACTCGTCACTGACTTTAATTTGCAAAGGACCGAAAAAACGTTGGAGCCAATTTTGAGCAGCGTGTCTTTCTTCGTAGTGAAAGGAATCGGGCATTCCGGAAAACTGTACTCCTGCGGGAAGAACCAGTTTCCAGCGCATCCCCAGAAGATTTGCCGAAGTACTCGGTAACGGAATTGTCAGTTTTTGTTTCCAATAAACCTTACTGGCAGGTTGTCGATAGAGAATTTGAACGGTGTTCTGACGATTGACCGGTAACGAAGGAAGCCGGATCAACGTTTCGCTTCGAGAGAAGCGAACCGGTCTTCCGTTTAATTCCAAAGAAAGCAATTCGCTTTCCGGGTCGAGTTGAAATTCGAAAGTGCCGGAAAAGATCGACGAATTCAGACGATATTCTGCGGTGTGAAGATGGTACGCATCGCTGGCGGAGATTTTCGTTTCGAGAAAGAGGGTTGCAGATAATGCAATTTTTTGGCCGGGATTGAGCACATTCATCGATAATTCCTCGGAAGGATCGGTGTACTTCCAGCTTCCAACCGCTCGAAACGATTTCTCGGTTTTCTTGTCGGGAGTTTTTGCGAATGCCGTTCCTGACGATCGCAGCAGGTTCGTCATCGGTTCGATGTGCAATTTCGAATCCGCTTCAATCTGAATCGAACCGCGAAATTCGAAAGCCGACGGAAGAAAAACCAAAGCAGGCGTTTCGACCAGCGAAGCTGTTCGAGAAATAGTTCCTACCAGCCCGAAAGGTTTTTTCGTGGCGATGGGTATATGCAATTTCATCAACACACCCGCCTCAGGAACATTCCACCTTGCATGTTGCGATGGGTCGAGAAACGAAGCTTGCAGATCCACCGGCGATTCGGTTTGTGGGTCGTGAAATTGCCAGGAATACCCGTTGTTTTTTCGAGGAGCATAGACAACAACCGTTTGAACTGCCTGGTCAGTCGGTTCGATGTAAAGTTGGCATCGCTCGGTGATGCGATCGATTTCCCGTCGAATGTGAATCTCTGCTGTGGCACGATAATTCGATTCGCTGCGACGAATTTCAAGCGTTCCCGAAAGTTGTTTGCCATTCGACAAATAGAACGAAACGTGTCGTGTGCGAGGAATCGTCAAAAATTTTTGCACACCTGAAAGCGTTTGGAGACGATTAGGAATTTCTTTCGAAGAGATCGCACGCCAGGAATTTGTTTTGTTCAACCGATGACGAAGTAAAGGATTTGTAGAGATTCCCACGACGTGTTGAACGACATCCGCGTTTGTCGGTTTTGCAAAATGAAGATCGATGGGGATATCCCGAATTCCGATCGATTTGCGACAAGTTAATCGTAAAAGAACCGACTCGTCCGGAGTAACGGCACGTCCGACATCGATCTGCAGCAACCGCGTTGTGGTCGCGAAATCATCTCCAAAAAACCAATTCGTGGGAGCAAAATGGCCTTCATCATCTTCCAATTCCACCGCGACGACATCCCATTGTTTAGGTAGAGACCAGGTCAGGTTAAAGGCTGCTCCATTTGTGGCACTCCAACGTACGAGGCTCTCGAAGCGAAGTTCCTCTGGCTGAATATTGAAGTGTGTAAAAATATCGACTTTCGACAGAACAGGGGGGCGGGTTAAAAACAGATCGAGTTTCGCTTCGGGAAGAATTTTCCGGTACGAGCGTCGAGTCTGGTTCTCGCCGACTGTCGTAAAATCGGTTTGGCGAAATCCGAGCTGACGGATGTTCTGCAGTTGGATCCGATCTCCGATCAGCAGGTGAATGCGTGCATTTTTTTCGACTGCATTTAGTAATTGAATTTCGGGTAAAGACCAATAGCGATTCAGAGGGTAGTTCGAATATCCGGTCAAAGTAAGCGGACCGAGATTTCCCTGCTTCGCATGACGAAACGGAATCTTCAATAAACGAGGGTTGCTGGGATTGGGAGTTTCGAATAACAGATCTTTATCGTTTCCCAGCCTGACCGAAGCGATACTTAAACCTTCTGGTAAGAGGAACGACAAGGCTCGCGTCGGTTTTTCCAGAATTTCAAGTTGAACGCGATGACGGAACTCCAACCCTTCTCGAGAAAAGAAATAGGTTGTATCGCTGTCTGCAAAAAGAACCGAATCTTCGACGATCGAACGGTTCGGCGACATCACCGTCACCTCACATTCGGTGGCACGGCCGAGGTCGATTTTCCAAAGAGATCGTTTCGCTATCTCGTCCGAGGGCGGTTCTCGAACAATGCCGGAGTCCGATTTCAAACTCCAACCACGAGGAAGCGAGATTGTAAACGATCCCGATTCAGCTTGGGGAAGTTCGAACCGATAGCGAAACACTTTTCTCGCAATGCCGGGGAAAAGATGTTTTCCCGTATGTGTCCATTTCGCGGTCACGGTGGTTCGTCCCGGGGGAGCCAGTAAAGACGTCTTTCGATCCGAACCGCTTCCCCATGTTGCTTGATGGGAATCGATTTCGAGATCGTAGAGATGAAGATTCAGCGGATCAAGAGCCAGGCTTCTCGCTGCATTCAAGCGATTTCGAATTTCGTACGTCACGCTGCCTTGAGTAATTTTCTCTCCCTCGATCTCTGCGTGGTAATATGCTTTTTCAATCGACGAATTGCCAGGAGCATAACGTAATCGTTGCAGCGACGATTTCCATTCGAGGTAATCTTCACTAAGCACGGTTTCCCACTTCTCGTCGAGCACTTCGGAAAGCAATTTGGCATCGATACGCATTTCCCGAAGCGTTTTCGTCTCGTTGTTCGAAGATTCGTTCGTCTCTTGAGCACAAACGGAACAACAAATAAAACACGCTGCCAGTAAAAACGAAATCCTCTCCAAAGAGCGAAAACCGAAAACGGTACTCACCCGGTTCGTCGATCCATTTTTGGAAAAGAGAAAGCTTGTCATAACGTCGTTACTTCGAGGAGACATCCGGAGCCGCTAACGGTAGCTCGGAAATTTTGTGAGTCGCGTGCTCGTTCGTCACCGTGGAAGAAACCGGTCTATTCGTTTCAATTCCTGAATCCTGCGATTCGATTGCGTAGCGGGCACGTAGTTCGCCGTTTCCGGGAACGGTCATCACAACCGAAGTGCGTCGTCGTCGAATAAACGTGTCGATCCCCACAGCGATCAGTGCCAGCGATAACCCGAGCAAAGCAGGTTGCAGTAACAGTTGCATCCATTCCGAAAACCATATCCCTAGAAACGAAAACACAAAACAACCGGACAGCGTGACGATCGTGTTCTGCAATCGTTTCGTTCTCAAGAACAAAAGACCGGCCAGTAACGCGAACCCCGCCCCCAGAAAAATCAGTTTGGCACGGGAGATTGTCGTGAGAGAAAGAGTCTCCGCATTCCCCTGACGCGCGAAAAGGTAGTAATGGTCGCTGCTCGAATCGAATATGGAGTCCGGACCGCGTTCCGCAGAAACCCAAATGTCGCATTCGGACCGATCCAGACGCGATGTTCTTTTCCAGGCGAGTCCAGTCCTTTGCCATCGATAATCCGCCTCGAACTGCGAAGGCGTTTGTCCCACATACAGGTCTCTCGGCATTTGTACGAGCCATTTGGTTTGCTCGATCCAAACCGGCGACAAAAACGCAGGAGCTTTCAAAGTTCGCAAATCGACAAATTGACCGATTCGATTTTGCGGAAGATAGTAATCGACACTCAACAGAAATAGGTTTTGTCCCGAAAATGGATTTCGCTGGGGAAGTTCCAACGTAATCGTCTCGTCGTTGACGTTTTTGCGACGGACGTTTTCGGCTTCGATTCTCTCTTTGTTCCACCAAATGCCTAAACGAATAGCTCCCTTCGGCCATTTCAGCGTCACTTTCGTGGGAAAACCCGCGATTAAAAATTGTGCCCGGTGCAACGAAGAACCGTCCCGGTTTAACGACGAAGCGATGAAAGCACGTTTGACGGAAAATCGTTGAGATGTTTGCAATCTGGAAATGGAAAGTTCCAGATTCACACGAGAAACGTTTTGCGAGATTTCCCATGCCGACGTCCCGTTCGCGTCAACTTCCTGTTGCCAATTCGAATCCTTCACTTGAACCAGGTACTGTTCTGAATTGCGAAATGTGAAACGTGTGTGATCGAATTCGTGCTCTGCCGAATTGACGAAAGCCAGCTCACACAGCGAAGGAGTCTCCAACGATGGAAGACGTGGGATTTTTACGGAATACTTTAAGAGCAATTCGACCGTGCCGATCGCGGGGTTGGGTAAAGTGACGCTCACCTGTTTCCGCGAACCGAGATCGACCGCGTTAGGTTGGAACTGCAAAGCGAGGGAATCGTTCTCCAGAAAAATCTCCAAATCGCTCAGAATTTCCTCGGGTACCCAAAGTCGAATTTCGGACGTGCGAAAATAGTGAATCTGGAACGAAATTCTTTGTTCAATCTTCAGTCGATTTTTGTCGATTCCCACCGTGCAGGAATTCGTCGCCACAACTTCGGGTTCGTGAATCGAGTACTGAAACGCCAGCGATTCGTTCCCTGGATCGATCCGGTACTGTCGTTGACCCTGTTGACGGAATAATTCCATCAGTTTCGAGCTATCGCGAGAAGTTAAACTCACCTCGAGTTCGTCGGCAATTCGAACGTCGAGGTTCAAGGAAGAATTTTTCGAGGCAACAACCTGCGGAAAATCGATCTCGAAACGGTCATCGTTTTCTTTCAATTCTCGAATCGCCCGAATGGTGAATTCGAAATCGTCGTTTTGCGGTTGACGAAATTTCAAGACAGGCACGTCGATTTCTGACCCAAACGATTTCAAAGCATTGTCGAACAGTCCTTGCGATTCGATCGATTGAATTTTCCATCCGTGTTTCTGCCAGTTTGTCCAGCGCAGGGGAATTTCGCGAACGATACCCTTCCTTTCTCGAATCTTGCAGCGATACGTCGCGGTGAGTTTGGCTTCCTTTGCGTCGATTACCATGGTTGCGGTGGGGGTCACCGAAAGGAACGGTTTGATCTCTTCGATGCGACGAGAAAACCGAAAAGGCTGCTTGAGAAACGCATACGTATCGTTAGGTGTCGAATCTTGTAAAAAATCGATGTCACGATATTCGCTTCGACGTATGCGATCGATAAACCGATCCGCGACTGAAGTTCGTATCGCCCGAATTCCATCGACGAGGACGACTGCGATCTCGCCCGTTTGCCGGACGGCATCTCGAACTTCGAAACCCTGTAAATCGAAGACCGCTGGAGAAGACCGGTGGAAGGTCGATTGCAACGTCCACTCCAATGTCACAGGCTCGGTTTGCGGTTCGGTCATGGTGACCGCATACCACTCTGCGTTCTCTTCAACCTTACGGTAACTTTTATAACCTGCTCCTTCCACTTGCAGGACTTCGAACGCAGCGGGGATTTTCACAAACAACTCTTTAGTGCTGCCTTGAATCGGCTCGATTCGCTGTTTCACTCGCAAGACTGCGGTTTCCAACGACAGTTTGGCGACCACCGCTGAATGCACTTTGAAAACCGGTTTTGAGTTCGACGGCTCTCGGATCGATGTCCATCGACCGTCGATTTGTTCTCCCAGTCCGATCACCTTGATTTCCGAATGCGTTGCGTCCAGCGTTTTCGTCTCGACAACCGTCTCTTTACCAAATTCCGTTTTGACTTTCTTATAGGGAACCTTCAGCTTCAGAGAACTTGCCGCTGTGCGTGGTGGAAGTGTCAATTGTAGTCGTTGCGAAGAATTCGCCTGATCGATGGGAACCGTTAATTCCAAAATCAGTTTGTGGTATCCTTTTCCGCGGAACCACCAGAAGTAGCCTCTTTCCCGATCGAACTTATCGAAGCTCGCTTCTCCTTTTCCCTCGTATTTCGAATTGCGAAGCACTCCTTCGTTCAAAGTCAAGGGAACCCGGACCCAACCGCGATCTCGCAGTAACTGAACCGTCAACTCGGCTTTCAAATCCACATATTTTTCTTTTGCCGTGCCAGAAATCGATATCGCATTGATCGCATAATCGATCCCTTTTTTCGTTTTCAACCAATTCAAATAGTCTTCCAAATTGGCATCGAGGGGAACTTCAACCGGTTTACCGTCCGAACCAGTCAGCGAAACCGATTTGGACTTTTTCGTATTGGCTTGCGTTTTCGTGACGTTTTTCTTTTTCTGGAATGTCGCTGATTTGACTTTCTTCTTCACACCAGAATTATCCGCATGTTCGTTCTGCGCAGAGACACCCTGCGAGAAAATCATGATTCCGAGAATAAAGAACAACATTCGAGACATGAGAACTGTGTGACAGCAGTAGGGTTGGCTCCGCCGACCGGAGTCGAAATGTAAGGGTTTGCCAAATAAAATCGAAATTACCTTTCGTCAATCAACGCGCTGAGAATTTGGCATGACGAGACAGAATGAGCAGCAGTCGGCTCAGCCGACCCTACAGATCCCTACTCCATCTTAGCCGTTGGGAATGTCCATCGAAAGAAAATTATCCCCCGTATTGTCATTACGTCTCTCCGATCAGGATTTCACTCAATTTTTCGTGAATTCCCGTTCCATTTGTTGAAAGAATATCCGCCACGAACAAGTCCAATCGATCACCGGCTGCATTGGACACTTTCCCGCCCGCTTCCTCGACAATCAGCGCCCCCGCCGCCATATCCCATGGTTTCAGGCTGCTGGACCAGAATGCATCAATCCGACCTGCGGCGACATACGCCAGATTCAACGCCGCCGAACCGGTTCTTTGAACCGTTTGTACTTTTTGAAGTACCCGCAGAAATCGCGAGATCGCAATATCGTCCGGCTTCGCACCAATGGGCAAACTTGCTACGGCCATCGTCTTTTCCAGTTCGTCGGTCACGGAAGTTTCAATCCGCTCACCGTTCAGAAAACTCCCACCCCCTCGAGTAGCTGTAAACATCTCCTCGCGATTCGGATCGAAAATCACAGCGGCGATAAGCTCTCCTTGGTGCGTCAGCCCAATCGAAACCGCATAGTAGGGGAAGCCATGCACATAGTTGGAAGTCCCATCCAACGGATCGACAATCCAGCAATACGGAGAATCGGTCTCGACGACTTCCTGTTCTTCTTCGCCCAGAAAATTATGTTCGGGATATTTTCCACGAACGATTTCAAAAATCGTCCGTTGCGATTCATGATCCGCCTCTGTCACGAGGTTGGCTTTACTCTTTTCTTTCACCGTGAATCGTGTCGACCACGAGGCCAGCACTTCCCCGGCACGTCGGGCGGCTTCGACAGCGGTTGGCAGGAATTCCGTTCCTTCTGTTTGCATGATGCACTTTTCCGATGGGTGGGACGCCCCAAGTTCCGGCGAGTGGCACGCCCTGAGTCTTCGAAGGGCGTGGGGGAGACCGCCCAACGATGCCTTTCCCAACATCACAGCTCTCCACACAACACACGCCTGAGATTTCATCCTGTGGGGGAACTATGAAACAAACTCGCTTATCGTACAAACTGATATGGTCTTTTTGCGAGGATTAAGGAGAATTGATCCGGGTTTTTCCTAATAAGCGATGTCTCTCGAACGTTACCAATTTAGTCCCCGGTGAACACACCGGGGGGGGCAAATGTTTGTTTTGCAATGTCTTTCGAGAAAAACGACTATGGTGAGATTTCTCGTCTCGAATCGTTCTTATTCTGAAAAATGTGTAAGGTCTTTTCGTTCTCGATAGTAGACTTGGACTTTCTGCGGGGATTCTTTGTGCACGGGCATGCCATGGGAATCTCCGGATCATTTCGATAATGGGCTTCTTAGGGGGTAAATCATGCAAAGACGACCGATGCTTCTCGTCAATTCGCTGTTGGTGCTTTTGTGTCTGATCTTCATCGGACAGATTCAGGCTCAGGATTTTCATGGGAAAAACGGGAGCGGCAAAAAAACCGAAATCCTACAAATTCCCAATATCCCGCAGAATATCAGCGATGCCTTGCAAAGCCGGAATTGCCCGCAAGCAATCAAGCTCATCGATGCCGTCCTCAAAAACCCCAACTATCTCCATGCCGACTACCTTGTCTATTTGAAGGGACTCTGCCAGACAGATCTGCATCTCTATGGCGAGTCGATCAAGACGTTCGAGCATCTTAAAACAAGCTACCCCAAAAGCGATTGGCGATCCCGTGCCCGCTTCGGTCAGGCCGATGCCTATGTCAGGCAACGCGATTACCGCACCGCTGGGGAAATCTACAAAGCCGAAGCGATCCGCCTGCTTTCCCTCGACCGGCAGGACGAACTCACGAAAATCTATCTCGAATTTGCCGACCGTTATTTTGAAGGCGTTCCCGCCAAAGGCCCCACCTCCGAGAAAAAGCCCGACTACAATCAAGCCCTTACCTACTACCGTGAAAGTTTGAACCTGCGAATGAGCGTCAAACGCCGGCAGACGATTGACCTCCGCATCGCCGACAGTCTCCGGCATCTCAAAAAATATCCCGAAGCCGTTCAAGCCTACAAAAAATATCTCGCCGAATACACCGGCAAAAAAATCGAAGACAAGAACCGTTCCCCCAAAGCGATGGAAGCCCAGGCCCGCTTTCAGTTAGGTCACTCTCATCTTCTTGCCGGACAAGCCGAAGCAGCCCGCACGACCTGGCAGGATTTCATTAACAGTCCCCTCGCCCATACCGACAAGGAACTCACCGCGAAAGCCACTTACAACATCGCCAAAACCTACGGAATGCCCAATCCCAACAGTTCGGAAAACCTCGAACTTGGAGTTTCCGCACTGGAAAAATTCCTCAAGCAATACGCCTCACACAAACTCGCTCCGCAGGCGGAATACGACATCGCGATGGGTTACCTTTCGTTGGGACGTTTCGAGGAAGGTGTCAAACAACTCAAAGCGATGATCGCCAACCAAACTTACGTCAAATCGACACAAATTGCGTTAGCTCGTGGTTTACTCGGCGAAACGTACTTCGCCCAGAAGAAATTCCTCGCCGCCATCGCCGCCTGGAAAGATTTCCTCGCCAAGCATCCCGACCACCAACAATGGAAAACGGTGCAGCAACGCATCATGGATACCGAGTACGAAATCGCCGCGGAATTCGCCAGAGAGAAAAAGTACGCGCAAGCCCGCAAACAATGGGAGATCTTCTTGAACGCCCATCCGGTCGATCCTCGCGCCCAGACCATTCTCTACCACTTCGGTTCGATGAAGTTCGCCGAAGCCACTCAGAAGCACCTCGACGCCTTAAAAGCCGCCCGAGACAAAGGCGAAAAACCCGATCCGCGAAAACTCGCCCCCGCTGTCACCGCCCTCTTCGAAGTCGCCATGAGCGAATGGAACCGCGTTGTCGGCAAATACCCCAACACGAAACAGTCGTCCCAGGCCCAGTACATGGTCGGCGTGACACTCGAAGACCGTCTCGGCAAACTCGCCAAAGCCCTCGAAGCCTACAAAAAAGTAACCGGCCCATTTCAGAACACCGCCAAACTACGCATTCAAAATCTCACCGCGAAAAAAATGGAAATCCTCACCGAACGAAAATTCCGCACCGGTGAAAAACCCTACGTTAAAATCCAGACCCGCAACATCGAAAAACTCACCGTCAAGGCGTATCGCATCGACCTCACTTCGTACTTCCGCAAAATGCACCTTGCCGGGGGTGTGGAAACGCTCGACATCGCTCTCATCGACCCCGATAAATCCTGGGAATACCAAGTGAAGGATTACGAAAAATACCGTAGGTTAGAAAACGAAATCGCCATCCCCGTCGACGGTGCCGGAGTGACCGCCGTCACAATCTCCGGTGAAAAACTCGAAGCCACCACGATGGTTATCGTCAGCGATCTTGATGTGATCGTCAAAGCCTCACGCAACGAACTCTTTGTGTTTGCAGAAAACCTGAAAACGCAAAAACCGCTCGCCGGTGTCAGCCTGTTGATCAGCGATGGCAGTAAAGTCTTCGCCGAAGAAATCACCAACGCCGAAGGCATTTTGCAGAAGTCGTACAAAGACCTTAAAACGGTGAAGGATCTCCGCGTCTTCGCTGTGCATGAAGGGAACACCGCTTCAACGGTCAGCAGCCTCGAAGGACTCAACTTTGCCGTGGGACTTTCCCCCACCGCGTATCTCTACACCGACCGTCCTGCGTACCGTGCCGGCGAACTCGTCAACTTGAAGGGCATCGTCCGTAATGTCGAGAACGACTCCTACACGTTCAAAGCGGGAGACAAATTCCGGCTCGATGTCCTCGACCCCGCTGGCGGCCCGATTCTGCAAAAAGAAATCGCCTTGGGCAAATTCGGCACGTTCGCCGACCACCTCTTCCTGCCCCGCTACGCCCCGCAGGGGAACTATAAAGTCCACATCTTCAAACCGGACGGCTCAGAATCTTACGAAACGACGTTCCTCGTTCACGAGATAAAATTGCAACCCGTACAACTCAAAATCGATCTCCCCAAACGGGTTTACTTCCGTGGCGAAAAAATTAAAGGGAAAATCAAACTGCAATACTACTATGGTACCCCGCTTGCCGAAAAGAACATCACCTACCGGTTGAACTCCGGCAAGATGCACGAAGCAAAAACCGACGCAAAGGGCGAAGTCGAATTCGAGTTCAAAACCGACGACTATCAAGAAGATGCGCAGTTGCATCTTCAAGCGATATTCCCAGAACGCAGTGTCGGCACCGGCGAAAACATCTACCTCGCCACGCGCGGGTTTGCGGTGGCGATTAGTTCGTATCGTTCGGTTTATGTCAGCGGCGAAACCTTCGACGCGGTAATGAACGTCGCCGACCCCGCGGGGAAACCGGTCGCCACCGACCTCACCCTTGAAGTCTTCAAGCTGATGATCTCCAAATCACGGAAAAGTTCTTCGTCGATTTCCTCCTCGGCGGAAAAACTGGTTCACACCTTCAAAGTCAAAACCGACAAAACCACCGGCGAAATTCGGCAGACGCTCAAGCTGGACAAAGCCGGCGTTTACATTCTGCGGGCGAAGGGCATCGATCAGTTCGGCAACTCGGTCAGCGGTCAGCATTTGGTGCGCATCTCCGGAGACGACGATTCCACCCGTCTGCGCATCCTCTCCGACAAACACCATTACAGCGTGGGTGACGTCGCCCAAGTCAAACTCCACTGGCGGGAAAAACCCGCACTCGCGCTGCTTACTTATGAGGGGGCGAAAGTACTGGGGCATCAAGTCGTCAACCTGAAAACGGGAACCAACCTGGTAAAAATTCCCGTGACGGCCAACCTTGCCCCGAA
>Ga0114931_10006465_pt1 | contig 14410 bp, 16 predicted proteins | sample 2SBtaG_FD_89579 | JGI IMG/M metagenome (GOLD analysis project Ga0114931, IMG submission 89579) | Deep subsurface microbial communities from Kolumbo volcano to uncover new lineages of life (NeLLi) - 2SBTROV14_V59a metaG | ecosystem: Environmental > Aquatic > Marine > Volcanic | place: Kolumbo...
CGGTTTAGGGGAAATGCCAAGTAGTTGGGATAGTGAAGCTTTAAAAGCCCAGGCAGTAGCAGCAAGATCGTATGCTTATCGATATGTAAAAGCTGGAAAAGAAATTTGCACTACCCAAAGCTGTCAGGTGTTTGTTAAAAGCAAAAGTAATAACCCCCCCGATTCTTGGAAACAGGCTGTTGATGATACAAAAAATAAAATTATTGGTGGGAGCACTAATGCTACTGGTTATGGTTGGTATTCTTCTACAAGTGGCGGATACATTGATAACATTGGCTGGGATACAGACGGGGACTGGCCAGATAAGGCATATGAAAAAAAGGCAGGATCTCCATGGTTTTTTAAAGCTTGGTATACAAAAAGTTATTCTGTTAGCAGTGATAAATGTGGACGTGATCATCCGTGGCTTAATAAAGAAGAAATGGCAGATATTATTAACGCTTATCTTTATTTAAGTAAGGTTGATTCTGACGACAGGGTTTCTCCAGTTACAACAAGTTGTTGGGGTGGAAACCCTTACTCAATTGATGATTTGGCTAGCAAAACAAAAGATAAATATGGAAGTAGTGTTAGTGATGTTAAAAGTATAAGTGTTAGCTATAGTAATGGTGGTTACACAAGTAGTGTTAAAGTTGAAACTGATATTGGAACACTAAACTTAGATGGCCCAACATTTAAAGACGTGTTTAACCTACGAGCTCCAGGATACATTGCTATAAGAAATAGATTGTTTGATGTCCTTAAAAAGTAAAAACCTAACCCCAACTGAATATGCAAAGTCAAAATAGTAAGAAACGCTTTAAAAGCGATGACAGCTAAGCTTGGATAAGGATTTACTTTTTGTAAAATATATAAATTCATACTTTTGTATTTGAAACTAATTTGTAACTTTTACACATTCTCCCTTAGGTGAAAATAAGTTTAATTAGTAGTAAAATAACCTTATGAACATATTTACGGCGTTTACAGAAAAACCTAAAGGTGTTTATTTTGCCTCCCAAGAACCTGGTGAAGAAATTATATTTGTTTTAAGAAAGGCTTTTGTTACAAATATTCCTTGGATTTTTATTAGTTTTTTGGGAATTTTGCTCCCAATTTTATACATGAATTACATTCTTAACCACCCTAGCCAAAACCTTATTGGTTTTTCTATGTTTGAAAATGTATTGATTATTATGTGGTATATATTAGTTATTGTTTATACCTTAGAACGTTTTATTACCTGGTACTTTAATGTTTATGTTGTAACTAAACAAAGAGTAGTTGATATTGATTTTAAACCTTTGTTTAATAAAAGAGTTAGCGAAACAACTTATGATAAAGTAGAAGATAGTTCATTTGCTATGAACAATATTTTTCAGACATTTTTTAATTATGGTAATGTGTATTTACAAACAGCTGCAGAAAAGCGTGAATTTGAATTTAACAGTGTACCAAAACCCGCTAGGATTCAAGATATTATTAGTGACTTAGCTGCAGACGCATAAAAATTATGGATATTTTATTTGATCAGGGATTAAATTTTATAACTATTGCTCTTAATTTATCTATTATAGTTATTTTGGTGCTGTATATAATTTTTTCGATAATAATAGTTCGCCAAGTTCAGCTAATGAGTAAGGTTATTATTACAGGAGTTAATAAGTATGTTTATTTTTTCTCCTTAGTACATTTGGCTTTTGCCCTTATAATGTCACTTGTAATTATTTTGACAACTATTTAAATTATTATGTCTTTTGATATTAAGTCACAAAAAATATTAGGCACCCCGGCTCCTGGTGAAGGTGTTTGGTCTATACCTTTTGAATATGACCCCGAAGATGCAGAAATGCTTTCAACTAGAGGTAAGCTATATATTGTTGCAAGCTTTAAAGCCGACGTGCGTGTCGATTTACAACTAGCTTCAAAAATTTTAATTGATGCAATAAAAGAGCATTATTATGGAGATTTAGATGGTACACCTCTTCAGGCTTTAGAAAATGCACTTGCTTATGGTAAAGACAAACTTCAACAATCAGCTCAAGGAGAAAACAAGGCAAACGTAAAAATTAATGTAGTTTGTTGTGTTGTATGGGGAAGCATTTTATATATTGCTCAATCTGGTGATACTGCAAGTTTAATAATTAGGGGGGGAGAAGTTAGTGATATTAGTCATAAAACCGGTGGTGAGGTTATGACTACAAGTGGCATTTTAGAAAACGAAGATGTCGTGTTAATTACAACCAATCATTTTGAGCAAGAATTTAACGGAAACGATTTAATTAGCAAGCTTTCAAACATTGATTCTTTAGTTTCGGCTTCACAAAATGCACCATTGCTTAGTGCTGTAGTTATTAGGTTTAAAAAATCAGTTGTTGGTGCTAAAGATATTGCAAGTTTTATGCCGGGTTTTAGAAGAAAAAAGAAACAATACCCAAAACCTGAACCACAAAACAAAAAACCGCTTGGTTTTTCTGAAAATAATACGAAAAATAGTGAAACGCCTGAAGTTATAACTAGTTTAAACAGTGAAACCCCAAGTAGTTTTGAGCAAAAATCACAGGAACCTTTAACTGAAAATAAACCTGAAAAAAAACAATTTGAACTAAAGTCAAAATCATTAAAGGGGAGAAAACCTAAAAAACTAATTGTTACCTCAGTGGCTGTACTTTTGATTGCCTTAATGTCTTTTGGGGTATTTAAACTGTATAGCGGGTTTGTAAATAAATCTGATGATGGCAATATTTCAGTAGTTGTTGGAGAAACCTTTCAATCTAAATTTGATTTGCTAAACAGTAAAGATTCTAGTATTGATGAGTATAAAGATTTAAGAAATGAAATAAAAACAGAAGTTGAAAATGGTAGTGTTGAGCTTTACGACCTACTTTCTGCTGTTGACAAAAAAATAAGTGATCTTGAAGAAGCAGACAAAAATACAGTTGAAGCTTATTATGATTTTAGGGCAAAAAATGATAATTCAAACATTAATAATGTTGAGTTTTTTAAAGGTGATTTGCTAATATCAGACAAGGGGGCAAGCCAAGCTTATTTACTAACCGAAGGCGATAAAGTTAGTATTAAAGACATTGCTGGAAGCGATGAGTATTTAACAACAACCAGTGATACTAGCGATATTTATGTAATTGAAAAAAATAAAGTATTTGTTGGTGCAACGCCTGATGCTTTAAAGGAGTACCCTATTGATAGTGAGGTTTCAAGTGCTGATGATGCCGCAATTTATTTTGGAAATATTTATATTTTATCTGGAAGCAAAATAATTAAACTTGAAAAGTCTGGTGGTACTTATAAAGCAAGTGACTGGGGTAAGGTAGATGGGGGTAGTTCGATTTCAATCGATGGTTCTATATATGTATCGGGAGAAAACGGAATTACAAAATATTACTCTGGCGATAAAGAAGACTTTACACTTAGCGGTGCTGATGAAGGCTTTAAAGACAATGTAGCTTACCTCGGTTCAAATACATTATATGTATTAAGTGGACCTACCTTATACTCCTTTAACAAAAACTCTGGTGTCTTTAGTAAAAAAATAGATTTATCAGAAGATATTAAAAATGCTTCATCATTTATTTACGATGGAGATAATGCTTATATAACGGGTGGCTCTTCTGTATACAAGGTTTCAGTAAAATCTAACGACGATGAATAAAGAAATTTTAAACAAGCGTGGCTTATCAAGTTACGAAGTTGTTAAAAAATATACAGCAGGAATCAAACTTTTAGGCGAAGAAGTAAAATCACTTAGAAATGGAAGAGGGAATTTATCTAGATCTTATATTAAAACTATTGATAAAGATTTATATATAGTTGGTTTTAACATTCCTAAGTACAAAAAAAGTAGTAGCGTAGATTATGATCCAAAACGTAATCGAAAGCTTTTACTTAATCAACACGAGATAATAGATATTAAGCAGAATATAGCAAACAAAGGGAGAACTGCTATTCCTATTAAAGTTTATTTAAAAGGTAAACTTTTTAAAGTTGATATTGCTGTTGCAAAAGGCCTTACTAAATCTGGTCAAAAACAAAAACTTAAAGAAAAGCAGCTTGATAGGGATACAGCAAGACAAATAAAAGAAGCTAATTATTAACAGTAACTTAAATACTTTTTTACTAGATGCTTTAAGGCTGTTTTACCCCTAACAAGGGTATAATAAATACAAATACAAACCTATGTTATTTACACTAATATATAATTATGTTATAATCTAGTAGTTTACTCTTAAAAACGTAAAACCCTATTTTAAAACTTGCATAAGTTGTATAAACATTTCTAATGCTATTTTTATATTGTTCCTTTTGGCGTTTTTACTAGAAACGCATTAATAAATATAAAAGGAAGATATGTATAATTCACGAAATAATAGACGTAATAACTCACGTAATAATAACAGAGGAAACAGACGTAAATTTGTTAAAAACGGGAAAAGAAGGATAAAAACCTTTGACCCCTCTAGTTTAGTAACTAAAGTTGATGTGGAACATATTGAAGCACCCAAAAAATATGAACCAAAAAACTCTTTTGAAGATTTTGAAATTGATAGTAGATTAAAGAAAAATATTATAAAAAGAGGTTATAAGTTACCAACCCCTATTCAAGATCAAGCAATCCCATTAATTTTAGATAGAAACGATTTAATAGGTACTGCAGGAACAGGAACAGGTAAAACAGCAGCCTTTTTAATCCCTTTAATTGATTTTATTATTAAAGATAAAAGTAAAAAAGCATTAATAATTACCCCCACAAGAGAACTTGCCGTGCAAATAGAGAGTGAGCTTAATTATTTTTGTAGTGGTTTATCTATTTATTCCACCCTTTGTATTGGTGGGACTTCGATTAGTAAGCAAGTACGTGGTTTAAATAGAAACCCACATTTTGTAATTGGTACGCCTGGTAGACTAAAAGATTTAGAAAATAGAAGGGCTTTAAACTTTAATAAGTACAGTTACATTGTTTTAGACGAGGTCGATAGAATGTTAGATATGGGATTTATTAATGATATGAAATATATTATTGATAAATTTCCTAAAGCAAGACAGTCTTTGTTTTTTAGCGCAACATTATCCCCAAAGCTAGACGATACTATTAATAGCTTTTTAGTTAACCCCATAAAAGTTGAAGTAGAAAAACAAAAATCTTCAAAAAATGTTAATCAGGACGTAATAAATGTAGGTGGTAAAGCAAAGATAGAAATTTTACACGACCTTTTAATTAAAGATGGGTTTGATAAAGTGCTGGTTTTTGGTAGGACAAAGTTTGGTTTAGACAGGCTAGCAAAAGATTTAGTTAAAAGGGGTTTTAAAGTAAATGTTATACATGGTAATAAAAGTCAAAACGCTAGGCAAAGGGCACTTGATGAGTTTAAAAACGACAGTGTTCAAATATTGCTTGCAACCGATATAGCCTCACGTGGTTTAGATATAAATAATGTTACTCATGTAATTAACTATGACTTGCCAGAAACTTATGAAGACTATATTCATAGAATTGGTAGAACAGGAAGAGCAGACAAAACGGGTAATGCTATAAGTTTTGTTGGCTAAATTTATAGTAACTTTAATTGATTAAACAGGTATTTTGTATTAATATGGGACTCGTAGTTTTATTACATGGTACTTTGATATTCCTCGGTAGCTCAGTGGTAGAGCAGGAAGCTGTTAACTTCAAGGTCGTAGGTTCGAATCCTACCCGAGGAGCCACGTAAAATCTTAGTGAGTTAAGTAGTATTAACGAACTTAGAGTTTACGGATACCGTTTCATTTTGGTCACCTAACATTACCCAAACAAGTTTTTCTGTTTTAAGCTATTTAAAGTAGACTTGTCTTTTGCTGAAAGTTGGATTGAACATTTATTGTTAAGGTGTTTAAATTTATGTGAGCAATCTGTATAGTGTTTTGATTCTCCTCCTAAGGAAGTAAGCATTTAACCAATTATTAGCTGTTTTAAAGTTCTCAAATCCTCTTATGGATGATAGTCTTCCTTGTAGGTGTGAGTTGTAACTTTCAATAATATTAGTTGTTCTTGGTAAATACTTAATTGGAAACTTAGAGCCTTGTTTAGTGTTCTTAAACACAAGGTACCCAAAAAGCACACTTTTTCTGTCGTAAATTTCTTTTAGGATTAATAATTGCTGTTCTGTTAGATAATCATTATCTCTTAAAACATTCTTAATTCTTTTCTTAACAAACTTACCGTCTACAACTAATATTCCACTATACCTATTACAGTAACTTCTACTAATATCTGCATTATGGGGTAGTTTATCTAAAATACTAAAAACACGTCTATACACACCAACTTGAGTTATATCTAAAAGATCAGATATTTTCCTAAAGGACTTTCCATCTAGGTGGTCAAATACAATATTATTATACTTATTACCTACTTTTTTATTTAACTGGAAATATTTATAGCAAACCTTACAATAGTACTTCTGCCTACCACCTTGTTTTCCTTTCTTTACAGTCTTTAAAGATTTGCAATATATACAGTGTCTCTTTTTTTCATAGTTTAGAGACTAACACCTATTTCTAAATGTTCCAAGATTAGAGCTTAACAATAGGTAAAATAAAGGATTTTAGGTGATAAAAAGTTAACGCTCTCGAGTTGTTTTGTGTGACAATCTTGATCAGGTTTTTTTAATAAAAGAAGCGGATAAAAATAAAATTGGTAGAGATCGTTGGAACTTACCTGGTGGCTTTATTGATGGAGGTGGAGGGTTTGTTTGTAGAAGCAGCCTTAAGAGAAACCAGAGAAGAGACTGGCTACAGTTGCAAATAGACTCGCTTTTAGGGTGTTATTTATGCAAAAAAGAGGACAAAAGTTGGATATATGTTGTTTTTGGGGCAACGCTAAATAAAAGGTTGTAAGGAGAAGCGATTTCGATATCAGGACAGGAAAGTGGTTCAGGAAAGAGGGATTTTTACACCTTGATTCAAATAAGATTGTTCATCCAGACATGCAACTTGTTTATAAAATTGCAACCGAAGAACAAGGTTTGCCACTGGATAGTGTCAAATTTATAGACTACGATAGTCAGTAGCTCTAATTAAAGTGATAAGAAGTGCCGAATTTGTCTCATCGTACATTTTGGATATTCTAGTTCATTTGCCCAATCAATTCGTCCGAATTCCTACCATTTCTCGAGCCAGACTTAGTTTAATCTAAGTAAACTTTTTTTGTTTTCACATAAATTATCACCATATCTCATCTCACTTCGAGAGTGATTTTTATTAAACTTCTGATTGACAAATTAATATTGTTAGTTTATTCTTTTATTTGAAAAGTTATTCAAATATCTATGAAAGTAAAACATTTAGGACAGATTTGCGTTGGGCCAACCCTATCTCGAAAAGAGATCAGGCTGGTTAGTCAGGTCTTAAAGAAAAGTCAATATATAGACGAAAAAATTCGGCTCTACACTCTTTTGTCAGGAAAAACTCGTTACAAGTTAGTCAAGATTCTCAGTGAGCTCAAAGAACTTTGTGTTTGTGATATGGCAGAGATTTTAGGTATGAGCGTTTCGGCAGTATCGCACCAGTTAAAACTCTTGCGGAAAGAAAATATTGTGTCAACTCGGAGAGAGGGACAAACCATTTTTTACTCCTTGAAAAACAAAGAGGTGGCAAAACTACTATGATGAAAGAAAGCGAACAAAACAAAATTACTGATTCAGCTTTAAGGTGGGGTTTATTGTCAGCTTTAGTTGCTTCTTTATGCTGCGTTGGTCCTTTAGCTTTAATTCTGCTGGGCGTTGGCGGAGCCTCGACCGCTCTATCTATCGGCTATCGCAAGCCATATTTTATTATTTTGGGCGTGATAATTTTAGGGTTTGGTTTTTATAAACTGTATCAAAAAAATTGTGAGACAAAACATCTAAACAGAAAACAACAGATAGCAATATTTGGCGGTTCTTTTTTGGCTGCCGCCCTACTTTATTATCTTTTAACCTTTGTCATAGCACCTTTGATTGCCCCCTGGGTGTACCAATTTAAGTTTGGAGGTTAGTTTTATGAAAAAAGTTATTTTACTTATCCTAGTACTAGGAGTAGCTATTTTAGGTGGAATTGTATTAAAGGGAAACGTTTCTGGCATAAAAGGAAGTAAGGTTTCGGCTATCTTGGGCTCGTCTACTGGTCAACGGTTATATAAAGCGGAACTGGCTATTGATGAAATGTGGTGTGCCTCGTGTGCAGTAGGAGCAGAATACAACTTAAAGGCAATTGATGGGGTAGTTGATGCTTATGTGGGATTTACAGATAATCTTAGTGGTGAAGGGTGGGTAGTTTATGAAAACGGGAAAGTGAGTGAAGAACAAATTGTCAAGGCAATCGAGCCCTACGAAGCGACAATTGTGTCCGATACACTTTATACTAAATAAAATATGGCAGAACAAAAGTATGACCTAATCATAGTTGGTGGTGGAGCAGGGGCGTTTGCGGCGGCTATTAAAGCAGATGAGCTTGGAGCCAAAGCGGCAATTGTTAATGATGGACTACCACTTGGTGGAACTTGTGTCAATATGGGTTGCGTGCCTTCCAAAACGCTTCTCTACGCTGGCGAGGTTCTACATCTTGCTAAAAACCACGGTATTCCTGGTATAGAGCTTGAAGTCAAAGACTTTAATTTTGGCAAAGTGGTGGCTGATGAACTAGCTCTGGTTGAAAAAATGCGTAATGAAAAATACGAAGGGGTACTTGAGCATCTCAAAAATGTAACTTTAGTTGAAGGTCGAGCCAAATTTGTTTCTGAGACGGAAGTTAAGGTAAATGGTGAACGACTAGTTGCTGACAAATTCATAATTGCCACTGGCTCAACTGCCAATGTACCACCAATAAAAGGAATTAAAGAAGCTGGGTATTTAACTCACATTGAAGCCTTGAAGCTAGACAGCCAACCAAAAGAGCTGGTAGTTGTGGGCGGTGGTGCTATTGCCCTTGAATTCTCTCAAATGTTTGCTCGTTTTGGGACAAAAGTAACAATGTTAGTTAGAGGTGAGAAGATATTTAGACAAGGTGATGAAAACTTAGTAAGACGGCTGCTTGAGGTCTTTTTCAAGGAAGGTATTCAGGTTATAAACGAAGCTTCTGTTAAGAGTGTTAGAAAGAAAGGTAATATTAAAATTATTTCGTACGAAGTTGATGGAAAAGTAGAAGAAATTCCCTGTACGGAAATTCTTCTTGCCGCAGGTAAGACTGCAAACACAGATGGATTAGGACTTGAGCAGGTAGGAGTTGAAGTAAATGACAGGAAATCAGTAGTTGTAAATGAAAATTTTCAAACTAAAAACAAAAACATTTTTGCAGTTGGGGATGTGGTTGCGCTTCCTCTACGGTTGGAGACAACAGCAGGGAGCGAAGGAACACTTGCGGCCGAGAATATACTAAAAGGTACGCAAAACAAAATTGACTATGACACGGTTCCCTACACCATCTTTACCGACCCACAACTTGCAGGTGTAGGGTTAACAGAAGATGAACAAATGAAACGAATGAAAACCTGTGCTTGTCGTACAGTTCCATTTGACAAAATACCAAAAGCTGCAATAATGCGCCGCACAGAAGGATTAATCAGTATGAGTATTCACCCAGAAACGACACAGATAAAGGGAGTACACATTCTTGCTCCAAACGCTGGGGAGTTGATTGCCGAAGCAATGATGCTTGTTAAAAACAAAAATACAATAAATGATGTAATTAATTCTGTTCCTATGTTTCCAACCCTATCAGAAGCGATAAAGCTTGTTGCCCTGTCGTTTAGGAAAGATATTTCAAAATTAAGCTGTTGCATTTAATTGCAGCTTCTTAATTTCCCCCCACCTTACTCTCAACGCTTCCATTTGGACTACATCCGAAAAAGCCTAAACTATCAAAGAGGTAGATTTATGTAGAACATCAGGCTTAGGGAACCAGGTTGTATGTTGGGAGGAGACCGCCTCGACTCAGATTTCCCAGTATGGGAACATCGAAATAGGCCCTATCGATATGCAATCAGACCTTTAATATTTGACAGAGGCAAGTATTATTGGGGTCATCACTCCGTTGAAAGAAGCGGTAGAGTGTGGGTAAATATCACAACAAATGGAGCTTTACCAGCTGATTTGCCTGCTTCAAATGTTAAAAAGGTGTTATCTTCAAATCATCAGATAGCCGTAGAGAAAAACTTAGAAGAAAAAAACCTTAGAAATAGTAAAACGTCACACCGGATACGCTGAAAGGGTTAATTATGGAAGAGGGACACATGACCAAAGTATCGGGGAATATGGTGTTCTAACCTATTTATCACAGAAAAACATTCTGCTGAATATAGATTGCCAGGATATTATTGGTGCCTATTGTCTAAAAGATGCCAAGAGAATTAGGGATAGAATTTTTAGATCAGAAGTTGAAAAAGGTAGAAAAGTCAAAAACCCAGGGAATCTTATTAAGGTTGAGAAAAGAGAATATTGGCTTCGTAAAAACGTAGCTACTTTTGCAAGTGTTCTAAGGTGGCCTATTAAATCGAAGCCAAAGATTATTTCAATCTACGTGACGAGAATGGATTACTGGTGGACAAAGTTTCCTTCCCGAAAGACAAATGTTGAGTTTATGAGAATTGATTTCTTGGATAACTTTATCGACTCTCTATAGTTAAAAAGTAAGAAGCCTCCCCACCTCCTCCACCGCCCACTCCGGATACTCCAGCTCGCTCACCCAATATATTTGTATTACAATGGTTGTATGAAATTTAAATATCTTTACAAAATATTTTCACTTGCCTTTGCCTTTTTTTCAGGTGCAGATTTTGTGGAGGGTGATTACCTAATGGCAGGGGTCTATGCTTTTTTTACTTTGCTATTAGTGTACGTAGATATGGAACAAGAAAAAAAAGTCTAAATAATGCTTTTTGGCACTTTGATCTCTTTGGTTTGAATTGTATCCAAACCGGAGAGCCGTTACTTTTTGGTTCTGTTAAATCTTGTAAGAATTTTAAACACTATCTCATTTAACAGGTTCTCTAGCAATTATTATTGCTAGGTTTTGTACAATACCATTTCTGGTCCTTGGTGGCATTTCGGTATATTTTATAATTTTCCAACCTTTATATTTATCTAAAAGTTCCCCTGTTTTTAACCAGTACGAAGACTTTTTGTCTGAAGTGTCTCAGCCTCCAATTTCTGTAAAGTCCTTTATTACGTTTAATCCTCCTTGTGTTGTGTTTTTCTGTACCCAGGAATACACATCTCTAGCCTTTTCTGCTAGCCAAAACCTTATTGAAACGTTTGAAAATATATTATTAAAAATGATTTATGTTTAGTATTGTTTACCCCTGTTGACTTATTGCAAATGATTTGCAATAATCTCAATGATGAAAAATATCTTAAAACAGTTAAGAAAGGCGGGTTATCGCCTGACTAAGCCCAGAAAACAGGTTTTAGAAGTTCTTACTTTTTATCCTCAAAGTGTCACAGATATTGTTACTTTGCTAAAGAAAAAACAAGCCAAAGTTGATAGGGCAACTGTGTATAGAACACTACAAGTTTTGGTTGAGTTGGGTGTGGTTGGAAAGACTAAGTTTAACGATCAAACTACAATGTTTGAACTGTTGTCTGACGATCACCATCATCATTTGGTTTGTACTGATTGTGGTGCAGTTGAAGACATTTGTTTGGATGAAACTTTACTTATTAATCAAGTTAATAAACAAACAAAGTTTAAAGTTAAAAGCCACACCTTGGAATTTTTTGGCTTGTGTACGCATTGTCAATAATTATGAAAGGAAATAAACATATGAAAAATAAATATTTATATGCACTGCTAGGTGTAGTTTTTATTGTAACCCTCTTTTTTGCTTTTAAACCCAAAGTTTTTAAAAACAAAGATTTACCTGATTTATCTGATAGTAAAATTCAAGTAACTGCTTCATTTTTTCCCATGGCTGAATTTGCCAAACAAATTGGGGGCGACAAAGTTAAGGTAATAAACCTAACACCTGCCGGTGTAGAACCACATGATTTTGAGCCGACCCCACAGGATATTGTTACTATACAAAAATCGCAACTTTTTATTTACAACGGAGCTGGGTTTGAGGCTTGGGTAAAAAAAGTACTGCCCGACTTAAAAGATTCCCAGACAGTAATTGTTGATAGTAGCAAGGGTGTTGACCTGCTTAGTGGTTTAAAAGATGCGGATGAGTACAAATATGAAGCCCGCAATAAGGGTGGTCACAGCACTAAATTACTTTATGATCCACATATTTGGCTTAACCCAGTATTAGCTCAACAACAAGTTGATAACATTTTAGCTGGACTAATCAAAGCAGATCCTAAAAACAAACCTTATTTTGAAGCCAATGCCGCCGCTTACAAACAGAAATTATCAGATTTAGATCAGGAATTTAAAGCAGGTTTAACAAATTGCCAAAATAGAACAGTAATTACCTCACACAACGCTTTTGGGTATTTGGCCAAAAGATACAACCTTGATGTATTACCAATTTCTGGTTTGTCCCCTGACGAAGAACCCTCACCAAAAAGGTTAGCCGAGATTGCAGACTTTTCAAAAGCTAACAATATTAAATATATCTTTTTTGAAACATTAGTTTCTCCACGCCTATCGCAAACTATTGCTAGTGAGGTTGGTGCACAAACTTTGGTTTTCAACCCCTTAGAGGGGTTAACTGATAAGGAGATTGCTGCAGGCGAAGATTATTTATCAATTCAAAAAGAGAACTTAGTTAATCTTAAAATAGCAATGAATTGCAAATGAAAAACGAACCAATTATTACAGTTGACAATGTAAGCTTTAGCTACAACGGCAATCATGTTTTAGATAACATCAGTTTAAAAATAATGTCTGGTGATTACCTAGGGTTGATGGGTCCAAATGGAGGTGGTAAAACTACACTACTACGGCTTATTTTGGGTTTGCTCGATCCAAATTTTGGTAGGGTAAGCTTATTTGGTAAACCATTAAATCAAATAAAAAATTGGACCAGATTAGGTTACGTTCCTCAAAAAGCTACTCAGTTTGAAAATAAATTTCCAATTACTGTTTGGGAGATTGTTACGTTGGGAAGAACTGCCAAAAAAGGACTTTTTGGGAAATTTAATAAAGCAGACAGAAAAGCAATTGAAGATGCATTGTCAAAAGTCAATTTGTTGCCTTACAAAAACAAGTTGATTAATGAGCTGAGCGGTGGTCAACAACAAAGAGTTTTTATTGCCAAAGCTTTAGCCTCTGAATCTGAACTTTTAATACTAGATGAGCCAACAGTAGGTATTGATAGTCAATCTCAGGAAGATTTTTATAAACTTCTTACTCAGCTTAATAATGAAGGTAAAACAATTGTGATTGTTTCTCACGATATTTCGGCTATTGCCAATAAAGTTACAAAGCTGGCTTATATAAATAAAACTTTAGTTTATTATGGTACTCCTAAGCAATTTATCAAAAAAGAGCACCTACAAAAGCTTTACAAGAAAGATAGTAAGTTTATTAATCATAGATACTAATATGTTAGAAATTTTTCAATACAGTTTTATGATAAGAGCCTTTATTGCCGGAACGGTGATAGGTATAATTGCACCTTTGATCGGCTCATTTTTGGTAACGCGTGGTTATGCCCTTATGGCAGATAGTTTGTCTCATATTGCTTTAGCAGGTATTGCTATTGGGCTTTTAGCAGGTATTTATCCAATTTACACCGCCATACTAGTAAGTGTAATTTCGGCTGTCATTATTGAATATTTAAGAACTAGGCGTAGGATTTCAGGCGATATTGCATTGGCAATGTTTTTATATGGTGGGCTGGCAACGGCAATTATTCTTATTAGCTTAGCACGCGGATTTAATGTGGGTTTATTTTCATATCTTTTTGGAAGCATTACTACGGTTAGATCAGTTGACCTGTGGGTTATCGGCTCACTGGGGTTGGCTACAATTGTAGTTGTGTATTTTCTTTATGATGAACTTCTTTATATTTCTTTTAATGAGGAGGCTGCCAGGGTTAGTGGAATTCCAGTAAATGCTCTTAATACAGTTCTTGTAGTTTTAACGGCTATTACGGTAAGCTTATCAATGAGAATTGTGGGTTTGTTGTTGATTGGGGCGTTAATGGTGATTCCGGTTGTGGCAGCTATGCAGGTAGCTAAAAGTTTTATAACTACATTGCTTTACTCGGTTGCTTTTGGTTTAGTTTCTGTGATTTTGGGACTGTTTGTTTCCTATTATCTTAACCTAGCTGCTGGAGGTACTATTGTAGCAATTTCGCTAGGGTTATTTGGTATTTCTGCGGTAATAGGTCTTAAGAAACACGCGTAAAAAGATTTATTTTTACAGTTCTCGCACTTTTAGACTAGATTTTGTTGCATCTTTTTTGTTTTACTACTTACCTTGGTTTTTTACCTTCAGGTTCTTCTAAGTTTGCTAA
>Ga0114931_10006466_pt1 | contig 14410 bp, 15 predicted proteins | sample 2SBtaG_FD_89579 | JGI IMG/M metagenome (GOLD analysis project Ga0114931, IMG submission 89579) | Deep subsurface microbial communities from Kolumbo volcano to uncover new lineages of life (NeLLi) - 2SBTROV14_V59a metaG | ecosystem: Environmental > Aquatic > Marine > Volcanic | place: Kolumbo...
AATACGGCCGATGATTTTGTCTTTACTCGTGGTCATTATGGATACCGTATATTTAGAAATAATAGTCCATTATTTCTAAATCGACAACCAATGCAATTATGTTTAATTCTGACCAATAACCCGGTTGACATGTTGTTATATACCTGAGTTGGGCTTTAGCAGTTCATCGCCGGTGTTGAAATCAGGGTCTCCGTGGAGCCAATCACACCTCAAGATTGAGTGATGGCTTTTTTTCCTTTTCGGTGTAGGTGATCAAGGCTGTCAACAGGTTGATGACGAAGTTCATCGGACTGCGATGTCGCGAATGCTCAATCTGACATACCTTCTTCAACTGATCATTCACCGTCTCTATTAAACCTGAGTAGCGCATTTGCGAGGTGCTTGAGAAGGCATCAAGGCATTGAGGGAAATGCAGAAGAAGATCGTTGCGGATTGGTAAGAATGCGGGTATCAGAGCGAAGACTTTGTTGAAGAAAATGAACATTCGTACGGGCATTTCGCACATGCCACGGTTAAAACCTGTAAATGCGTAATTCTTTATGCGCTATTTAGGTATAATACTATTTCATAAACCACTATTCAATACATAATCGGGAAAAAGACGAGATCGCTCAACGAGGCGATGAGTAGGATGATCGCCATGAGCATCCCGAATTGTGCGGTCGGGGCGAACGGGCTGAGCACAAATAGTGCCATAGAGATGCCGGCGATGAACGAACTCATCAAGCATGGGATCAGGCAGGTGGCGAGCATCTTTGGGGTCGAGCCGTGGCGTTTGAGCCAGAGGATATGGATCGTGTCGTCAATGCCAGCCCCAATGCCGATCGCCCCGACCATGAGCGTCGGGAGTTGCATTGGCATCGAGCCGATCTCGGCTATGAGCAGCACTATAGAAATGGGCAAGAGATTAACAATCAAACCCGCTGCACCCGCACGAAGATTGCCTGCGATCAACACACAAACAACCGCTGCAACAAGAAGCATCGATGGGATGGAGATCGCGGCAATCCGTTTCATCTGATGGCGTACTTCGAGTAGTTGGGCCGCCACGCCTCTGATTTGGATCGAGATATCCTGTGCATGCGCTTGCAATCTCCATTCATCAAACAAGGCGGGCAACGAATCGAGTGCATCATTGTTGCTCATGCACCAGAGCACATGCTCTCCTGGGTTGATCTGATCGGCGCGAATGACGCTGATGTCAGCAACCGTACGCACAACTTTGGAACCGGTGATGATGGACCGGACCGAAGCAACATCATCGGTGATGATCTCGAAGGGTAGCATCCCGGAGAGGTTCGATTCTATGATTGCATTGTCCTTGACTATTTGTGCATCGCTTGGAAAGTAGTTGAGCGGCTGGGGATTAATTGCGAGGTGATTGGCTCCGAGAGGAACGAGCAACGCGATCGCGGTACCGATCAACATGATCACCCAACGCGGACGACCAGAGAGTTGATAGATCAGTCGGCGATACCCTCGGTTCAAACCGGAACCGATCATTAAGCGGGAATGATTAGAACCTGGCCCGCTGACCAGTGTAAGCACACTTGCCCAGACCAACGCCACCCCGATGGCACCCCAGAAGGCAAACATCCTGATCGAGGGGACACCACTGGTGCTAAAGAAGATGATTCCGAGGATGGTGGTCAGAGCGCAGAGCATGAGTACCCGCTTCGCGTCATTGCGCAGTGCAGAGTGGGCCGCGTATGAAAATCCTAATGAGATCATCATCGGTGGCACCAACAGCATCGACATATCGATCCGCACCCCAGACCACCCGATCGCGCCGAGCAGGATCACCAGCGAGAGCATGATGGCGGCGATACTCTGGATCGCCTGGGTCAGCGAATGTGTGAGCGCGCCCATGAGCCCGCCGCCGATGAAAACGATGAGGGTGATAATGATGCCCATGCGGCGTTGGGTATAATCATTGAGAGCCGAGGCAAAGGCAGCAGGCCCGGCGAGGGCAAAACTTGTGATTGGAGTGCTCGGTATGCCCTCGAGTGCCTTGCGTATGGCTTGGGTCAGGTGCGCCGGGTCGGTCTCCGGGGCCGCGATGCACAGGATCCCTGCGTAGGTGCCGTCTTGGCTCAACAACAATCCACGCGGGCGAATCTGGAGAATCGTTTCGATCATTGGAGACTCAGCATCAAGACAGAACCCGACCTCCGGCAGATCACGCAGTGCATCACGCACGGTACCGATGGATGCCTCCCCAGTGTTGAATCCAACAATGAGATATGAACCCATATCCGTACCAGCAAGTTGATCTGGAACCCAGGCATCAAGCGAGTTGTCTACATGAAACCGGGTGATGCCGAACGAGCTTATTGCGCTGAGAAGTATCCAGATGACCCATCGCCATTGGACATGAGATGGAAGCATCGTGGCGGTGGACAAATCAATACCCTCAAATGGGATTGCTGGGTGTGAGTTGGAGGATAGATTCTTCTATGGCGTTGATCAGTGTCGATATCTGGGGCTCGTCGATGATCAACGGTGGCATGAAAGTCAGAACATTCCGCCCTGCTCCTGTTTTGCCTGCCAGCACGCCACGATCTTTGAGCGCTTCGAGGAGCGCATCGCATTGAGTTGGATCGGGGCTTTGATCTTTCGACTCGATGATCGGCAACCCGAGCATCAACCCGAGACCACGCGGGGTGGCGATCCAATCGAACCGCTCGGCGAACCCATCGAGAGCCCTTCGGAGTTGCTGCCCGCGTGCGATTGCATTGGCACCAAGATCATTCGATTCGTGATAATCGAGCGTCGCCAGCGCTGCTGTTGCGCAGACTGGGTTGCCGCCATAGGTCGAAGCGCCGGGGGTGTTGTGCGATTGGGCGACATTCTCGGTGGCGATGAACCCTGCGATGGGGAACCCGTTGCCAAGCGCTTTGCTGACATACATGATATCGGGGACGACGCCGAAGTGTTCACAGGCGAACCACCGCCCGGTCCGGTTGAACCCACTCTGGATCTCGTCGAAGATGAGCATTATCCCATGTTCGTCACAGAGTACGCGGACCTGCGAGAGGAACTCGTAGGGTGGGACGATGATCCCGCCGTTGCCTTGGATGGGCTCAACGATAATCGCTGCGATCTCGCCGGGATGCTCATTCACGAATTTTTTAAGGTTATCGATTTCTCCGAACCGAGCATGATGGACATCGGGGAGTGGGAACGAATCACCTCGCCACATATCAAGCCCGGTGGCATTCATCGCCCATCGGGTTCTACCGTGGAGAGCGTTGTCGAACCCGATGATTCCGGGGCGCTGCGTATGGCGAGTCGCCAGCGCCATCGCGCCCTCGGTGGCCTCGCTGCCGCTGGCGCAGAAGAAACTTCGACAGAGCCCTCCGGGGGTGAGTTGGGCCAAACGCTCGGCGAGCCGAAGGATCGGCTCGGTGAGGTAGATCGTTGTGGTATGCTGGAGCGTGCGGATCTGATCGATCGTCGGCTCAATAATCGCGGGATTGCAGTGCCCGGCATTCATCACCGATACCCCCGAATAACAATCGAGGTACTCGCGCCCGGTATGGTCGGTGAGCATACATCCCGATCCTGAGACTATCTGAGGTGGGTCTTTATAGAAATGATAGACACAAGGCATCAACGCCCGCTTCTTGATCGCGAGCAGCTTCTCGGGGCCAGTATGTACCGGCGAATTGATTTCAAGCATCGATGATTTCATAACCAAGCATCTCCGGCATTAAGTTGAGCTTTGCGAGTCGATCAAACAGCACATCGAGACCACGACGCGCATCGTCGGGGAGTCTGAGTGTATCGGTATTACTGAACATGGGTACGAATGTATCAGAACATCCCCGTCCAAATCCATTGGCGTAGCCCATCGCGGTTTCCGGATGCTCGATTCCCCATAAGAGAGAATCTCTACAAACCCTCGCAATTTCCACTGCTACCGTGTGTCCGAGTGATTTTTTTACTAAACTCAACCCCACCGGCAATGGGAGGCCCGTGTCTTGACACCATGAGTTGCCAAGGTCGCAAACACACTCAAGCCCGAGCTTGGGATAGTACACAAGCTCCTCGTGAATCATCACCCCGGCATCAAGATCGCCACAAAGAATTTGCTCGGCGATTTTGTCATAGGGCAGTTCAATGAGCGTTGCATCCGTGGGGGCAAACATTGCCGCGAGCATCCCGCCGGTGGTGTGCTTACCCGCGACCCCGATCCGACATCCAGCAAGAGACTCCATCGTGTGATGATTCTTTGAAACCAACACCGGGCCATACCCACGCCCGACACTCGAACCAACCGCCAGAATCCAGTAGTCTTTTTCAAGCAAGGGATACATCACACTCGAGACGGCGACCACATCATGGACCCCGTTCAAGGCATCCTGATTGAGTTTGGCAATATGATTGCGTGAAAACACCGGATCGTAACCGGGTAACGAGAGCACACCATGTTCCCAAGCGTAAAAGTTGAACACATCGTCACTATCGGGGGTATACGCAATGGTGATGGTTTTGTTCTGAACCGATTTGCCTTGTTTCCTGGAAAACTTTATTCTGGTCATGTATGTACTCACAATGGGAGAGAACGATGAAAAAATATGATTAGTACAAACCACCAACAGGCTGGGAGCCATTGGCCTTGGGAGGATGCGGATTTCGCACACCAATTCCGGCATATCCTTCAGGCGCGTTGGGGGTAGGTTCGACGCGTTGGGCCTGATCACGCTCGCGCAAGTGAACAATCAGGAAACTCTCATCGAGCCGGGTCAATCGGACAACGCCCTCCTCCCCACTGGGCACGGAGTCGCCAATCTGGTCAACAACATCGAGGATGAGACGATCGCCGAAGGAGTAGTAGTTAAAGCAAGTGCGCTTCGGATCGACATCAAGCTCGAGGCAACACCCCATCAGCGTGTTGCCATACCCCGCCAGAATCAGCGCATTGGGGAATAAGGCATAGACCTTCGCGAGTTGATCGCGCTGTACCTGCATTCCTCCGAGGTGGATGCCTCGGATCATCAACCGCTGCGTCTTAGTCATTTGTTCGCCAAGCGATTCGATCACCACGGGAGTGGTGAACAGCACGCCGATGCACTGCGTGTTTATAATCCGCATCGCCTGATCGGTGATATGCGCGAGATATCGTGTGTGTGCAAATGATTCGGGGGGGAGTTTTCGTGCCCAACCGGGATCAAAGTCAATTGTGAACGGATCGGCGCTTTCCATTGCGTTAGCCAGACCGCGGACAACCTTACCGATGATGTGAGGCCCAGACGGGCCCACAAAGAGCCACTGGGCGCAGGTTGGAAAACCAACATGCTTGGCAGATACAACAAACGGGATGATGAATGCCTGAGCGAACTCATGATCGAGGTACGCCGTCCAGACCCCATCGCCGGTGGTCCCACCGGTCTGAGCAATGATGAATCGGTGCATCTGGTCATGGAATCGGCGGGGGATAAAGTCGATGAGTGGTCGATCGGCGATATCGTGTTGAGTCATCTCCCCGAGGATCGAGAGGTCAGCGATATCTCGAATCTCTTTTCTCGCATCGCACCCGAGTTCGCGTTCTCGATCAAGCCAGTACGGCGTGCCCAGATCAGGATCAAAGTGAATCCCGATCACATGGCTGAGCCGGGCGTTGAGTCGATCACGATGGGCTGATTCCCGGTTCGTATCAAGATGATTCGATTGTAGAACGCTCATGAATGTACCTAATTAGATGGTGTATAAAGGTGCACAAGAAATTCACCCACCAACTCTGCGACTTGATTGCTCGATTTCCTGAAAAAATGATCCGCTCCGGCAATTTGCTCGAACCGGGTTGTTTCTGAGAGCGCCTCAACCCAAGAGATCATCTGCTCATCACCGGTCGCAAAGTCACCACCACCGCTGACGATTAGTGTTTGTAGATTATTGTTTGTGAACGCTGCGTAGTCATGATGCATGATTGTCGGAGCAATGAGCGCGATCGCCGGCGTGGTCTCATCGCGGATCTGAGTTGCCACATAGGCACCGAAGCTATAACCAACGAGCACAATCGGGGAATGCACCTGTTGTGTGAACCAATCCCGGACACACCGGGCTTCTTCAATGAGCACCGGATCTTGCGGGGCGCTGCCGGTCTTCCAGAAGGTATCCATCGCGCTGCCGACATCGAATGGCTCTCCTTCGCTGTGCCCGACGCCGCCATAATCGAAGCGCAGTGTAGGAATCCCCATCGACACAACACGATCCGCAATCGTCTTGAGCAATGGCAATTCCATATGCCCGCCCATAAACGGGTGCGGCGAGAGGATCAGCACACCGCCCGGTAGCGAGGCGCTCGCAGTTGTCGATTCCATCTGATACCCGAGCTGCCCGCAGATGGTTCCGCGCGGAGCATCCATCTCTACTTGCTCATAAATTATGTTTTGATCACCCATATCATGACCCCCCGTCAGCCAGGTTCGCGGATTGATCCATTCGATACGGATACTTCTGGGAAAATTGCGCCAGGATCATTCCCGCCTTGAGGGCTTGTTCGGTATCGCCGACGATCTCGGCGCGTCCGCTGAGGAACACCGCACGCGGGTCGTCCTGTCCACCAACCACCTCCCAAAAGGCTACTTGGTCCATGTGATAACTGAACGATTCATCGCCATCCTGATTGATGTCCACGCGCTTGGTCTCTTTGAGCACGCCGTGCTCGAAGCGGTAGACCCAGTGCCCATTACGGATATCGTCGATGACAAATCCGAAGGTGGTGGTGAATGAATCCATCTCACCAAGCCCGAGCGAGGCAATGTGTTGAGGCAAGAACGACTCGAAAAACTGTGCAATCCGATCTGTTTTAGAGATTTGGTTTGTCATGACAAGCACCCCCACTGTTTGCCTCTGGCATAGTCAATCAGTCGCCCGATCGCCGGCTCATCCCAACGCGGGCATGATCTGGCGAAGCGCCTTTCAGCCATCGCGGTATTGGCCCGCTCGAATTGTGGCGGTTGATTCAGATACTTCCCGAGATGGCGTATCACGACCGAAAACCGGCGTTCGCCCGGTGTACGGTCCTCCGCAACACTGGTATCCGATCTGTTGAGATGATCGCATGAGACCCCAAAGAGCCGCTCAATCATTAAAAAGAGTGAACTCGTCGAGACCGGATCGGGATGAACAATGTTGTAGACCCGCCCGTGATAGCTGGGCTGTTCAATAATTGAACCCATCAATCCGACCAGATAATCAACCGGGATGAGATTCAGATTGGCATCTCGCTTGGCACTGATGTGCATCGGTCGAACCATCCGGCATGTATCTTTTTGCCTCATTGCATCAAGGGCGGCAAAGGCGAGGTAGGGCCCGCTGAATCGCGTGGCATACCCCGTTTGCCAATCTCCAACGACGATCGATGGGCGATAGATCGTCGCACTGTGTCCGTTGGACATACCCCATTGATATACATGGCGCTCGCCGAACCACTTGCTTCGCTCGTAGGCATTACGAAACTTGGGTGGTGTTTGCAAAACAGATTCGGGGACTTGGCTCGGAAAATCGCCAAATACATACGCGGTTGATACATGGTGGATCGCTGAAATGGAGTGTTGATCCATCCACACAAGCAACTGGCGCGTCCCATTGTCGTTGGTTCTGCTTGGTTCCCCATTCGAATCCGTGTGAAACTGTGTCGATCCGGCAACATGGACCACCGCACGAATCGGATGCTTAACAAAATTCGGAAGCCCACCTGGTAATTCCCCACCCAAAACACACATCTGCCCGTTTTCAAATAATCGAGGTGCATCAATCCCCTGATTGCCGAGCAGCTTGATCAAGAGGGATCGCCGATCAGGAACGGGATGACGCACAAGCACCATGCACGGATGCCCACGCTTGAGCAGTTCCCCAAGCAGCATACTACCCACAAACCCCGTGCCCCCGGTGATCATCAAATACGGCTGTTCACCATGCCGAACATGAACTCCACGCGGATCGGTCACATGCACAGGCAAATGCCGACCACCTCGGTCGGGATGAGCATACCACATTGCGATCGGTTTGGTTTGCAATACTTGAGTCATGGTGTGTTTGACTTTGGGATATCCGTGTCGAGACTCTGGAGATAGGTTACCGCCAGCCACGCCTGCTCCTTGGCTAACCGATCCTTGAAGGCGGGCATCTTGATCGTAATGGTCTTGCCCGTCTTATCTTTAACATCAACCTTAGTGCCGTTCTCAATGGTCTTGAACCACTTCCCCGCAGCCCCGCCCCGCATGGTGATGTCCCAGCGAAGTCCGGTCTTGTGGAAGTTGAGTGAATCGAGCGGAACCGGAAGATCCTCGCCACGCCCGTCCACATTTTGCCCGTGACATCTCATACATTCATTCTTGTAGATGACCGCCCCCCGGCTGACCGCGATGGGATCATGCCTCGCCTTGAACGGGTTCTTGGAATCACTCAGCTCCATGTCCTGTCGCTCGGCTTCGTCGATGGAGATATCCTGTTCCTTTGCACGCTGGGCAAAGAAGGCCTGGCGAGGGGTTGAAACGGCACCGCTCATCATCTCGCCGTAGGCCTGTTCATCTTGAGCCCGAATCGCCTGCGAGAGCGGTTGAGGCCCCGCACAGGAGACCAATACACTCAATATCAAGACGAAACCCAGTCCACACTCCGAGACCAATGGGATCAAGCGACACCCAGCTGGTGTGTTCTGCACATTACCTTTGTGATTCATTTTAACTGAACTCATTTTTGGCTCCTTAGTTTGATCTGGTCATGATACACTACGACGAATATGATCTGAGCATAGATTCCATGACCAAGCCGTCAAGACCCCCTGCAACCTTTGCACATCGCTCGAAGAGCTGGTCCTCAGCTGATACAGTAGTATGATTTCATGTGTTGACTCAAGAGAACATACTTGTTTTTCGCTGCACTCTTTGCAGTGTCCAGATCGGGAGCCGTGATCGATCAACATGGATTGAAATCGGGTGATTGAACTGAATCGGATATGGAGAGTATCCTTGTGACGAACCGTTCGTTGAGCCATCGATTACATAAAGCTAATATCTCGTTGATCGCAGCGGTTGTTGTCCTCGGCATTACCGCGATAACGAGTCTTGTTGCGTTGCGGATTGATACAGGCCAAGCGATCGAAGAGTACCGCGAGATGCTGATGCTCAAGCATGCCGAGGAGGGGCTCGAGCTCGCCCAACTCCAGCTCCGCCTTGCCACGGTTCACCCCGATGCGCTCAAGTCCGAGCTGATCGACACCGAAAACGATCTGCGCAGTTTTATCCATGCCCACGACGAGGAAGAAGACGAAGGCGGCGCAGAAGCCAAGCGTGAGCTTGTCGAGGTTGCCGCCACGCAGAAAACCCTCGATCAAGTGGGAGTTATTCTGACTCAACTCAACACCGCCGATGGAATCATCCCAAATCCCGAAGCGATGTACCAATCCATTGATGTCGAACGCAATCGCATCCGAAATCTGGCAGTCGATCCGGATCTCGATCGGGTCCAGCAACTGGCATCAAGGGAAACCTGGATAGGCGTTTTCGTGGTTGGCTTGCTCTCCATCCTCATCATCGTGATGACCATCCTTATCAGCCGGGCATTGCACACGCGGATTGTCGGTTCGATCCATCAGTTGCAAATTGGAGCCCGCCAGATTGCCTTGGGTCATTTCTCACGACGCGTCAAAGAACAGGGCGATGAGGAGATCGTTGCACTCGCCCGCGATTTCAATAAGATGGGCACTCAGCTCGATCTGCTCTATCGTGATATGGAGCGGCGGATCGATCGCAAAAGTCGTGAGCTTGTTCGCTCGGAACGCCTCGCCAGCGTGGGTTTTCTCGCTGCAGGCGTCGCCCACGAGATTAACAATCCGTTGGGTATTATCAACGGGTACGCCACGATGGCCCGCAAGTGGCTCAACGGAATACCAGAGAAATCACAGATCGATGAAAGTGCCGAGGCCTTTAAAATCATTGGAGAGGAGGCGTTCCGATGCAAAAAAATCGTCGAACAACTCGTCATGCTCTCGATGGTCGGCGACGGCTCACGCGAACCAATCTCGCTCCGACAGATCGCAGAAGAACTCATCACCCTCGTCCAAGGGCTCGAACAATCCAAATCCCGCACAATCCTTTATCAACACGAATCCAATGAAGATCCAAATGATCAATACATGGTCTTGGCCAATCATGTAGAACTCAAGCAAGTGGTGCTCAATCTTATCGTCAATGCCCTTGATGCCACAGAAGATCACATCGGCCGCGTCTCGATCACCATTCACCGCTCAAAGGGAAGAATAATTCTCACTGTCATCGATAACGGGTGCGGCATCGACGCTGTAAAAATTGACAATGTCTTCGAACCCTTCTTCAGCGATCACAGCAACGGCGAAAATCATCGGCTCGGTCTCGGATTAACCATCTCCCACGCGATTGTCGAGGCACATAACGGACATCTCCGCGTACGATCCGATGGGAACGGAAAAGGCACCCGATTCATGATCGATCTTCCAGACGAACACGCTGCGGAGCATTCACATGTTACACCAAAATAAACCAACACCATCAAAGCACCGACGGGTTATGATTATCGAGGATGGGGCACGCTTTCGTAAAATGCTCACGCTCGCAGTTCGAGAAATGGAGTTCGTCCCGCGTCCTATGGACTGTGCCGAATCCGCAATCGCATCGCTCGAAAAGGAACCCGTCGAAATCGCGATAGTCGATCTTGGGCTCCCTGGTATGTCCGGGCTCGAACTGTGTAAATACATGCGCGAGCATTTTCCATCAATCCAGATCATCATCCTCACCGGATACGGAGACCTCGATGCAGCCAAACAAGCGATCCGCCTTGATGTCATAGATTTTCTAACCAAACCCTGCGACCATAACGAGCTGGAGGTGTCGCTCGATCGCGCACTCCGCCGAAGCACTCCCACTCACCTAAAACTCGCCGATCAAAGCGGATGGCCACGCGAGAACACCACCCAAATAAGCAATGGCAATGGTGTCGATACGGATACCCTTGATGGGGCGGAGCGGACTATCGAGCAACTCGAACGCCGACATATACTCGATGCGATCAAGAGGAACAACGGGAATCGCGCTGCGGCTGCAAATGAACTGGGGATCAGCGTGCGAACCATCTATTACCGGCTCAGCCGATACAAAATGCTTGATCGATTCAAAACTGATCGCAAGCGATAAGGTATGACAGATAAACAAGGCAAACTCATTACGCCCAGCGCAGCCGCAGCCTTAGCATGTGCAATGTTTGCACCATGCTTGTTTCTTACTTGAATGTATCCGATTATGTGAACAGAATAATACAGAGTTGCGTTGATCAGATGTCTGATTCCGATCTCAGCTCGGTTGGTTCATGGAGTTTCAATCGGAGGAACACGCATGCGTTGGCTCACACTGATTCCCGTCTTGTCGATCCTCACCCTCCTCGGAGGATGCTCTGGGATCGTTAAAAATATGGTCAATACCCAGCCGCGTTCGACCATCACCCAAACCGAACTCGATCACCCGGACCAAATCGTCAAGGGACGCGCCGTGGGGTACCTCCCATCCATCAACGCGCTGAACCAGATTGATGAATCAAAAATCGATCCTGATATCGTTCGATACGCCCCCGTGCTCATCCAAGGGTTCCAGCCCAACGAGACTCAACACCATAAATACACGATCACGGACGACGCGATCGGCTCGCCCTACATCACCGCCAATGGGCAAAAAACCAAGATCAACACAGATCAACCCACAATCTACTGGCAGATTGAACACGCCACCGTAAAAAATCAACCCCTCAAGCAGCTGGTATATGTATTCTGGTACCCCCGCCGACCGGTGGGGTCGATCGAAACCGGCGCTGTTGATGGCGGAATCCTTCGCATTACCCTCAACACGGAGGGCCGTCCCGCCGTCTATGAATACGCTCAGACCTGCGGGTGTTATCACGGCGTCTTCGTCTCCAAGAAGACCGAACAGTATGCCCAAACCCAGTACGCCTCCATCGAACCCAATCGTGAGCACGCAGTGGAACCGGCAATCACCGGTGGGGATGACTGGATCGTCCGCGATATCATCGACACCCAACCCAATACCCGCCCGGTGCTCTTTCTCAGTGCCGGCAAACACTTCCTCGTCGATATTGCATCGCTCCCTGAGGATCGAATCCAATCAATCACCGCCAACGAATCCAAGGCGTATCAACTCGCATCATACAAAATACTCGACAACGCCCCACGCGAAGGCGGCGGAACCGGGAGTATCTTCAATAACAAAGGGCTTGTAAAGGGGGCCAAACGCGGTAACGAAGAACTTGTCCTCGGCGATCTTGATCACCCAGGCTGGCCACGGAGACTCAGCAAGATGCACATCCACTGGGATAAGGACGAATGGAACGATCCATCCTTGCTCGCCTCGCACCTGCGCCTCCCGGATGCCATTTTCTCCAATCAAACAAACCCGATGAACGCAATTGTTGAACAAACCCCATCGCAGAAACCCCAAACTATCGACACAATGGCCTCAAATAGCACAACGCCCGATTTGCATACCCAATCCTCACAAGCACAAGATCATCAAATGCTCCTCTTCACCGATGCAAGATGCTCCGGATGTCAGTTGACCAAGCAGATTATAAAAAACTCAAGTGAGATTCATCAAGCGATCGGCAATTGGAACTTCACGATAATCGACACCGCTACGGATGAGGGTGCCAAAATCGCCGCCGAGCATCGAATCTCGCTCGTACCAACACTGGTCGGCTTCGATCACAATCAAGAGTTGATGCGGAGCAACGAACTCGAAAGCAAGAGCACGATCCTCCGTGCGATCAACCAGATCACCCACGCCTTTACGAACATACATCACAATAATTAGCCAATTGATTGCTCAAGTATTCATAAAGAAGCATTAATGGTCACCTCGAAAAACACATCCATACGGCGAGCTATATTATTCCGAATCATCGTTTGTTGTTTCTTCAGTGATTGAGGACTCAACCATCACCTCTGCCAATGATTGAATTCACATGCATCGTTCTTTGAACTGGTTCGTATTCGCTTTTTCCATCCCCTTTCATGATTCAATCAGAATCATGATACTTCATTCTCGTTAGGTTACCAACTTCACATACTGATTCATATTATACACCAAGTTTCGCAGGCCGATCGCACTACTCGCTCTCACAATCCCGATACATCGCAACCAAGTTCCGCCCAAACACTGCGATTGCCTGCCGAACACATGCTCAACCCGCGCCCGAATACGAGACCGCTTTCGATTCATCTTCTTCTGCGAGGCCGACATCGGATTGTTGCGATATCCCTTGTTGTGAATGTTATCTTCATAACCATGAGCCTCAAGAAGATTGACGATGGCCGCGCTGCGATAGGCGCTGTCAGCGTACACCTTTGCACTCGTGTTCTTCTCATCAAGCAACGGCTCGAAATCAATGACTTCGATGAGTTGATCGAGTGGATTGCCCGCCGCTTTGAGTTGAGCACATCGTTCATCAAAGTCGAAGATTCCGAAGAGAGCCATGATGTTTCATCCTTGAGGTTCATGGGGAAAGGGAAGATATTCAAGAGGTGGAATAGTATATCATATAAAAATGGTGGTGTTTTTAGAGGTGACCAAATGAACCTTTTGTTGACAAACGGAAGATCCAATCAGTGGGATTGGATATTCATTATCTGGAAGAGATTGTGGGGGGGATAGATGGGAACTTCAATTTGTATAAATTTCGCTATTCATGTTGATGTTCTTGCTTAAAATACCCCACTCGTTCACACCTGATAAATTCCTTCCCGCAATACCTACACCTACGCTTAACAAGAATCCGACGACAACCCGTAGGTCGAACCTCGATTACCTCAAAATGCCGACACCCGCACCTCCGACATTCGAGCGGTACTATCGGGAGTGTACTCTCATCTTTATATTTCTCATGTTTTACTCTTCGTGATTGCATCGTTTTGCCTTCCCATCTATCCTTCAACTCCGGTTTAACCACTACATCCTTCATACAGTCCCTACCCCCTCACCTCCTTGTGAGTAGTAATACTGATACGAACCTTGCTCCGTACATTTCAGAACTTGGATATCACCACTGGAATTACCGAACCATTCCATATCCTGCCACCCTCCTTCTCATTTTATTTTGTTGTTGTATCTCCGACAATTTAATCCGCTTGCGTTTCCTCTTGCGATACGGCCGAGATTCACCTGTACCCGCAAGCGCTGCCCCCTGCATCGACGCCGCGACTGCACACCCGACCAAACCATCGAGAAAATGATTATCCAATCCCGGCGAGCGAATCTTCCACCCATCAACTACCCGACCTCGTCCTTCTGTGCGCACTCGATACTCCGCTCTCAATTGCTCAGCCAACATCCGATGCCCCACCCGATTTACCCCCGCCCCA
>Ga0114931_10006467_pt1 | contig 14407 bp, 16 predicted proteins | sample 2SBtaG_FD_89579 | JGI IMG/M metagenome (GOLD analysis project Ga0114931, IMG submission 89579) | Deep subsurface microbial communities from Kolumbo volcano to uncover new lineages of life (NeLLi) - 2SBTROV14_V59a metaG | ecosystem: Environmental > Aquatic > Marine > Volcanic | place: Kolumbo...
AATTTAACCATTCAATTATTACTTTTATTACTTTTTTCCTAAATGACAAATTATCGTTAACTTTAAGTAACAATCATTCAGGCAATTATTGTTTAATTTAATGACGCTCTTGTTCAATGTCATTTTTTAATGAATTGTAACGAAAATTGCTAAGCCAGGCTGAACCAAACAGCAAAATTTTATCCTAGGGGATCCATAATTTCCAACTAAATGTAGCGCTACCTTTTCGTAACAAACTAAATAATTTTCTAAAAAAATTATGTTTTCTTCAAGAAATGTCCTGAAATTTTATTTTTTAAAAGATTAAGGAAAGATGGTCAAAGGAAGGGCATCCCAAAATTCTGCCCCATTATCACTTTTGTAGAGACCACCCCCATTAGTACCGCAGTAAAGAAGGTGGTGGTTTTTTGGATCTATGACCAATACTCGAATATTCAGATTTTCTAAACCCTGATTTCTAGCATTCCAAGTATTCCCTCCATCCTGAGTTTCAAAAACCCCTTTACTGGTACCCAAAAATATTTGAGAAGACCTTTTGGGATTTATCACCAAACTGCTCACGTATGGATCTCCCAAACTTGTCCCGATCTTCGACCAAGACATTCCCTTATTTGAAGTTTTAAACAATCCCTTAGTGGTTCCGGCATAAACCAGACTCGTGTTTGATGGGTCAATGACCAATCTATTCACTCCCAATGCCATCGATGCCAATTTGGCATCCTCCGGGACCAAACCATCATTAACTTTAACCCAATTTTTAGAACCATTAACACTCCGATACACCCCACCGCTCGTCCCCGCATATAAGATGTTGGTGTGCTGGGGGTCCACGGCCAAGGCAACAATAAAGCTAATTTCATTCATGCCGTTCATGCGTTCAACCCAAGAATCCCCCCCATCCGCACTTCGAAACACCCCAACAGTCGTAGCCGCATAAAGGGTCTGGGTGTTAGTGGGATTAAAAACTATTTGATTCACATTCGCCGAAATTGTGCCTTTCTGAATACCAGCATTCCGTGGGAGCCACCGTCGTCCGCCATCAGGACTTTTGTACACCCCATCAGCGAGCGTTCCCGCGAACACATTGGCAGGAAGAAGAGGATCAATAACCAGATTCATCACTCGAACACGACTCAACCCTTCGGTAAGCCGCTCCCACCCCTTCCCCCCATCACGGGTTTTATAGACGGCCTCTTCCGTGGCAATATACATAATGTTGGGTTTAGTCGGGTGAACCACCACGGCAACCACCCGATCACTGCGTTGACTACAACCAGAAAGAGACAGCAAGACACCAAGAGCCAGAAGAGCAATTATTTGGAAAGGACTCATTAAAGGCTCCTTGTTACTCCTGACCCATCTTGAGAGGTCGACGATATCCTGTAAGTTCCACATACCCTTGCCCAAAAATTGGCGTTCCATCGTGTTCCCCGCTCGCGCTCACCGCTCCTTCCCAATAGGTAACCTTCGTACTCCGTGACGTTTGCAATTCCTGATCAGCCAAAACCGGCTTGATCCGGACTCGAAGCTGAATAGAAGGCACCTCGAGCACCCATGTAGACGGATAACGCGCCTTCGTATGCGGACTCGTCCAATAATCCAGCGTTTCAACGCCAATATCCTGCAATTGTAAGTGCTGAGACCGTCCATCCTGAAATATAAGGGTCCCACTGGAAACGGAATCCAAAGACCCGTCTTTCTTTCGCAAGAGATAGACCATCAATTCCATTTTGGAGTCAAATTGTATGCTGAACCAGTCCCACCCAACTTGCTCATCGCTTACTTCCCCAGAACCAAATTCATGATCCATCCAACTGAGACCGGCCACATCGATCATTTCCTCGCCAAGAGCAACCTGACCTTTCGTGCCCAATCGGGTCAGAGAATAATAATGTGAGGCTTGTCCCGCATCAGCGCCCTTGCGGCTCACACCATCCTCTCCATGAATGACCGGTAGTTTTTCTAGAGTTAGCAGAAGGTCCAAACCAAAATTCCCTTCTGCGGCATGGAGTTCTAGTACTTGATGGTCGAGAGCAACCGGGGCAAGCGACCAACGATCAATCCACACATTCATTTGATCAGAATGGGCGCCGGCTTTTCCAAGTCCCGACCGGCTGAGTTTTTCGGCGAACAGAAATGTTTGGGTTTCAACATCAGTCAAAGCCAAATGGGCAAAATATAAATGCTTGATCGCCCAACGAGAAGCCCTATTTTTGACTCGAGAATCATCAATGGCTTTCCGGAAGAACGTAAGCTCATACCCAAACTGACGACCTGAGTTGGACGCAAGATGTCCTGTGAAGTACCACCATTCCAGCCCAAATTGGTCGTGAGAAGCGTGGTCTCGTGGAAAAGAGTAGATATAGCCCGGCTGCGCTTGGGCCCCTTCTTTATAAAGACCTAGAGAGCTCTGTGATTCTCCAGCAAACAAGACCTGCGGAAACCACACAAAAAAGAAGGCCGCACCCATAAATAAAAAGATGCTACCGCCTTCCCAGAAAAGCCCTCGTTTGAATCGTTTCATGGAACACAGCGCGTAAGCCGAATCTCCTTGGCATCGCTTATAGCACGCGATCATAGAACGCGCAATCGCCTTTCCTGCTGCGGGAATTCATGAGTCTTTACTTCCACTGTCTGAGGTTGTGTCACGTTGACAAGCGTTCAAAGCGTTCGCTATCGTACCTTATGCCCGAATTAGATCGAAGAACCCCTGCTGATGTCTTTCCGATTCCGGAAGTGGTTCCTATTTTCCCACTACCCAATGTCGTGTTTTTCCCCGACACCTATCTCCCACTCCATATTTTTGAGTCACGCTATCGGGACATGATTATGGATGCCAACTTAGAAGGCCAATGTAAATGTATTGGCATGGTGTTATTAAAGGAAGGGTGGGAAGACGACTACTATGGCAATCCCCCAGTATTCTCGCTTGGGTGTGTTGGGAAGATCAAAAATGTTCAGCCGCTCGCGGATGGACGATCTAATGTCATTCTCCACGGATTATCGCGCTACGACATTGAAGAAGAGTTTTTTGATACCAGTTATCGAAGGGCGAAAATTTCACTCAAACAAGATGAGCCCTTTCAAGAGCCTATAGATCCTGGCATTCGGTTGACCCTCACCAAATTTGCACTGCAATATTTGCGTGCACGTAAGGCCCAAGAACTGTGCAAATTGATTACCGGTCAGTCCATATCAGACACGGTCCTCATTAATAGCTTATCGTCATGCATGGATTTCACACCATTTGAAAAGCAGTTTTTATTGGAATCCGAAAGTTTGCACCAACAAACACGCCGCCTTATTGACCTGCTTCGATTTAAACTCGACGCGCAACAGCATCCACAAGAATTGGGATAATGAATCCTGCCATTGAAGCGAAAAGCTTAGGGAAGACGTATGGGTCCGTCACGGCCATTGATAACCTTTCTTTGACCATCAACTCAGGGGAAATCTTTGGCCTACTTGGTCCAAATGGAGCTGGGAAAAGCACCACCCTCCGCATCTTGATCACAGTCCTTCAACCCACATCGGGAACAGCCACCGTACTGGGACACGACGTGGTGGAAGAAGCGGACACCGTCAGAAGCCTTATCGGGTATGTCCCGCAAGAGCGTGCCATCGATCGATTCCTCACTGGCCGAGAACATCTCGAACTCTTGGGAGACCTGTATCACCTACCCAAAGCCCAAGCCCTACAACGGATATCAGAATTACTCAAATTGGTGAATTTGGAAGAGCAGGCTGACCGAGCCGCTAAAACATATTCAGGTGGTATGAAACGCAAGTTAGATATTGCATGCGGCTTATTACCGAATCCCAAAATAGTGTTCCTCGATGAACCGACTCTTGGCCTTGACGTCCAAAGCCGCCTTCGCATCTGGGATTACATTCGTCAGTTGCGAGAACAAGGCATTACCATCGTCATGACGACCAACTATTTGGAAGAAGCCGATCAACTCTGCGACCGGCTCGCCATTATCGATGGGGGGAAAATTAAAGTCATTGGGTCACCAAAGGAACTCAAGGCCGGTTTGGGCGGTGATCGTTTGTCCTTGACGGTCAAAGAAAGCCAGATTGAAAAACTCGATCGGCTCAGCGAGAGAGTGCAAACTCTTCCGTTTGTTCGCGATATCCGCAGAAATGACAATGGCTTGGATATCCGTGTCGAGTCACCGGAGAAATCGCTGCCCGGGGTTCTTGATGTGGCCAATCGCCTCGACTGCCAAGTGGATAGCATTGAGTATCATCGGCCAAGGCTGGATGATGTGTTTGTCGCGTTTACCGGCCGTGCCTTAAAAGGAGAATATCCAGAAGTCGTGGAGGAATAGAGCTTTTCTTCCCACCGCGATCAACAACATATCATGAACTTTCCACACTACAAACAAGAAGTCCTGGCCCTGACCTTACGATGGGTTCGTCGCCTCAGCCGAGAAAAATTCAGCATGCTGTTCACGCTGGTACAACCCATGCTGTTCTGGCTCATATTTTTTGGCAGTCTCTTTCAACGCGCTGCGGATATCGAAGTGCTCCAAGCTCCCAATTATATGAGTTTCCTTGCCGGTGGCGTCGTCGTCATGACCGTGTTAAATAATGGATTAGCGGGCGGCGTAGACTTGCTGTTCGATAAAGAGAATGGGTTTCTGGAACGCATGATGTCCACCCCCATTCACCGCACCTCGGTGATTCTCAGCCGATATTTGTTTGTCATGGCTATCACTGGAATGCAGATTTTGGTGATCTTGGGCATCGCCTTCTTGTTTGGCGTTACGCCAATCACCGGGCTCTTGGGTATAGGCGTGATCATGGTGATCGGCATGTTATTTGGCATTGGGCTGACTGCCATCTCGATGGCCATGGCCTTCTCCGTCAAAAGCCATGGAGATTTTTTCTCGATGCTAGGCTTTCTTTCCTTGCCGATGATCTTTCTCAGCTCTGCCCTGGTCCCCCTGTCAGCCATGCCAGGATGGATGCAAGCCTTGGCTTTTTTCAATCCCATGACCTGGGTTATCGATGCCGTCCGTCCCCTCATTATCACCGGATGGGAAGCTGCTATCCCTCAAGTGGCCATGGCCTTGGTGATCCTGGCAATCTTTGATGCCGTTTGCTTATACGGTGGAGCCAAAGCCTTCCAAAAAGCCATAGGGTAATACTGTCCAAATGGCCATAACGACTCAAATTTCAAACCACGTTGTGCGACATGAAGAACCACACCTCCGCTTGCGCTGAATTTTCAGAAAACCAAATCAACGCCCTCATTCATCTCCTGTCTGATCAAAACCCGCACATCGCACAAACCATCCACGATCAACTTGTGGCCGTTGGGCCACCAGCCCTCGCCTTCCTACGACAGTCGAAAGATAGGCAGGGCAACCCCACGATGTCAGATCGCATCAATGCCGTGATCTCAGGTATCAAGGCAACTGACATCGAACAATCCTTCAACGCCCTCATGGATGCATCAACTGGATCAGTCGATTTAGAACAAGGCGCATTCCTCATTGCCCAAACCGCCTATCCAGAACTTGATGTCCAAGGCTACCAACATCAAATTGAACAGATGGCAGAAACGATTAAGGGCCGCTGTGAACCGGACATGCCACCAAGGCTCGCCATTCAGGTGATCAATCAACACCTCTTCCACGAGCTTGGCTTTAAAGGCAATACCCAAAACTATTACGACCCAAACAATAGTTTTTTGCACCAAGTACTTGATCGCCGCATGGGCATTCCCATCAGCTTGTCCGTACTCTACTTATTGGTCGGCCAACGCCTGAATGTGCCAATAGTGGGCATAGGCTTACCCGGTCATTTCATCGTGGGACTACAAACGGAACCCGTGTTTATCGATTGTTTTAATCAGGGTGTGGTGTTGGCAGAAAAGCACTGTGCAAGATTCCTAGAGGAATATGGTGTCGAGTTTGACAGACAATACCTGGCCCCCATCTCCAACAAACAAATACTCGCCCGAATGCTCCGCAACCTCGTCGCAATCTACCAAAAACGTGATGAGGCCCAACACACCGAACGATTTACCAGACTCTTGGCCATTGCGGAACCAGGGGAAGACCCTCTAGCCAGCGAGTGAACTGACCCATGTCTGTACCGCCATTCAACAACGCCTTAGCCAACCACAGAGGCCAAGCCAATATCACTTCAGTGCTCATTCTCCTGATCATCATCGTTGGCTCTGCCTGGACATGGAACCATCTGGATTTTGATACGCAAGACTTTGTCATTGATGAAGTCTTGCCCGTTCTCTTTCTTACGTTTGTCGCAACGCTCGGACTTTGGATGAGTATTAGAAATTTTAAGCGCAGTAAAAACATCCTCAAACGACGCGACCTCCTCATTCATCAGTTCACCAAAGAAAAGTCGCCAAAAAAACGATTTGATTTGGCCATCGAATTAATCGAACTGAACAACTACAAATCGGATGGCCTAGAAAGCATCTCGGAGGGGATCGCCGAAGTATTGATCCATACCTTCAAGCGTTCCCTTGGTGATAAACAGCATCGGATAAAAGGTATAGCCGCAAGCCACCTTGGAGTCATTCAACATCGAGAGAGCGTCCCTCTTTTAATGAAAGCCCTGGAAGATGATTTTGCCTACGTCCGCAGCAGTGCCGCACTCGCCCTAGGCCGCATGCGCGCCACCGAAGCCAAAGCCAAGCTGGAATACACCATGAAAGAAGATTGGGATCAGACCGTCCGCAGCCGGTCAAGAGAAGCGGTGGAGAGAATGGGTTAGGAAGAAAAGAAGATTGTTAACGAGGAAACGAACTTAAGGGCACTTCTAAAAACCAGGCATTTTTGGTGAGAGCAAGGAAGCCGCGCGCGGAAAACCGGAGTGTATGGGCGAATACATGAGGGTTTGAGCACGCGGATGACGCCGCCATCACGGAAAAGGACGGTTTTTAGAGGTGCCCTTAAGATTGCGGCGCCCCAGTCACCTTGTTGAGGGCATCTTGATCGGCAGCAGTTAAGCGATAGCCTTTGGTAAACAACGTTTGCATCCCATCGGTTAACACAGAAAATTCCACGGTTTCCCGCACAGCATCAAATTTCCCGTTGAGTCTGGCCAGGTATTGAAACGCCTCTTCCTGTTTCACGAAGCTCATTCCTAAAGATTCCGACACATCTTGAAGTTCTACGGTGTCATATTCTCCGTCATCATTTCGATCCCCCACCAACGCGAATTGATAAAACGTCAGACTAAGCGACAGGAACGATTGCGTTTGGGCAAAAACCGCCCTTGCACCATTAATACCGTCGGGGTATTCCATTGGACAAGGACTCTTCTCTGAATCTTGATCGATCGGATGAAAAGAAATGTGTTCCACTTCTGGTCGGACAATCGGCTTCTTTTTTAATTTTTTGTAATACCACACGGTGCAAGTCTCGGCGGCGGCAAATTCTACTTTGTCTTTCTGGATTTGTTCGGAGATATGATTGGTAAACCCTCCAAATACGCCGGCGGTCATGGCCGCCATGAGAACAGTGCTACTCAAACAGGCCCATACACTTACCATTGTGACAAAGATCTTCCCGTTTGAACTGATGCATCTTTTTTGCATGAAGTCAGTATACCACCCGACCGGAGTAGGGACTAGCAAAATTCCCTAAATCTCTTAATTTCATGAAGATTTTTGCCGAATGAGGGGGACATGACCATTCATCCGCTTCGGTATATAATATGACTATGGCCACTGAAACCGTCACACTCGAAGGACATATCATCGACTCGCTTATTCTGGCGAAGGTGCTCGATACCATTCTTCAGATGGGCGGGACCTTTGATATGAATGAGATGAAAGTCGGAGCCACACGCGAGGAATCTTCGTTAACCAAAATCAAAGTGCAGGCGGACTCACCTCAATTGCTCGAGGAAATTTTGCAAGCCATTCAACCGCACGGCGCAGTAGTCGAACAGGCGGCCAATTGCACTCTAGACCCAGCGCCCCAAAATGGCGTGCTGCCTGATTCGTTTTACGCAACCTCACATCTACCTACCCAAGTCCGTATCAACGATCAATGGATCGACGTGGAACACATCGAAATGGATTTAGCTATTCGAGTGACCCTTAATCCCCCAACTGCCCGCACGGTGCCCATGGCCGAAGTCAAAGCAGGAGAAATGATTATCACAGGTCGAAATGGCGTTCGGGTCTTTCCTTTAGAACGCCCCAAGGAACGCGATGTGTTCGCGTTTATGGAAGCACAGGTGTCGTCTGAGCGACCGCATCAACACATCATCACCGATGTGGCTAAACGCATGAGGATGATTCGTGACAATCGCCAGAAAGCCCTCACTCAAGGGGCAATGGCCTGCGACCAGGACTTGGGGACAAAAGTGTTATTAGTAGGAGGACCGGCAATTGTACATGCCGGTGGCCGTGATGCCCTCTCTTGGCTCATCGACCAAGGATTTATTCACGTGCTGTTTTGTGGCAATGCCCTGGCAGCACATGATATGGAAGCCAGTGTGTACGGCACATCACTGGGCTATGGCCTCTGCGCAGGACGCACCGTGCCACATGGGCATGAACATCACCTGCGCACAATCAACAAAGTCCGTGCGGCCGGCAGCATCAAACAGGCCGTTGAATCTGGGCTAATCAAAGATGGCATTATGGCCTCTTGCGTTCGCCAAAATGTGGACATGGTGTTAGCCGGCAGCATCCGCGATGATGGTCCGCTGCCCGATGTCATCACCGATTCAGTCCAAGCCCAAGCTGCCATGCGCAAAGAACTTCCAGACGTGGGGCTGGCCTTAATGGTCGCAACCACACTTCACGCCATTGCCACTGGCAATTGCTTGCCAGCCAAAGTACCAACCGTATGTGTCGATATCAATCCCGCAGTCCCAACAAAACTCAGCGATCGCGGCAGCTTCCAAGCCGTGGGCCTCGTCATGGATTCCTCATCCTTCCTCCGACAATTAGCCCAAGAACTCAGTTGGCATGGGTAAGGACATGGGACGCATCCTCGTTTGTCCACCAGACTATTTTGGGATTGAGTACGAAATCAATCCATGGATGCGTGTATCAGACGCCACGGATTCCGAAAAAAGCAAAGCCCAATGGCACAATCTGGCTCGTGTATTAGAAGAGGACGTTGGCGCCAAACTCGAACGCATGACGCCCGTCAAAGGCCTACCCGACCTGGTCTTCACGGCCAACGCCGGGGTGCTGCATGGCGGCACAGCCGTCATCAGTCGCTTCCGACATCCCGAACGCCAAGGGGAAGAAGAACATTTTGATCGCTGGTTCCGCGAACATGGTTATCAAGTCATCTTGATGGACAAGGATTGCTACTTTGAAGGAGCCGGAGACTTGTTGGGCTTTTCTGACACGTGGTTCGGTGGATACCGACAACGCAGCGACATCAAAGCCTACCCCTTATTAAGCGAAATTTACGGAAAAGAAATATTGCCGCTGGAACTCGTCACCGGCCAGTTCTATCACCTGGACACGTGCTTCTGCCCATTGAGTGGTGGAGAACTCATGTACTACCCTGCCGCATTCGACACCTATGCCCAAACCACCATCGCTCATCGCGTAGAAGAACACCGGCGCATCGTCGTCCCCCAAGCCGAAGCCGAACGCTTCGCCTGCAACTCGGTCTGCGTGGACAAACACGTCGTCCTCCCAGCGGGTTGCCCCGAAACGACAGCCATGCTCCAAGACCGAGGCTACAACCCCCACCCCGTCAACCTCGATCAATTCCTAAAATCCGGCGGCTCCGCCAAATGTTTGACTCTTGCATTAGATTAAAACGATCCGCACAATATTCTTTTAGTTGACAAGCCTCAAGAACTCCTAGATCCAGACGGTGCCTACAAGCCAGGAGGAAATAAGCATGGAAAGACAATTTACCCTTGAATACTGGATGGATGACAAATGGTATGTGGGCAAGCTCAAAGAAGTTCCCGGAGTTTTTAGCCAAGGAGAAACTCTAGTCGAGTTAGAGTCAAACATTCGAGACGCTTACAGCCTAATGGTTGAAGAAGAGCCCCCTCAAGAACGCTCAGACATCCAGAGAAAAGAAATCACGGTAAATGTTGCGTGAAACGCGGAAATTTTATTCGGGAGTTAGTAGCAGCCGGTTGCTATCTAAAACGACACGGCAAGAAACATGACATCTACGCAAACCCACGAACCGGAAAACAATCGCCAGTCCCACGTCACCCAGAAATCAAAGAAAGCCTCTGCGACCTCATCCGCAGACAACTAGGGATTTAAAAAATCCAACAGCTCCGTCAAATGCCTTCCCCTTGCACTTGATTAATCAGTTCCTCACAATCACCGAAACTTTAAAAGTCTTATTCTTTTCTCCTGCGTTGTGCGCGGCGGAGCCGTAGCACCGAACCAGCCCCTCTGGCGAAGACTGTCTAGGTCCTTCGGGAAGACTCAGGATAAACTCCGCGAGTTTCTGAGCCATCTGATCTGTCCTGAGCCAACGCCGAAGGATTCGGTAAGGCGGCGAAGAAACCCGAAGAGCCGCGCACAGGCAAAACTGTTTTTGGGTCCTTTTGCCCAAACAAAATCGCCTGCCCTGAGCTTGCCGAAGGCTCGCGCGGGGCCGAAACTCCGCATAAAATAAATTACGGTTCGATTCCCCTCCTTGGTAAGGAGGGGCAAGGGGAAGGTAGAATATTTGTCTAGCGAACAATACTTCGAAATCAGCCCCGACCCCGACAACGCCAAACGTATTCGCAAAGAACGCGAAAAAGCCCGCGAACTCAAACGCACACCCTGGTGGAAAAATCAACTCCACCAAGGCACCTGCCACTACTGCAACCAACAATTCCCCCCCGACCAACTCTCCATGGACCACATTGTCCCACTAGCCCGAGGCGGAAAATCGACAAAAGGAAACATCGTCCCCTCCTGCGTAGAATGCAACCGAAAGAAAAAACTCGAAACCCCAGCGGAAGCGGCCTTGAGGAATATCGCAAAGCACAAAACATGAAAAGAGCTATTTATTGGTTAAAGGACAACGACAGTCTACATTCTACTTGCCAGAGTTTCCATCTTTTGAATTCATTACAACAGATGAGTAAGAACCACGCTAAATGACAAAACATACGCACCAATTTGAAAACGTAAATTTTTATTCGATACTGGAAGTACTATCTTCTGCCATAGCTGAAGAGATCAAGACGGCTTATCGGGTTGGTCGAGAACTCAGAACTATCATCCAGATCGCTTTCAAAATCCACTCCACAAATTGATTGCTACAAAAAAAACTTCAAGAATTAAATCTAGCATACGAAGTTTTGATTGACCCTCAACGCCGTTCGGAATATGATTTTTTTCGACAACAGTGCGTTGGTAAAGTCCAAGAGAAATCTCCTCGTAAAAGCTCCAAGAGTTGGGAAGAAAAAGTTTCTCAATGGTTAGCTCCCCTGCTGCACTCTTTCCAATAGGACGTGTTTTCTGAAGGGAAATTAGGATTTTTTATCATCTGGTTCATCGGCACCATTACTTGTTGAATCCATAAATTCTGGATGATCCACAAAAGTGCCTCGTCGGCAGGGTCCAAACCCCGAATATAAAAATCCCTGAACTAGGGACGAAGGATCTAATTTTTGGTGAGGCAGTTCAAGGAACAAGGAAGAGAGATTCTTCGCGGTGCTCAGAATGACAAAAAGGGGAAGGGAATGGTGGGCAGTGCCCACCCCACGAAGATTAGCGAAAAGTGTTCACGCCCACTCGTTCGCAGTATTCGCTAATAGGGCATTGACTACAAAACGGCGAGACCGGGCGACAGAGATGTTGGCCGTATGGGACGAGCCAATCGTTGAATTGGATCCAATATTTTTTGGGGAGCTTATTTCGCAAGGCTTGTTCTGATTCTTCAGGAGTTTTGGTTTGAATGTATCCCCAACGATTACTGATTCGGTGGACGTGAATGTCCACACAAATTCCAGGCTTGCTGTATCCCACGGTAACGACCAAGTTGGCTGTCTTTCTTCCCACGCCCTTCAGCGTAAGCAACTCATCGATGGTGTCGGGAACACAGCCTTCAAAATTTTCCAAAAGACTCTGGCAGATAGAAAGAATTTGTTTGGCTTTGGTTTTATAAAACCCAACGGGGTAGATGGCGCGTTCGATTTTCTTGAGAGGGAGTTTTCCCATTCGCTTTGGAGTATCGGCCAAGGCAAAGAGCCGTTGACTGGCTTCAGTTGTAGTTTGATCTTTGGTTCGAAGACTAAGAAGACAGGCGATGAGAATGCGAAAGGGATCTTGGGATTCTCGTGCGACAACTCCAACAACAGGTTCTTCCCACTGAGCAATAGTTTTCTTGATAATTTTGATGGCCGCGTGAACCTGCGTATCACGCATAGGAAAACTCTAAGAGAAAAACTAATGATAGAAAAGGAGGAAGTATAAGGAGCGTATGCGTGGGGGTAAATGTAACCCTTACTTATCGAAAGGTGCGCTTCGCTAACCATTTTTGTCTGCGTCTGGCAGCTTCTCGTTCTTTAGCCTTCTTTTTCACACTCGGCTTCTCATAAAAACGGCGCCGTTTCAATTCTCGGAACAATCCATCTGCGGCCAGCTTTTTCTTGGCAACACGTAAGGCTTTTTCAACGTTGTTATTGACGACTTTTATTTCCATTTCAGTCCTGATCTATTTCTTCTAAAGATTTAAGTAAAATTACATTCACATACAACAGCCCTTGAATTTAGCACACTAACCGAGGTTCGGACAAGACCTAAAATCAATAAAGTTCAAGAAAGTTTAAATATATAAAAAGTAAATAAATTCAATAAGTTACTGATTTTAATTTCCTGACTTCCCAGGATCAAAAAAAGCAATAAATAAGAATATAATACTAGAATAAACTACGTTAATGCCACCTCGGATATTTTGCCAATTTATTGGTCTTTTAAGGCAGCCATGATATCTAAAACAGCCTTTTTCCCGTCCCCAAATAGCATCAACGAGTTATCCAGGGCAAAGAGCGGATTGGGAATGCCTGCAAACCCAGGACTCAGGCTTCGTTTGATAATCACGACGGTTTTGGCTTTATCGACATCTATGATGGGCATGCCGGCAATGGCGCTCGTTGGGTCGGTTCTAGCCAATGGATTGACGACGTCATTGGCTCCAATAATCAAGGCCACATCCATCTGATCAATATATTGATTAATTTCATCCATATCTTTTAGGGATTCGTACGGTACATCAGCCTCTGCCAATAGGACATTCATATGGCCGGGCATTCGCCCAGCCACCGGATGCACGGCGTACTCGACTTGGATACCTCGTTCCTCAAGCATAGAGGCCAGATTGGCCACTGAATGCTGGGCTTGGGAGACAGCCATGCCATAGCCGGGGACAATGACCACACGTCGAGCCGCATCAAATAACAGAGCGACTTCTTCGGGTGAGGCGGACTTAACACGACCACCGTAGACCTCATCAGCTGATGCGCCTCCACCTGTTGGCGCAAGAACCCCAAATAGGACGTTAAAGAGTGAACGGTTCATGGCCTTACACATAATTCGTGTAAGAATGAGCCCCGAAGCACCAACGAGTGATCCCGTGATGATTAGGACATTATTCGATAACACAAATCCAGTTGAGGCGGCAGCAAGTCCAGAATAAGAATTTAACAGAGCAACGACCACTGGCATATCGGCTCCACCAACAGGGATAACCAGGAGAACTCCAAGCACTGAAGCAGCAAGAACCAGAAGCCAGTACAGGGTCACATTGGTTGGATCCAAAACCACGCCCGCACTTAAAGCCAAGGCAATAATGGCCAGGACAGCATTAATGATCTGTTGGCCGGAAAACAGAATGGCACCATCGCCCACAAACCCTTTCAATTTTCCAAAGGCTACGAGGCTTCCCCAAAATGTGACGGCACCAATCAGACCAGAAGCGGCGACGGCAACAGTCGCTTGAGTCATTGGGGTCGCACCATTTAAGGTGCTTTCAATAAGCGCAGCTCCGGCGACAAAAATTGAGGCAATACCCCCAAATCCATTAAATACAGCCACTAATTCTGGCATGGAGGTCATTTCAATTTTGATAGCCAATGTGGCCCCGATAATGGAACCGATGACCAGACCAACCAATATGACATCGAAACTGACAATACTTTTGTCGAGCAGCGTAATGACAACTGCGAGTAGCATGCCACAGGCACCCAGCAGATTTCCCCTTACCGCCGTTCGGGGGTGCGTCAGACCTTTAAGGCCAAAAATAAATAGCGCTGCGGAAATTAAGTATCCGATATTGATCAGTATTTCTGTCATGACTTAGGATTTTCTCTTAAACATTTCCAACATTCGGTTCGTGACCATGAATCCACCAACGGCATTAATGGTGGCAAAGAGCAACGCAAGGAAGCCGAGAGTCGTGGTCGCAAAGGTATGCTGTGAACCAGC
>Ga0114931_10006468_pt1 | contig 14405 bp, 11 predicted proteins | sample 2SBtaG_FD_89579 | JGI IMG/M metagenome (GOLD analysis project Ga0114931, IMG submission 89579) | Deep subsurface microbial communities from Kolumbo volcano to uncover new lineages of life (NeLLi) - 2SBTROV14_V59a metaG | ecosystem: Environmental > Aquatic > Marine > Volcanic | place: Kolumbo...
GCGACCAACGACCAGGGCCTGGCGGTCCCCAGTGGCCTCTACTTCTATCGCATCCAAACCCGCAACTTCGGCGAGACCAGAAAAATGACACTGCTACAATAATGTCATACAACCAGAGGAGCGATAAGGATTTTGACCTGGTTCGAATCGCTCTGCAGCGGCCGCAGAAGTCGCGATAAATGTGGTTGAGAGGCGGGTTCAGTCAGTCAGGTGACCGACTGAACCCGCCTCTAGTATGCTTCAGAAAATAAGTTTGGTCAACCTGAGTTCGACATAAGAGATCGCCGCAGAAATATTCTGACGAACCTGTACCTGTGAAGCTTTTTCTTGCTGAGGCAGTCTCCTGGTTGGTCCCGAGATTGCTTCGTCCCGCTAGCAAGCGCGAAACTCGCAATGACATGTTTTCATTATTTACAGAGCTCAGAGAGAAATTCACTTACGTCGAACTCACGTTAGTCAGACCTTCCTGACACGTTCGCATTCGTATTTGTGCCCCTCGTTCCCCGGTAGCGGTCCTCGCTAGCATTATTCCTTTGAAAGTTTCTTCCTAACATTGTAACTTTTCTCTACTCTCTCTAAACGAAGAGCTCGCATGAGCTTTGCATCCAAAATATGCTGTTTCCTGGCCCAGGCGGTTATGGGCGGATGTTGCGTCGCACTCGGGCAGCTACACGATGTTCGCTTTGAGCGGCTTTCCATCGAAGAGGGGCTTTCACAAGCATCGGTTTACGCTATCTTGCAAGACCGGTACGGTTTCGTTTGGCTCGGAACGCAGGACGGGCTCAATCGATTTGACGGTCAAGACATTACGGTTTTTAAACACACGCAGTTCGATTCAACCTCGCTCGTTGACAACAACGTACGCGACCTTGCCGAAGACCACCTTGGCGATATCTGGATTGGCACTCGGAATGGTCTAAGTCGCTTCCACCTTGCCACGGAGACATTCAAATCCTATCAAAAGGACACGACTGCTGAAGGTTCGATCAGTGACAATGAAATTCAGGCTATTTACCAGGACCGATCGCAGCGCCTTTGGATAGGCACGAGCAACGGCGGCCTGAATTTGTTTCAACCCGAGCAACAGCGCTTTGCTTCCTTCCAGCACAATCCGGCTAAGCCGAACAGCCTGAGTCACAACCGCATTCGAGACATTCTGCAAGGTAAGAATGGCGAAATCTGGGTGGCGACACTAGGGGGTGGTTTGAACCGCTTCGACCCTGCCACGGGCCATTTTCTGCACATACGTAGTGGAAAAGGTGCAGCGACAGGATTGAGCTCTGACTATGTGATGTGCCTTTTTCAAGACCCTGGAGAGCCGTCCCGGATCTGGGTTGGGACGTACGGCGGTGGCCTCAACTTACTAGACACAGAAACCAATCGGGTTGAAAGGGTAAATGTCACCGTGCCTGACAATCGGAGCCGGCAGCGCGTGTTCGACATCTGCGCCGACCCGGCCGGAGGCATCTGGTTCGGGACCTTCTCCGATGGACTCATCCGTTTCGATCCGGCCACCGGCACCTTGACACAATATTTGAGCGAAGCTTTGAACCCCGAGAGTTTGAGCGCAAACTTTGTTCGCTCGCTCTATCTCGACCGCTCGCAAAATTTGTGGATTGGGACAAATCTTGCAGGGGCCAATCGCCTCGACACCAAGCCGGCAAAATTCACGCGTTACCGCCACCGGTCGTACAACGACGCCGGGTTGCGGCAGGATTATGTGAATGCGATCGCCACGACACCGGATGGTGCCGTCTGGGTCGGCACGAATGCAGGGCTCGATATGCTCGCCGACGATGCAACCTTTTTCCAACACATCGATTTGGATCCGGCGATCAAGAGATTGTTCGTTTCGGCTCTCGCCTACACCCCGGATGGCACACTCTGGGTCGGCAGTTTCGGCGCCGGACTTTTTGCTTATCGTTTGAAATCGGGGACCATAGAACGCTTCGGGAAAGGTGAACACGGCAGCGGCTTGCTAGACAGCCGCATCACGACGCTGCTGGCGGCTGAAGGGGAAAACCTCTGGGTGGGCACCCCCTCCGGCCTGAATCTGTTCGACAGAACGGGCAAGAGCTGGAGTGCCTTCACGCACGATCCGGAAGACGCTGGCACATTGAGCGAAAATGCCGTGCAATGTCTTCTGATGGACCGCCAGGGCATCTTGTGGGTGGGTACAAATGGAGGAGGGTTGAACCGACTGGAAAAAGAAACCGGAGAGTTCCAGCATTTTGTGCAGACTAATGACCCGGAAACAGGGCTCAGTCACAACTCGGTCAATTCTTTGCTCGAGGACGCTGCCGGAAACATTTGGGTCGGCACCAACGATGGCTTGTCATGCCTGCACCGCAATGGCAGCATCGAAAATTACTTTGAAAAGGACGGCCTGGCGAACGCCCACATCTGCGGCATTCTCAACGATGATGTGGGCAATCTATGGCTCAGCACGCCCAACGGCCTGATTCGGTTCAGCCGCAATCGCCCGGGTCTGACGCGTTTTCGCACCTATGGCCGGGCCGACGGCCTGCAAGGTCAGTCGTTTCTCGTCAAAGCCGCCTTTCGTGCGCCATCGGGCGAGCTGTTTTTCGGCGGTACGAGAGGACTGGTTCGGTTCGACCCGCTTCGTGTCCAGGACAATCCATATTCACCTGCCATTGTCATGACTTCGTTCAAGGTGTTCGGTAAGGAGGCCCCTCTGGATACGGCCATAAGCAGTGTCAAACAAATCCAACTCACGCATGACCAGCATTTTTTCTCTTTCGAGTTCGCTGCACTCGACTATACTGAGCCCAGCCAAAACCGCTACGCCTATAAAATGGAAGGCCTCGATGACGAGTGGCACGAGAGTGGACACCGGCGTTATGCCAGCTACACGCATGTCCCGCCCGGACGCTACCGTTTCCGGGTCAAGGCCAGCAACAATGATGGCGTCTGGAACGAAGCGGGGATCTCTGTCGACCTGATTATCACACCGCCCTATTGGCAAAGATGGTGGTTCAGGCTACTGGCTGTGGCGGCTTTCATTTCGCTCCTGCTTGTCGCCCACCGCTTGCGCGTGAATAAACTCCTGCAGATCGAAAGGACGCGCAACCGTATCGCGCAGGACCTGCACGATAACGTTGGCGCAACACTGAGTTCGATTTCATATTTTGCGCAAGCCATCAAAGAGGAGTCGCCTCCCGAAGCGAGGTCGGTCGTGCACAAATTCCTGGGACTCATCACAGAAAGTGCCGGCGAAGCCCAGGAAGCAATCAGCGATATCATCTGGTCCATCGACCCGGCTAATGACCGGTGGGATAAAGTACTCGCCAAAGTGCGTCGATATGCGTCCGATGTGCTTGAATCCAGGGCCATCACCTACCGGATCGATCTGCCTGATCGCCTGCCTGGCCGCCTCGACATGGAACGGCGCCGCAATCTCTGGCTGATTCTGAAAGAACTGCTAAACAACCTCGTTCGTCATTCAAATTGCACCAGAGCCGAAATAAAACTTGACGCTCACAACGGTCACCTGCATCTGACGGTCGCGGACAACGGCGGCGGATTCGATCCCGACGCAAAGACGGGCGGCAACGGTCTGCGCAATATTCGTCAGCGGGCGTCCGCCCTGCAAGGAAAGCTATCTCTGGAAAGTACTCCGGGAGAAGGGACACGCTGGTCCCTGATTTTTCCGGCCTGAAGAACTACATGTTTATGCGGTGCTTTTTCCATCTAGGAAGCGTAATCTTATGAGAGAATGTCGAACTTAGGTTGATAGCGGTTTTCGAGGATATAAAGACATGAGCCGGACGGCAGAGCATGGTGCAGAGGTTGGAATCGTTATCATTGAGGATAATCGGTTTGTACGCGCTGGTTGGGAGGCGGTCCTCAACAATGTCTGCGACTTCAAAGTCCTGGCTGCTTTTGAAAACTGCGAAGGTGCCTTTGCGGATAATCGCATGGCTGACTGCGATATTGTTATCATGGATATCGGTTTACCTGGCATGTCCGGGATCGAGGGTATCAGGTACCTCCGTGCGCACCATTCCGAGGTGGCCATCATCATGTGTACCGTCTTCGACGATGATGACAAAGTCTTCGAAGCGCTGTGTGCCGGCGCAGTAGGCTATCTGCTGAAAAAGGTCCAGCCAGATGAGCTGGTTCGGAGTATCCGCGAAGCAGCAGCAGGTGGCTCGCCAATGACACCTGGCATCGCTCGAAAGGTGGTGGCAAGCTTTCAGCGCCCAACGGTACGGCCGGCGAATAGAGCAGAAGGACTGACAGAACGGGAAGCGGAAATTCTCGAACACCTCGCGCAGGGCATGTCCTACGCAACAATCGGGAAGACCCTGCACCTTTCGCTCGATGGCGTGCGCTATCACATCCGGCACATCTATGAGAAACTGCACGTCCACTCCCGCAGTCAGGCCATTGCCCGCGGTTTGAAAGATCGTATCATTCGTCCGCCGCGCTAGAACCGCATATTCATGCGTTGCACGACAGCCCTCATTTGTGTATTTTAACGCAATACCTGAACAAGGTAAGAATTGGGGTGGCTTCGTAAATAGAACAAACTTAAGGAGGCAGAAAAATGGCAAACTACGCTTTTCCCGACACGGTCGTCTCTACCGACTGGGTCGCGCAGCACCACAATGACCCGGATGTCGTCGTCGTCGAAGTGGATGTTGACGCCAAGGCTTATGACGAGGGACACATCCCCGGTGCCATTGGCTGGAACTGGCAGACACAACTGTGCGACACGGTGCAGCGCGACATCATCGGTAAAGATGATCTGCAGAAGCTGCTTAGCCAGAGCGGCATTTCCAACAACAGCACCGTGGTACTTTACGGCGACAACAATAATTGGTTCGCCGCCTGGGCTTTTTGGCAATTGAAAATGTACGGACACGAAAAGTTGCGCATCATGGATGGGGGCCGCAAGAAATGGCTGGCTGAAGGGCGCGAGCTGGAAGAAAGTACCCCGGCGGTTGGCAGCGCGACTTATAACACAGATGGCGTCGACAACTCACAGCGCATCAAACTCAATGACCTGATGAATATCTTTCAACAGCACAACACGGCCATGGTCGACGTCCGCTCTGCGGATGAGTTCACCGGTAAGATTCTGGCTCCTCCGGGCTTGCCTGAAACCTGCCAGCGCGGCGGCCACATTCCCGGGGCCAGGAACATCGGCTGGGCGATGGCCTGCAACGAGGATGGCACCTTCAAGAGTTATGATGAACTAAAAGCGCTCTACGAAGGCAAAGGCGTCACATCCGACAAGAACGTGGTCACCTATTGCCGCATCGGTGAACGATCCAGCCTTACCTGGTTCGTTCTGAAGTACCTGCTCGGCTATGAAAACGTCCGGAACTACGACGGCTCATGGACCGAATGGGGCAACCTGGTGGGTGCCCCGATCGAACGCGGTGAATAGCCATGCCGAAGGCGGAAGAATATAAGCGGCAGGAAACGACGATCAACGGCGTGGCTGTCGTGGTGAGCCTTTATCGTCTCGGGGAAACCTACCACTGTAGCGTCGCCAACAAAGATCCAGGGGCTGTCATCTGTCGCACTGAGGGGCAGTCGCCGGACGAGGCACAAGAACGTGCCTTCGAGAAGTGCCGGGCGCGGCTCTAAGACTCTGAACCCACACACACAGGCGTGAGAGGCCGGGAAACATATCGGCCTCCGCGCCTGGCGGGGGATCACAGAGGTGATACCCGGGATTTCCTGACGCAGAAGGCCAAAGAGGCGATTCGGTTGCTAACTGTTTGACACGATAGATTTCGTGGTACCTATTGCTTGACAATTTTCACGCTCCACTCAGGCCCTGAACCGATACCATATTTGGCGGCAAAGTTACCCTGATTCAGGGCAAAGGCAACGTTATTCAGGCTGTTGAGATATAGCAGAGGCCCCCCAAGGTCCACGTCACCGAAAGTGGCAGCGTAAGGAAATATCAGGTCCTGGACAAGCGCATCTCCCTTGCTGATCCGTACGTCGACTTTGTCTCCAAATGCGAGGCCCATCATGCGAAAGGTCTCTCTGTCGATATTCGTCCAGATATTGCCGTACTGAACGTCCAGGATGGGGATGTTGCCGGAAAGTATTCCCGCCTCAAAAACCGGCTTTTGATGTGGGATCGTGACCACTTCAGGCGGAAGCGTCTGGCCTACCTGCTCAAAGCTAATGATGCCTGCCGCCAATCGGGCCCCGGTGTAGGCGTACACGTCGCGGCCATGAAAGGTATAGGACGCTTCGGAGTCTTTGCGTCGATTCACGGCTTCATCGATTTCACGTACCGCTTCGATGCCAAGGTGTTCAGCCACGAGGGTCAACGTACCGTTGTCGGGCGTCACAAAATAGTGTCCTGATTTGGTTTTCAGTACCACCGACTTTCTGTCTGTACCCACCCCGGGGTCGACCACAGAAACAAACACGGTGCCCGATGGCCAGTATTCCGCGGTCTGAACCAGCCGCTGCGCCGCCTCCCAAATATTGAAAGTTGGTATTTCGTGTGTCAGGTCGAACATTTTAAGATTCGGCGAGACACCAAATGCCACACCTTTCATGGAAGCCACGGCGTTATCTTTCACACCAAAATCGGATTGAAAGACCAGCGCTGGAAGCGGCTTCCGTGTCTCGCAGCGCAACAAGAGCAGGGCAAACAGAATGAACAAAAAGTGACGATATGTCTTCAACGCGAGTTTCCTCCTTTCCAAATCTCTGTCCGATGGATTGATCAATCGTTGAGCTTAAGCTCAACGCGCCATGCCGGCCCCGCCTGAATGCCAAACATGCCGGAAAAGTCACCGGTGTTGAGGGCGATCCCGACCTGTCCTACTGAGTCGACATAGAGCAGCGGTTCGCCTTTGCCAACGAATCCGAAACTCTTGGCATATGGAATAGCGTCAGACCAGGCCACCGTTCCACCATGGTCTATCGTGACCTCGACGCGCGGCATGAGTTCCGGGTTCAGGCTCAGGCGTTCAAGAAATGTCCCGGGAATGTCCGTAACGATGTTGCCAAACGGATGCTCGATCTTAATGACAGTCCCGACAATCACGCCCGCCTCTGTCACCTCAGGATTTTCGTAAGGCAACTGAACGAGGTCAGTGCTGAGCAAGGGACCGACTTCCTCGAATGTAATCAAACCCGCAGCAAGCCTGGCTCCGGTGTAAGCATAAACATCACGGCCATGGAAGGTGTGGGCGCCACTACTCCCGGGACGCCGGTTCGTGCGTTCATCGATTTCCCGTACGGCCACGATGCTATCCTGCTGCGCTACCAGCGTGAGGGTGCCGTTGTCAGGCGAAACGATGTAGCATCCGCTCCTGGTTTGAGCAACAACGGACCGGCGGTCGGTGCCAACACCAGGGTCGACAACCGCAACGAAAACAGTGCCGGCCGGCCAATACGGAACGGTACCAGCGAGCGTCTGTGCCGCCTCCCAAATATTGTACGGTTCTATGTCGTGCGTGAGATCGAACAGTTTCAAATCTTCGTCGACGCCCAGAGCGACCCCTTTCATGCTGGCTACAAATCGTTCACGCGTGCCGAAATCTGACATCAACACCAGCATTTTGTTGGCTTTGTGTGACATATCCGAGCCTCCGCAAGCAGCGATTGATATCGCAAGAGAGCCAGCCAGAAAAAACGAAGCAGCGTTTTCAAAAAATGCGAACTTCTTCATGCGTTGTCTCAACCAGGGTTTTTGCAACCGGACTATCCGTTGCTCGTTGCCGCGGGTGTTTTTTTCAGAATCCGTTCGTTGACAATATAAACAGACAAACCCAGTAAAACAACGCCAACCCCAATAGCGGATTCCAGGGGCTTGTCAAGCATCACGAATGTGAGTGTCCAGGCGCTCATAAGCAGAAAAAGAGCAGGAATAACGGGGTACCCCCAGGTTCGGTACGGCCGGTCGAGGCCAGGTTGGCGCCGGCGTAGAACGAAGACGCCGGCAACGGTCAGGGTGGTCACCAGGTTGAGCGTAAAGCCTGCGTACACCATCACCTGATCGAACGTGGCGGAATAGATCATGATCAGCATCAGAGCCAACTGGAAGATGAATGAGTTCACGGGGATGCCATTCGAACTTTTTCGTTGCAGCAGCCTCAACGCATGGTAGTCCTCTCCCATTACTTGCGTGATCCGGGGTCCAACAAGCACATGACCGGAAACGGTCGAAACGAGAAGAAAAGCGATGACGCCCGCCATCATTTTGCCGCCGGCCTCGCCGAAAATTTTGGCGCCGGACAAGTAACCTACCTGGATTTGCCCTGACAACTCGGGCAACGGTACCGTGTATAGAAACACGAAGTTCAGCAGAACGTAAAGCGTGAGCACCAGTAACGTGCCCCCCAACAGCGCTCTGGGCAAGTTTTTCTGTGGATCCTGAATTTCGCCAACGACATAAATGGCTGCGTTCCAGCCGGCGTATGCAAAGGACACGTAAATCAGGGACACCGCAAAGCCGGGACTCGCGACCAGTGCCATCTCACCGGTTCGCGGCAGCAACGAAAAGGCCGGCCAGGACTCGACCCGCATCGCGGCGATCAGGAACACGACGATGATCAGTACCTTGAGACCGGTCAAGAAGTTGTGCGAGTAGCTTCCGAAACGCAGGCTCACGCTGTGGACAACGGTAAACAAGAGAACCACGACGGCCGCGAAGTGCGTCACAGAGAGGGCTGGAATCAGTGTTTTCAAGTACGTGGCCAGGGCGATCGCGGCCAGGGCGGCTGGTGCGGCAAACCCTACCGTCACAGAGATCCAACCTGAAAGGAAGCCCAGCGCCGGGTGGTAAATTCTCGACAGCAGATGATATTCGCCACCCGACCGCGGCAAGGCGGCCCCCAATTCGCCATAACTGAGTGCACCGCAGAGCGCAATAACGCCGCCCGTGACCCACAGTAGCAAGAGTGGCAGGATAGCAGGGACGCTCTGTACCTGAAAACCCAGGCTGGTAAAAATACCGGTCCCGATCATGTTGGCGACCACGATGGCCAGAGCGGTCAGCAGACCGATTTTTGAGGATGGTGGTTGCGGGCTCACGCGCGCATCCGGGAAGCATAACCATGATTACGTAAGTCTGCTAACGCCATCGACTAATCCAGAAACCTGGTCGCGTCAATACCCGGAATAATCTTCAGCGCGTTCTTGTAGTAAAGTTTTTTCAAAACATCGTCCGGTAAGGCAAGGCCGTACATTTTCCAAAAAGCGTGGCGCTTGCGGTAGTAGTCGAAATATTCGTCGGAGGTCTCCAGGACTCTGAAATAGACACGGTACTCATTGGGACGCCAAAGGTCTTTGCCAAACAAAATCCGGTCCTGATATTTGATAAACCACTGCCGTGCGTGACGCGGTTGGCGCCCCAATTCGGCGAGGACGGCGCCGATTTCAGTGTACATGTTCGGATGCGCGTCAAGCAACTTACCAAGGCTTTCAAGGTCGTTGGCGCGCCAACCCATGTGAGCGCTGATGAAGGTTGTTTCCGGATGCTTCGCAAAGATGTTGACCTGTTCCTGCATGACCTGTTGCCACGGGGGATATTCTGTGGGGTCTCGGTATCGGTTCGGCTTTTGCTTGAGCTCTAACCACCGTTCGTTGAAACGGTCTTTGGGTTTCCAAAACGCAGCCGGCTCACCCGAATGAATCAGGACCGGCACACCCAACTCGCCACACTTGGCCCAAATCGGGTCGAACTTGGGGTCGTCAACCGGGACGCGGCTGCCGTTTTTATACTTCAAGGTAAGACCGAGGTCCTTATATATTTTCAAACCCACGGCCCCCAACTTAATATCTCTTTCTATTTGCTTAACCGTCTCTTCGGTCCAGCCGGGTTCGTCGATACCTACATAGCTGATATTGGTAAAAGTCACCATGCGTCCCGGGCAAACCGCAGCGATATTTTTCATACCGCCGACGAAGAACTTTTCCTCTGCCGCAAGGTCACGTTTTTGCGGATTGCTGATCAGGGCGAACCCGCGACCACTGAGGTTTACCAACACGCCCAGATTCAGCTTGTCCATGTCGGCGACCACGGAATCGAGATAGCCGGGGGTCAAACGCCAGTGGTGACTGTGAACATCGATGATTGGGTATTTCGCGTGGGTCACGATATGTTCCGGTACGACCAACGTCGAAATCGGTTCGTACTCCTCGAACGACATGGTTTGAGAGCTGGCACTCTGCAGGGCCAGGCCGATGAAAAGGCATACCGAACTCAAAAGATTCACTCGTTGCATGGCGGTTCCTTTGTCGTTGCTACCGGATTGTGGCGACCTTTTGTGAACGGCTCACTTTGGTGCGTCAAACAAGCGCCGGTGGTAATTGATTTGCCCCAGATGATAGTTCAGGTGAGCAGTCAGGTGTATCAACCAGAATTCAGTTGTCACGGGCTGCGGCCGCACGGACACTGGGTAGGTCTGCGCGAGATCCTCCGGTGTTAGCTGTGATAGAGCCGCCCGAATACTAGTGAGCGTTTCGTGAACCTGCCTGAGCATGTCCTCCCGGGGCACATCCCTGTCCGCAAATTCGGCATCGCGGTCGCGGACGTAATCCGAGTGGCCCAGCGTCGCCCCGATAAAATGTTGCAGGTTACCGCAAAGATGCAACGCCAGATTGCCGGCAGAATTACTGATACTGCCGTCCGTCAGCCACAGGTTTGATTCGGAAGAATAAGCCGAGAGTTCCTCTTCTAGCTGGGACAAACCACGTTCCAGCAGCGTCTGCACAGATTTAGTTGCCACTCTTGACTCCTTCTGTTTTCGATGCTTGCTTGGCGACTGATTCATAGAGCAGTTGGAAATCCCGAGCCTTGCCGGCCTGCCACCAATCGGCTGGCACGACCTGCCAATTTCCCAGCGCTCGGGGCGTGACTACCCGCTCTCGTTCAATCCATTTCATCAAAAAGTAGCGCAAGTCTCTCTCTGTTGCCGTCACAATCCGATCCGCCAGCGCCTCCTTCGCGATGCCCGCTCCGACCGTGAGGTGGCCGCCACCGCCATTGCCGCGATATGAATTGATGGCGACTTTGTAGGTTTTGTCTGGCTCAAAAGGTTGGCCACTCGAGAGGGATTCGATTTTTACCCGTTTGCCGGGCGGCTGTGACACGTCCACTGTGTAGGTGATGCCTCCCATAGAATCGAAATTGTAGCTGGGTGTCGCCAACTGGTAGAAACCGGAACTTGCCGACCTGACGGGCTGACCGTCGTCTCCCAGGCGAAAATTCAAAAGATGGTCTTGTGGACCGGTCATCTGGTTGAACCAGTTGGCATAGGAGTACTCCAGGAAGCCAAGGATCTCTGCACCGGTGAGATTCATGGTGTAGAGCAAATTCTCATATTTGTACAACTTGAACATATCGCGCACGTAGACGGGTCCCGCGGCGATCGTGGCATTGCGGGAAAGCGGGGCAGAAACAGAGATGTCTGCCCCGGTCAATTGCAGCTGGATCCGATGCACAAGATCCACAAACGCCGAGTTGCCGAACATGGCATCGCGCGTGCTGACTGTCTGCGTAAATCGTCCAATCCGCCGCGACACATACTGTTTGACCGTATCAAATTGCGCCTGGTAGCGGACCAGAAAATCGGGGTCCGGTCGGATGCCGGCCATGGAAACGCGTTCGCCAGTCATCTCTTTCTGCCAGGTCTTTTTTTTGCGGTCATAAGTAAGGAGGATCGTCGCCACAGCCACGTCCCGGGCATCGCTGCTTGCCCCCAGAATCATCACGTTCCCTCCCCTGGGTCCAGGCACGTTGAAATTCCAACCATGATGGTCATGCCCAACAAAGACGATGTCGAAGCCGGGCACCCGTGCCGCCACCAGTTGCGAGGCATTCTCGTTCCGGGGTGTCTCTGCATTTGCACCGCCGTAGTTGGCGTCCACGCCGGAGTGAAACAGGCCGAACACGAGATCGGGCTTTTCCTTTTTGCGGATGACCGGCAGCCACTTGCGCGCAGTTTCGATCATGTCCTCAAATTGCATGCCCTCCCAAATCTGTGGCGGCAGCCAGCTCGGAATCGCCGGCGTAATCATTCCCATGACCGCAATTTTGATACCTGCCTTCTTGATGATGACATAAGGTTTAAAGTAAGGTTTACCGTCGGCCGTCCTGACGGCATTGGCCGCCAGCCATGGAAAGTTCAATTCGCCTCTAAACTTGTCATAGACCAGATGACCTGCCTCGATATCGTGATTGCCAACCGTGGCCGCTTCATAGCCGAGATCATTCATCACGCGCGAATAGAGATGGCGTGTCAGCGGGCGTTCGAAATTGTAGTAGTAGACCACAGGCTGGCCCTGCAGGATGTCGCCGGCATCCAGCAGAAGAACTTCCTGATGCTTGCTTCTTTCCTGTTTGACGAAGGCAGCCACCTGTGCCAAAGAACCGGGGGCGGGCTTGTCGTTAATGAAATCGTAAGGGAAAATGGCGCCGTGCACGTCGGTGGTTTCGATGACCTTGAGGGTGACCGTTTGCGCATTGAGGGCTGCAACAAAAAAACTGAGCAGCAAAAACACCCTGCAAGCCGCAGGGATGCGGACGAACTTTCGCATATCGCTTCTCTCGCAATGAGTCAAGAACTATCCGAATATAATCGGAATTTGTTCATTGTCAACCGTGAAGAAACCCGGCGCACGACAACTTGCTATTTGCCGTAATGGAAAGAAAAGGGTAGAATGAAAAGAAGGAGAGCCGCACTCAGTGAGGACGCCGGCTTTTGCCCCATAGTAAAATCGTGAGCATGAAAAAAAAGTTCTTCTGCAGCCTTTCGAAGTTAAGTCTTCAGGGATTGCCTACTAGCCTTGTGCGTCGGGGATTTCCTCGACGAGCGATCGGGTGGGTGCGAATCCCCGACGAACAAAGGGCTAGCGCAGAAGGCATGTGCCGCACGCATTCCAATTTGTACGGGCTGCTGCAGCGTTAAGGTAGAAACGTCTTGGTTGCGGCGTTCACCACGGTTTCGAGAATCCCTTGCTTGAGCTTATCAATACGAATGGCCGCCAGCCCCGCTTGTTTCAGTGCCTCCATTTTGGCCAATTCCGCTTTGCCGCGGACAGCCATCTCGAATCCAGCCGACGACATTTCTCCAGCCGCTAACTGCTGAGTCCACTGCTTGAGATCTTCTTCAACTTCTTTCGCAAAATCCTGACCGTCTTTGAGAAGTGCGTCTACGTGTTCCTGGAGTTGCTGTTTTCCCAATTCTAATAGATCGTCTTTCAGCACATTTAAGAAATCTGTGAAACTAGCCATGATTCATTCCTCCTGTCTGCTGCTTTGTTATTCTATTTTATCTTAGCCGCTTCGAGAGCAATGATAGTATCGAAGCCGTCCGTAACGTTTTTCTTGATCGCATCGCGATCACCTTCCAAGAGGGTGCCTTTTTGTTCCCATAGCCTGAAAAATCCACCAAGAAGATTGCCGTCTGGATCCTTCAGGATGCGCCACTGTTTGGCCGAGATTTCGTTCTTTGGAATACCGTTGGCATATTCGTACGCGGCGTCCACACGAGTGAGGAAGGCGCGCACTTCGTCGGCGTGGTCGGCAAAGGGTTCTGTGGCCTGAGCCATCAGGCTGGATGCCTCGGCCTTCAGCGCGGTTGCGTTCTCGTACGCCCGTTGATCGAATACGGCAATTAACGAGCCACAAGACCATGCCGCGAGGGCCACGATAAGCAAGGCCGTTTTCCATCGCATGTCCTTGAAGTGTGTTAAGTTTGACATCGCGCATTCTCCTTTCGTTTATTTTACTGAAATAAAAAGCTTTGCAAGCGCGCGTGAGAATCTGCAGGCGGAGCCAGGCTTGCTCTGATTTCCAATGTCATTGCCAAATTCAAAATATCGTAGTACCCCTACAAACCTTCGACCTTCTGACCAAATTTATCCGGGTCTCGAAGACTGTCAAAAATAGTCCATATTTCAACCGTATTCTCTTTAAGTCAGTAGACAATTCTATAACGATTGTGAAGCAACTCCCGAATGCGGAGATCGTTCCGTTCGGGTACTTTTCTGCCCACACGAGGATTTTTCTTTAGGAGACGAATTCGTTTGAATATTTCGCGGGCTGTCAGAGTGGCGTAGTGGGGTGAATCTTTGGAAATAAAATCAATGATCTGTTCGAGTTGCTCAACTGCTTTCGGCGTCCATTTTATCTTAGCCATTTGGAAAATTTCTTTTCAACCTGCTCATGGTCAATGAGGTCTCCTTTGTTGGCCTCCGCTTCACTCTCGAGGATTCTTCAAGAAAAAGTAACCTATCGAAAATATCGGAAACCGTGCAGTCATCGGGCAATTGCTCGATGGTTTTGATGGCTTCTTTCTTAACGATTGAGATTTTGCCTCTTTCTTTTTATCAAACCAGTGGAGACCGCCGTGATGAGCTATCCGGACAGCCTCGTTTATGTCAATGTGCAAAAA
>Ga0114931_10006469_pt1 | contig 14404 bp, 8 predicted proteins | sample 2SBtaG_FD_89579 | JGI IMG/M metagenome (GOLD analysis project Ga0114931, IMG submission 89579) | Deep subsurface microbial communities from Kolumbo volcano to uncover new lineages of life (NeLLi) - 2SBTROV14_V59a metaG | ecosystem: Environmental > Aquatic > Marine > Volcanic | place: Kolumbo...
ACTCCCCCCACATGATACGCCTGCCCCGCTGCGGTAGTAGATGGGTGGACCGGTGTTAGCGGGAACGATCGGAATCGGCCGCTGCCATACGCCATTACGCGCGGACAACGGCCGCCGAAGAAGAGCGGCGAAAGGGACTCGAACCCTCGACAGTCTGCTTGGGAAGCAGAGGCTCTACCAACTGAGCTACCGCCGCGTCTGGTTTGCCAACCCGGAGAAGATCCTGGCTGGCTTTTCTGAATTCTATCGGGCACCGCCACGTCTGACGGCGGAAATTTTCCGCACCGCTATTGAGTCGCGGTTTTGCTTGCAACGACCGGTTTTACTGACCGGTTTTACTGGCAGCAACCAAGATGACATTTTAATTCTAACCGCGGCGACGCAGGCCGCAAATCCTTTTACTTCACTTGGGTAAAGCCGGTTGTGTCACGTTGGTTGCGCTGCGGGCCGAGCCGTGCGGCGGGCGAAGCGGTCAGGCGATCGGCCGAGAGGCCTGCCCGCTTCGGCGACTCCGAGGGCCTTGCGGGTTCTTGGAAGTCGCGCCGCATGCCTGGTGTGGGGTTTGACGCCGCGTCGAGAATCGTGAGATAATAAGCATCCTGCCAGATATCATCACGCCCGCAAAACCTACGAGAGTGTTCCGATGCGTTGTGGCGCTGCTTTTCGGCTTCTCACCCTCGGCGGTCTGTTGCTCGTCGGCCTGCCTGCCTTTCCCGTGACGGCTCAGACGCCATCGCCCGAGGGGACCGTAACCCCAGACGGGGCTGCGGCGAAGACGGCCGAGCCGCTCGACTTCGAGCGGGTGATTCGCCCCATTTTCAAGGCCCGCTGCTACGAATGTCACGCGGCCGACGAACAGGAATCGGGGTTGCGTCTGGATCGCAAGCGGGCCGCGCTCGAGGGCGGCGATAGCGGCGTGTCGATCGTTCCCGGCAAGAGCGAGAAGAGCCGGCTGTATCGTTATATTGCGGGTCTCGATGATGATGTCGTGATGCCGCCGGAGGACGAAGCACGGCTTGATAAAAAGCAGATCGCGGCGATTCGCATATGGATCGATCAAGGTGCCGCGTGGCCGGATGACGGGCACGACGAATCGGCTGACAAGATCAAGAGCGACCACTGGGCGTTTCAGCCGGTGGCGCATGAGGATCCGCCCAAGGTCAAGAACGAATCGTGGGTGCGTAATTCGATCGATGCCTTCGTGCTGGCTAAGCTCGAGTCGCTGGGGATCGCGCCGTCGCCCGAAGCGCGGCGCGCGATGTTGATTCGCCGGCTGTATCTCGACCTGACCGGTCTTCCCCCCGCGGCGGGCGAGGTCGAGGCGTTTGAGCTGGACAATCGGCCCGATGCCTATGAGCGGGTGGTCGATCGATTGCTGGCCTCGCCACATTATGGCGAACGATGGGCCCGCCATTGGCTTGACGTGGCGCGATACTCCGACAGCGACGGCTATGAAAAAGATCGCCCGCGACCCTTCGCCTGGCGATGGCGAGATTGGGTGATCAACGCCCTGAACCGCGACATGCCATTCGACCAATTTACCGTTGAACAGCTTGCCGGCGATTTGTTGCCGCAAGCCACGATCGAACAAAAGATCGCCACCGGCTTCCATCGCAACACGCTGACGAACCGCGAAGGGGGCATCGATCCGGAAGAAGACCGTTTCAAGCAGAACATCGACCGCACGAACACCACGGGCAGCGTCTGGCTGGCCATGACGATTGGCTGTTGTCAGTGTCATTCGCATAAGTACGACCCGCTTTCGCAGCGAGATTTTTATCGCTTTTTGGCTTTTTTCAACGATGCGGACGAGGCCGATATTTCGGCCCCGCTAGCGGCGGAAGTCGCGGCCTACAAGAAGGCCCAAAAGGCCTTTGACGACGAGCACCGGAAGCTCACGCAAGCCGTCGCGCAGTACGAACAAACGCAACTGTCGTCGCGTTTTGCCGAGTGGGAGCCGCGAACGCAGAAACCGGCCACGGTTTGGACGGTGCTCAACCCGATCGAAGTTCGCTCGGCGGGCGGGGCCACGTTCGAACGACTCGACGACGGTTCTCTTTTGGTTACGGGCGAGAATCCGGCCGAGGATACCTACACGCTGGTTTTTCAAACTGATTTGCCTGGCATCACCGCCATTCGCCTTGATGCGTTGGCCGACGACCGTCTGCCGGCCAAGGGGCCGGGTCGAGTCAAGCACGGCAACTTCGTGCTGGGCGAATTGTCGCTGACCGCCGCGCCGGGCGACGCGCCAAAATCGGCCCAGCGAGTCGCCTTCACCTCGGCGACGGCTGACTTTTCGCAAGATGCGTGGAACGTCGCCGCGGCGATCGACGGCAAATCGAAAACCGGCTGGGGCATTGGTCCCCGCTACGGCGAAAACCACGCCGCGGTCTTTCAAACGAAGCAGCCGATCGGCGGCAATGGCACGACACGGCTCGTGCTGACATTGGAACAGGCCTACGGAAGCCAACACACACTGGGCCGCTTTCGCATCTTGGCGGCGATTGCGGCACCGCCGGTACGTTTCGTCAGCGACGAGGTCGCTTTCGCGCTGGCCACCGATCCCGCGCATCGTAGCGACCAACAGCGCCGGCAGTTAAAGGATTACTACCCAACGGTCGATCAACCGCTGGTCGACTTGCGGCGTGCCGTCGCCGAGCACCAGAAGCAGGCGCCGAAACATCCGGACTCCAAAGCACAAACGTTCGCCGCGAGAAGCGATCCCCGCGTGACGCACATGCACATTCGCGGTGATTTTCTGCAACTCGGTGCCGAAGTGCAGGCCGCTACGCCCGCGGTGTTGCCGCCGCTTCATCCACGCGGCAAGCGCGCCGACCGGCTCGATTTGGCCCGCTGGATCGTTGATCCGGCCAATCCGCTGACGGCCCGCGTAACGGTCAATCGCGTCTAGCAGCGTTACTTCGGCCTGGGGCTGGTGGCGACGGAAGATGACTTTGGCAGCCAGGGTGAGAGGCCGTCTCATCCGGGTTTGCTCGATTGGTTGGCAAGCGAGTTCGTCCGCCGCGACTGGAGCTTGAAGCAACTTCATAAGCTGATCGTCATGTCAGCCACGTATCGTCAATCGTCCGCCGCGCGGCCGGAGCTAGCCGCGCAAGACCCGAACAACCGCCTGCTTGCCCGGCAAAGCCGTTTTCGAGTCGAAGCCGAGATCATTCGCGATTTGGCCTTGTCGGTGAGCGGCCTGCTGGATGTCGAAATCGGCGGGCGCAGCATTCGGCCTCCCATGCCGGAAGGGGTGGCCTCACTGGGTTACGCGGACAGCGTCAAATGGACCGAGAGCAAGGGGGCTGAGAAGTATCGCCGGGGAATGTACATTTTCAATCAGCGGACCGTTCCCTACCCGATGCTGACGGCGTTCGACGCGCCAGATTCGTCCATTCTGTGTACGCGTCGCGAGCGCTCGAACACGCCTCTGCAAGCGCTCACGGTGCTGAACGATCCGGTCTTCTTCGAATGCGCGCAGCATTTGGGACATCGTTTGGCATCGGCCTTGCCCGAATCGCCGCTGAAAGAGCAGATTCAGTATGCGTTCCGATGTTGCCTTTCACGGCCTCCTTCGGCAGAGGAAGCCGAGCGATTGCAAACGCTTTACCAAGAGCTGCTCACGCTTTGCCGGAAGCATCCTGATTCGGCGGCCCAACTGGCCGGCGAGCAGGCTTTGGGAAAAGAGCAAACTTCAGGAAAACTCGACACGGCTCAAGTCGCCGCCTGGGTGGCATTGGGTCGCGCCTTGATCAATCTCGATGAATTTGCGACGCGAGAATAAATCATGCACCCGATTGATGAGTCGATCCAACGCTCACGCCGAGACTTTCTTACGAGCAGCGCCAGCGGACTCGGTCTGGCGGCGCTTGCGTCGTTGCTTCAAGCCGACGGTGCGCTGGCCGAACCGTTGCAGGAATTGAAGCTGACGAATCCGTTGGCGCCCAAGCCGCCGCACTTCGCGCCCCGGGCAAAGCGGTGCATCTTCATCTTCCTGGCCGGCGCGCCGAGCCAAATCGACCTGTTCGATCCGAAGCCCAAACTCAACGAACTGCACGGACAACCCCTGCCGGAATCGATGACCAAGAACGTGCGGTTCGCCTTCATCCAGAAGGAAACCGCCGTGTTGATGGGTAGCCCGCGAAAGTTCAAGCCGTATGGCGAGTGCGGCATGGAGCTGTCTGACTTCCTGCCCCATCTGGGCACGTGTGCCGACGACATCGCGCTGATTCGCTCGCTGTATACCACGCAGTTCAACCATCACCCGGGCCAGTTGATGATGAACACCGGGGTTCCGCGGTTCGGCCGCCCAAGCATCGGATCATGGTTGAATTATGGCCTGGGAAGCGAGTCGCAGGACTTGCCGGGCTATGTGGTGTTGACCGCCGGTCGGGGAACCAGCGGCGGGGCATCGAACTGGTCCAGCGGGTTTTTGCCTTCGACCTATCAGGGAGTTTTATTCCGCAGCCAGGGCAATCCAGTGTTGAACTTGGGGCATCCGCCCGGCGTGACCACCGAAATGGAACGCGCCACGTTGGACGGGTTGCTGGATCTGAACCGCCAGCGTTTTACGGCCGAAGGCGACGAGGAAATCAACAGCCGCATCGCTGCCTACGAGTTGGCGTTCCGCATGCAGATGGCCGCGCCCGAGCTGATCGATCTGTCTGACGAAACCGCCGAAACCCGGGCTGCGTACGGCGTCGATCGCCCCGACGCGAAAATCAAAGCCCATCGTGCCGGCGGGCCGGGACAGTATGCACAGTTCGCCACCAACTGCTTGCTGGCAAGGCGGCTGATCGAACGCGGTGTGCGCTATGTGAACCTTTACCACGCATCGTGGGACCATCACTCCAACTTAAACAGCGAATTGGCCTTCAACGCCGGCATGGCCGATCAGCCGGTTGCGGCGCTGATCAAAGACTTGAAGCAGCGTGGTCTGCTCGACGAGACGCTCGTCGTCTGGGGCGCGGAGTTCGGCCGCACACCGCTGGGTGAGAACCGTGGTGGCCGGAAGTTGAACACCGGACGCGACCATCATCCGTATGCCTTCAGCGTCTGGATGGCTGGCGGCGGGGTGCGCGGAGGCCAGGTGGTCGGTCGAACCGATGAGTTGGGATGGAGCATCGAAGAGGAGCCGATCCACGTCAATGACTTTCAAGCCACGTTGCTCCATCTTTTCGGGCTCAACCACCTGAAGCTCACCTACAATTTTCGCGGGCTCAACGTGCGGCTAACCAACCAGGGCGGCAAGGTCATTAAAAAGCTGTTGGCGTGAGAGACGCCCGCGACTGAAAAACCCACTCTGGAAAAAACCGCGTACGAGGTTCCGATCCGTGATCTTGTCCGCGGGGATTCGAACCCGCAACGGAAACGCTTTCCGGCCGATCCTGGTGCTTCGTACGAATCACGCGGTCAGCGGCGGCGGTTCGGCTTCGAATTGCCGCTGGAGCCGGGCGGCCGCCTGAAGATCGTCGCGTCGCGGTAGGAAAGCTCCCCGCAGCCGAGACCGGAGGATCACGCCCTTTTCCAGCCGTCCGGAAAACAGCACGTAGCTGGCCTCATAGAATTGACTTTCGCCATGCCGCGACGGTTCGAGGCCCTCAGGAGAAGCGGTCCAGCGGTTTCCCGCGCCGCGATCCGGCGAGGCAACGTTCTTTTCAGCGCCGGCAGATTCTCTTTCTGTCGGCGGAACGATTGCGCGGCCAATTCGCAGTTCGTGGAAATCGTTGGGATGGATCATTTCCACGTAGCTAGTCGCCGCGTCGCTCGGCGCGGAGGCGCTTTCCAACGGGAACAAAAGGCAACCGACGGCTTCGCTCGACGGGAGCGTCATCGTGCGCCCGACTTCGGAGGCGACGTCTACCCAGCGGGCCGGATCGTAAGCTGCCAGGTGCACTGCGTGGTTGGCAGGGATGCGTGAAGACGTTGCGACTTCCGGCCTGCTATCGAGTGTGCTCGCATTGACCGCTGCCAGCAAATCGATGCCTGGGCAGTGACCGGGCAGGTTGGGCATCACGCGCCAGTACAACGCCAGGCTAAGCTGCTGACGGCCGTCGATCGAATAGCGGGCGATCAAGTCGTCGCCGCGTGGATAGCATTCAACTAGGACAAGGCCTTGGTTGGCCTGATCGGCAGGCAGGCAGACCCCTAGAACGTGAAGCCCGGGAAGCGGCCGATCGTCAATCGAAAAATCACCGAGCCCGGCCCACGGCTTGGCAACATCGATCGTCGCACACAATCCCGGCACATCGAGGCGTGCCCGAGATCCTTTCAAACGCCAGGCGGAATGTCTCATCTTTCTACGAAAGTTTGTCGTGGTCTGAAGCGAGCGGTGGAGCGAGCGCCTGCGATTGCTGGAATAAAAAAACCCCGCCGCTCACACATGGCGAAACGGCGGGGCCGGAACAGAGAAGAGGCCGGATAGCGTTCAATAGGGGATACTGCCTCTGCGGCCGAAAGGTTTCGCCATTTCGTAGCAAGAAGCGAATTATTCAGCTACCCCCACGTTTTCACTATCGAGATTGATCTTATCAGGTTCATCCGGGGTGTCCAGCTTTTTGTTGAAAAAAAATAAACCGGTCATGTTGATCAACCTTTGCGCGGTCCGAACCGACGGTTCGGCGAGCGGTTATCAAGCCGTGTATTTTTACAGTGCGCCAGGGTTGCTCTATAATCCGGCTACGGCGGCTTACCTATTTGAGAGAAGGCTGACTTGAAAGCCTGGAAATGACCGAAGTGCTAGAACTGGCCGAGGTTTGCGAAAAAGCGTCTCGCGCCGGCGGGAAGGTGCTAAGCCGGTGGTCGGGCCATTTTGAAGTTCGAGAAAAGGCCCCCGACGATCTAGTCACCGAAGTCGACCTGGCAAGCCAAAAGGCAATCGTGGACGTGCTGCACAGCGCCTTTCCGGACCATGGCATTTTGGCCGAGGAATCGCTCGACGTACCCGCCGGCAAGGATGGTTTTCGCTGGATTGTCGACCCGTTGGACGGAACGCTCAACTTTGTCCACGGACTGCCGAATTACTGTGTTTCGGTCGCCGTGGAGCAGCAAGACACGGTGCTGGCGGGCACGGTTTTCGACCCGGTCACCGGAGCTTGCTACACGGCCCGGCGCGGCGGCGGAGCGATGTTGGACGGGCAAGCTTTGCACGTCAGTCGAACCGAAAAATTGTCGCAAGCCATGGTGGCCGCGAGCTTTCCGCCGCGGGTTCGCCGCGGGATGATCGAGATTGATCAGTTCATCGACGCGGTGGTTTGCACGCGAGGAATTCGCCGCATGGGTTCGGCCGCGCTGAACCTTTGCCACTTGGCGGCCGGCCGTTTCGATGCCTATTGGGCCACGGAAACGCATGCCTGGGACATCGCGGCGGGCATGTTGCTGGTGGAAGAAGCCGGCGGGGTTTTCACGGATCTTCAGGGAGAGAAGGTCGATCTCGATCACCCCAAATTCGTGGCGGCGGCGACGCCCGAACTGCATGGCGAGTTGCTCGAAATGCTCAACCGCCCGACCGAGAATGAGTAATACGAAGATGGCAAACTCCGCCCCGCCAAGGACCTTGTCACGAAAAACATTGTTCCAAGACCGACGAAAATCGCGTTCCCCGCCGTTCTCCGCCAGCGGTTGCTGGGGCCGTGGGGGTGGAATGCCGGGATCGGCGAGTTGGAGCCCGTTTGAAGCGTGAGTAGACTGGTAGAAACAGCCTTTTCGCGTTTTCTCCTCTCCACGCTTCCCGTCCCAACGGCAACACGACGTTGCCGGTCTGGTCGGTATGAACCGTCTGTATAAGGACGAGCCGTCTTGCGGCTGATGAGCCATCGCCGGAACGTCGTCATTTGGTCAGGCCTACTTGTGCTCGCCTGCGCTGTCGCTCATGGAGATGACGAACCCAGTGCCGCGGCGGTGCCTTCGGGCGACACGGCAAAAGAGGTTCCCGCCGCGCCGCGTGCCGGGACTTCTTCCCCCAGCCGGCCCCAAGCGGGCTCGGTTTCGGCACCCCGACCCGCATCCCGATCGGTCAAAGAGATCGGCCCGCCGGTCTATTGGCTTCCCGACCACAACGGCGATTTGCAGCCGGTCATCAATTGGCCGTTCGAAGCCTTTTCCCGACTTCGCGATTTGCAACAAGGTCTGGCGGCGGCTCGCGAGCCACCAGCTTATTCACTGCTGGAAATCACGGCCGAGGGCGAGTCGCGAGGCGCTTTTGCCGAACTGAACGTACGGCTGAAAATCCGCGTCGACACGGACCACTGGATCAAGGTTCCGCTTCGTCTCGACGAGGCCACGATGCGCGGCCGGGAAACGTACCGCGGTCCCGGCGAACACGTGCTGCGGGTCGATCCATCAAGCGGCGGCTACGTCTTGTGGCTCAAGGGCCAAAGCGATCAGCCGCACGGACTGACTCTCACCGTGCTCGTTCCGCTAAAAAAAGTCGGCCGCCAACGTAGCTTTCGTTTGACGGTTCCGTCCTCGACGTCTTCCCTGCTCAAGCTTCACGTCGCCGAAACGGATATAGAGGCCGAGGCTTCCGGGGGCGCGACGGTGGATCAAATCGGCGATGCTTCGGCCGGTGGGACGATGTTGCAGGTTCTTGGCCTGCGTGACCATTTCCAACTTGAGTGGCGCCCGCGCCCACAACGTAACGTGGAGTTGCCCGTCGAGCTGGAAGCGGTTGGCCAATTGCTGGCGCGCGTGGATAGCCGCAGCATCAGCACGGTGGCCGATCTTCACGTTCGTAGTCGCGGCGCTCCGCTCAACCGTTTTCGCGTGCGGTTGCCGGTGGGAGCCCGGTTGGTCGCGGGGTCGGCCGCGGAGTATCACATCGAGCCGCTTTCCGCAACCGACCAGAAAGGCGAATCGGCGCCCGTGGTCGAGGTTCAGTTGATCGGCGAACCTCGCAACGAAATCAACGTGCGGCTTGTCACGGAGCAGTCGCACAATCCGGCCGACACGGATCAGTTCGTCGACCTAGCCGGCTTTGATGTGCTCGGCGCGGTGCGCCAGTCAGGATACCTTGCGATCACGGCGCTGGGCGATTGGCAGCTTGTTTGGGGCCGGCGCCGCAGTGTGCGCCAAGTTTCGATTCCCGAGCTGCCCAAGGCGCTCGAAAGCCGTGATCTGACCGCTGGTTTCGAGTACCTGAATCAGCCCGCGGTGCTCGAGGTGCGCATCACGCCGCGCAAATCGCGCGTGGGCATCGAGCCACAGTATGTTTTTCTCGTGGATGCCGACCGCGTTACCTTGCACGCGCGCTTGAAGTATACGATTCGCGGCGCGCGCGTCTTCGCGATTCAGGTTCAATTGCCCGAAATCGCCATCTCGACCCGCCGCGCCGATCAAGCCAAGGGCGACGTTGAGCAGGTCGACGATAAAAACGAAACCACTGATTCCGGCCGTGCGATGGAAACACCCGGTTGGGAAATCGCCGAAATCGGGCCGCCGAGCCTGGTTGACCTGGAAGACATTTCTTTCGACGCGCTGACGGAAAAGCAACCTTTGTCCGTAACGCTTCTTCAGCCGGCGGTGGGCGAAGTCGAAATCACGCTGCGCGCCCACTTGCCGCTCGCACCGGGCACCGATTCGATGTCGATCACGCTGCCGAACCAACCGGTCAACACGGTCGGCCCGGCGTCGGTGATCATCGTTCCGGCCGACAATGTGGAGTTGGCGTCGCGCCGCAATAAAATTCAAGGGCTGAGCCGCGCTTCGTCGATCGCCGAAGTCGACTTGCCCTTGCGACAGCAGCCGGCGTTGTTCTTCCGCGGACGCGCGGATGGGGCACGATTCAGCGCTGATTTTCACATCCGCCGGCGCGAGGTGACCGCTCGCCTTGTAAGCCGAATCCACCTCAAGCGCGACGGTGGCGACGTCCAGCAGCGGCTGCAATACGAGATTGCCTACGAACCGCTCGATGCGATCAAGCTGGACGTACCGCGACGATTGGCGGAACCGGGAAAGCTTGATGTTCGCATCAGCGGCCAGCCGGTCACGCCGATGATTCCTCATGACACGTCCGCCAAGGGTAAAGACCTGGCGGACCGAGCGATCCTTCGGCTGCCGTTATCGCGGCCGCGAGTCGGCGGAATCGAAGTCACGCTGCGTTACGCGCTTCCTCGGCTCGACCTGCCCAAAGAAGCCAATGTCGCCGTCGACGTACCTCTCGCCCTGCCGGCTGAAGGCAATGTGCTCGAGCAGCTTGTGCGCGTGGCTGCCGACCCAGGCATCCACGTCGGGCAACGTGGCGATGCCTGGTCGCCCGTTAGTGATGACAACGACGACCGCCCGAGTGACGAAGCGTTGGCCTTGGCGACCTCGACCGCGGCAGCTCGCATCCGGCTGGTGGCGTCGCTCGAGAACACCGTTGCGGTTGGGTCGACGACCATTGATCGTTTGTGGGTGCAGAGTTGGCTGGGGAAGACGCGTCGACAAGACCGCGCGGTTTTTCATTGCACCGCGACCGCGCGAAGCCTGACCGTTCGGCTTCCATCGGGAGTCGACGAAAAAACGCTTGAAGTGCTGCTGGACGGCAACGTGGCGTCCGTCACTCTTTCGGGCAAGCAGCTCAAGATCGACTTGCCGGAAGCATCGACCGAGCGCGGCCGCGAAGTCGAGCTTCGCTACCGATTTCAAACGCCGCGACCACGGTGGGGACGCCTGGATCTCGAAAGTATCGGCTTTGACGATCGTGTGACGGTACGGCGGGCTTACTGGCAACTCGTCCTACCGCCTGACGAACATTTAGTCGTCGGCGGGGATGGGTTTACCAGCGAACAAACGTGGCTTTGGAAACGTTTCTACTGGGGGCGTCAGCCGCTGCTCGGTCAATTCCAGCTCGAATCTTGGGTCGACGCCCCCCATCGAACCGCGCCTTCGCGCGGAACGAACCGCTATCTGTTCAGCTCGCTGGCCATGAATCCCAACCTGCGCGTTGTCACGGCCGCCCGCTGGGTTCTCGTGCTGGCTGCCTCGGGCGTCGCGTTGATCGTCGGGTTGATGTTGATCTATGCTCCGGCCGCCCGGCGACCGGGTTGGTTGCTGGCCGCCGCGCTGCTGATTTCGTCCGTGGGGATCTTGTATCCAGATCCAACCGTGCTGGTTGCTCAAGCGGCAAGCTTCGGCCTGTTGCTGACGCTGTTTGCCCGGCTGCTGCAACGAGCCACGGCCAGCGTGCCGCCGGTACCGCGAATGCCTTCGGGCGGTAGCCATGCGGAAAAGGGTTCGACGGCATCGCGCCGCCTTCGAGCCGGGTCGGACGAGCCCACGGAAACCCGCTACACCTCTTTGCAAGGTTCGGCCTCGGCTTCGAAATGATGATGACCTTGTGTCGATGTCTCGCTTGGCTGCCGCGGGCAACTTGGGTTGCGTGTTTGTGGTGCGCCGCGATGGGCTGGGCGCCGGTTTGGGGGATGAGTCGAGCACGCGGAGCAGAGCCCCCGCTTCAGTTCCGCCGCGTTTACGTGGCCCAAGATCGGATTCGCAAGTGGCCCACCGGCAGCGGGGCGTTTCTTCCCGTCGATCGCGATGAATTCGAACGTCTTGTTCAAACCGTCGAGCAGGCTGCCAGGGGGGCCGCGCCACTCAAGACGGCGCGGCTCGTGGAAGCACGCTATACAGCACGCCTGGATAACGCGCGGCTGCTTTCCGGGCACGTGGAACTGGTGATTGAAAACACCGATTCGAAAGGCACGCTGCTTTCACTCGAACCGTGCAATCTAGCGATCTCCGCGGTCGGCTGGGCGGCCACGCGGCAAGAGGCCGTTTGCGGGCGGACGGCGGAGGGTCAATTCGCCGCGCTGGTTGAAAAATCCGGCACGCTTCAGGCCGACTGGTCGCTTCGAGGACAGCGTCAAGCGGACGGCAGCACCACGTTTGTTGCAAGGCTGCCCGAGTGCCTCTCGTCGGTCATCCATCTAGAAGGACCGGGCGATGTGCGGATCAGCGCTGCCGATGCCCTCCTCACGCAGCAAACCACCGACCAGCCGTCGCGGCACCGCTGGACGATCGAGCTGGGCGGCCGCCGCGAAGTCGTGTTGCGCGTCACGCCGCGATCCGACGATCAGGCGCACCAACACCCCCCGCTGGTTCGTCAGCAACTGGCCTACGACATCTCACGGCAAGGCATGGAAGTCGTCGCCGGTTTCGAATTGGACGTTCACGACGAACCGCTTCACCGTATCGAGCTTTTGGTCGACCCGGGTCTGTTGCCGTTGGCGGCTTCTTATGGCCAACAGAAATTGCCTTTTACCACGACCGTGGACAAGCGCCATCGGTTACGCCTGTCGATCGATCTTAAGACGCCTCTTGTGGGAACCGGCCGCCAGGTTCGCCTGATCGCCGCCGGACAACCACAGTTCGACAAAACGTGGACCTTGCCGCGGATTCGACCGCTCGGTCTTTTTTGGCAGGAGGGCCAGACCAGGCTTCGCATTCACGCACCTTTGAAAATACGGCATGTGCTGCCACGAGGGTGCCAACAGTCGGAGGTCAACGTGCTGCCGGCGCCGGCGGCCGGCGAATCGATCGTGTTTCAACTTTTCGATCCGGATGCCACGCTACGGCTTCGCCTGGGCGAGGAAACCGACATCTTGCGGGTGCGCCGCGCCACTTCGATCGTTCTCAAGCCGCAAGATTCCACGGGGCAAATGATTGCCGATCTGTCGATCCCCCGCGGCGACCGTTTTGTCGTTGAAGCCCACGTCGAGGATCCCTGGGTCATTGATTCCATTGCCTCGATCCCGTTGGGTGCCGTGGAAGATTGGAACGTCGTTCCGTCCGAGGCCGGCGGAAAACGGGTCACGATCCGTTTCGCCAAACCGATTCGCCCGGGAAAGCCAACGCGGCTGGTCATGGCCGGGCGTTTTCTGGCTTCGCCGACGAAGCGTCCTTTGACCGGCATGGCAATTCGCATGGTGCGGCTGCTCGATACCGCTCAGGAAGCCTCTCTGGTTTCGATCCGCGCCGACGATCAATACACACTTCGCACTCGTGGGGTCGAACGACTTGCACGGCTCGAACCTGGGTCGCTGGATCCATCCATGGCCGCGTTGTTCACGACCCCGCCGAGTCCGTTGCTGTTTCAATGGGAGCATGGAGCCGATGAGCTGGAGGTCTTTCTCGTAGCGGGCCGTCCGGAGTTCACGGCCAGCCTGCACGTTCGCACGGCGGTGTCCGACTTGCAATTGCGGCAACGCTTTTCGATCGCGTGCCGGCCGGATGCGGAGGCCTTGGACCAGTTGATCGTAAGGTTCTCGGTGGCCGGTGCGTCACCGCCGCAATGGCGGCTGGTCGGTTTCCGTGAGCCGCCGCGTGGCCGCAGGCTAACCCCCACGGAGCTTGACGACCTGGGGCTCTCGACCGGTGGGGAAACCTGGCTTATCACGCTACCCAAACCGATGGCAAGCGACTTCGAGCTCGTTGCCACGCGCAGCATGCCGCGGCAGCGGGAACAGCCTATCCCGTTGATCTCGCTACCCAGGGCGCGCACTGAGCAGGGTGAGTTGACCGTTGAGGAAACAGCTGCCTCGCCGTTTGATCTTCGCAACTTTCGCCTGAAACCACAGTCGCTCGAACCGGGCGACGGCCAGACCGTCTCGGCGGTCCGCGCAAGGTTTTCGTATGATCCAGCTACCGATGCTGAAGGGTCGTTGACCGACGCGATTCTCCTTGTGCGCCCCGATCCTGGGCGGATGGCGCCCTCGGCGATCGTGTGGCACCAGAGTTTACAAACCCATGTCGACACGACCGGTCGGGCGCGGCACGTGGCTACGTACTGGCTGGAAAACCAAGGCCTGGCGACCCTTGAAATCGACTGGCCCCGCTCGGCGAAACTTGGCTCGTTGACCGTCGACGCCGCGGCGCCACCCTATGCCTGGGACGGGCAACGACTAAAGATTCAACTTGCCCCGCGACGTCAATATGCCGTGATCCGATTGGCCTACACGTCAAGCTCGCATCCGCTGAGCCCTCTTGGAACGCGGCGTTTTCCGCTACCCAAATTGCTCGGCGCCGTGGCCGTGTTGAGTCGTGACTGGGTGGTCTGGCTTCCGCCGGGCTACGAAGCCACCGGCGGCGGGCCGTTCTGGGAGTCGGCCCATGTGGAAGAGGCCGGTTTGCCCGTGCGATGGTTTGGTCCGCTGGGACGCCCACGGTCGGCGTCGCCGCTTAACCCGCTGAAACTTCGCGATTGGACTCGGCTAGTCGACCGGGTCGGTCAATCGTCCGCCGCGCGGCAAAACGGTGAATTGATCGCTCAGTTTGGAGCGGCCATTTCGCCTCGCCTCGTCTCGGGCTCAACCGCCCCATTGACGTGGCGACGGCAGCTTGTTGAGTTTGGTGAGTCGCTCGGACAAACGGGGCGAACTCTTTTGATTGATCACTACGCTCTGGCCGATGCCGGACTGCAACC
>Ga0114931_10006470_pt1 | contig 14402 bp, 12 predicted proteins | sample 2SBtaG_FD_89579 | JGI IMG/M metagenome (GOLD analysis project Ga0114931, IMG submission 89579) | Deep subsurface microbial communities from Kolumbo volcano to uncover new lineages of life (NeLLi) - 2SBTROV14_V59a metaG | ecosystem: Environmental > Aquatic > Marine > Volcanic | place: Kolumbo...
GGGTCATTGACAGAGAAGCAGGAAAAGATTACGTTTTTTAAAGTCTAACCCTCAAAATCTCGGGAAACGTGACGTTCCTGAGTCTTTAATCTTTAATCTTTTGTCTAAAGTCTTAAAGTAGAACTAAGAACAAAATAATCAACCCAAAAACCTCAATTTATTTATTCACCGTTCCTAAGCATTTACTACATTTACATTGGGGTCTGTTTGCAATTACAGACAAAGCCTGCATTGTGTCGCCGTGGCGTTGTGTGAAACCAACCTTGATTATTAAGAAGTTACAAATAAGGCTCAATAGCGAGACCCATCGGGATTTTTCCTTCCCGAAAACCTCAGCCCAAGGCCTGCGCTACTATCTCCTTCTGCTGTGCTTCATGCACTTTTTTATAGCCCGTTGCTGGCGCGGCGCTCGATTTTCGAGCAACTAACTTCATGTCTTTGTGGTGTAAATAGGAAAGGACATATTGCCAACCGCCCATGTTAGAGGGCTCTTCCTGCACCCAATAAACGGCAGCCTTGGAATACTTTTTAAAAAGGCCATCTAATTGTGCTTTGGGCAGGGGATACAATTGTTCGAGGCGAACGATGGCGATGTCTTTGCGCCCATCTTCCCGGCGTTTGTCGGCTAAATCATAATAAATCTTGCCGGAACAAAGCAGGAGGCGTTTTATCTTTTTGGCATTGCGGGTTTCCACTATTGCGTCGTCAATGATTTCCTCAAAACGCGTCCCCGTTTCAAAATCGGAGAGGTCGGAAATGACTTCGGGATGGCGCAGACCGGATTTCGGGGTCATCACAATCAGGGGTTTTCGGAATGGGCGTGCCAATTGCCTGCGCAGGACGTGGAAGAAATTCGCGGGCGTGGTGCAATTCGCAACGGTCATGTTGAGTTCGGCGCAGGATTGCAAAAAGCGCTCGACTCTCGCACTCGAATGCTCTGAACCCTGCCCTTCGTAGCCGTGGGGCAGCAGCAACACCAATCCACTCATTCGTCGCCATTTGCTCTCTACCGCCGAGATGTATTGGTCAACTATCGTTTGGGCGCCATTGTAGAAATCACCGAATTGGGCTTCCCAAATAACGAGGTGGTCGGGGGTGGCGAGGGAGTAGCCAAACTCGAATCCCAACACGGCAAATTCAGAGAGTAAAGAGTTGAAAATCAATAACTTGCCTTGTTTTTCCTGAATGCTATTCAGGCGATTGTACGTCCGGTCGGTGCCATTGTCGTGCAAAACGGCGTGGCGGTGGGAGAAAGTACCCCGGCGCACGTCTTCCCCACTCATGCGCACGTTGCTGCCGTCGAGAAGAATCGTTCCGTAGGCCAACAATTCACCCATTGCCCAATCGAGTTTTCCCTGTTCGAGCAATTTTTGTTTGCCTTTCAACACCCGTCGAATCTTTCCAATTGGATGGAGCCAATCAGGAATGGTCATCAAATGGGTGATTATTTTATCAATGGTTGGTCGAGCAACTCCCGTTTTGGGAGAAACCTCCATATCGCGGTAGGTGGTCTTTTTCTTTAATTTTCGCCATGCCTCTTCGGGTGGCTGATATTCGTACGGCAGGGGATGCTCTTTAACCTCATCGAGACGGTATTGCAAAATGGACCAATATTGCTTCTCCAAATTTTCTGCAAGCTCTTTCTCCACATCCCCTCTTGTGAGCAACAAATTCAGATAAATTTCACGGGGGTTGGGGTGTTTGTTGATAATATCGTACATCTCCGGCTGCGTGAATTTCGGGTCGTCGCCTTCATTATGCCCGTGCCTGCGGTAACAAACCATGTCAATAAACACATCGTTGTTAAATTCCTGACGATATTCCAACGCCAGTTCGACCGCAAAAATAACCGCCTCGGGGTCGTCGCCGTTGACGTGAAAAACAGGGGCTTGGATTACATTGGCAACCCCGGTAGAATAGGTCGAAGATCGGGCTTCATCGAAATCCGTTGTGAATCCGATTTGGTTGTTGATGACGAAATGAATCGTTCCGCCGGTGTAATAGCCATCCAACTGACTCATCTGAACGGTTTCATAGACGACGCCCAAACCGGCCAAGGCTGCGTCGCCATGAATCAAAATCGGAAGAATGCGGTCGTAATCGCTTTCGTATAAAATATCTGCTTTGGCTCTCGAAAACCCTTCTACGACGGGGTCAACGCTTTCCAAATGCGAGGGATTGGGCACTAATTTCAAATGCACTCGCTTGCCGCCCATCGTGATTACCTGCGAAGAGTAGCCCATGTGATACTTTACATCGCCGTCGCCAAAACTCAAATCCGGTTGAGCTGTGCCTTCGAATTCATTGAAAATTTGCTCGTAGGTCTTGCCCATGATATTCGCCAAGACGTTCAAGCGGCCCCGGTGCGCCATTCCGATGATAAACTCTTCCACCCCGTTATCGGCTGCCATGTTGAGGATGGCATCTATTGCGGGAATCGTGGTTTCACCTCCTTCGAGAGAAAACCGCTTTTGCCCGACGTATTTGGTATGCAAAAACTTTTCAAACCCAACGGCACCATTCAATTTTTCCAAAATGCGGCGCTTTTTCTCCAACGACAAATCGAATTGCTTTTCGGGATGACGGGTTTCAATTCTGTTGCGAATCCAACGTCGCTTTGCCCGGTCCTGAATGTGGTGGTATTCAAAGCCAAGATGCCCGCAATACACCTTTTCAAGATGCTGAATAAGTTCGCCAAGTGTAGGGCTTTGTAAGGCTTTGACTTCATTGCCCGCGATAAATTTTTGGTCTAAATCGACTTCTGAAAGCCCAAAATCCGAGAGTTTCAAATTGGGATGGCGATCGCGGCGTTCGCGAATAGGATTGGTTTTGGAAAGCAAATGCCCCCGGTTGCGATAAGCTTTCAGCAACGAATAAACCCTAAATTCTTTTTTGATGACTTCCGGCAAAGCAGTCCCCTTGCTATCAGCGACTGCCATTTCATTGCCGCCGTTTGCCGCAAAATCGAAGCCTTTAAAAAAAACGCGCCAGCCCTCCTCTATCGAATCGGCTTGGTTTAGATACTTTTCGTACATCGTTTCGATATAGGAAGGATGGGCATTGAAAACAAATGAATAATCAGTCATTGGATTTATGAATTTTTGATTGAGGAAGATGCTTCAAATTTAGTCGGGCTTAAAATTCCTGCAAATATCGCTGAAATTCTCTCAGCTTTCAACACTGTTTTTGTCTTTTTCAAGAACAGCCTCCTGTTTTATTTTCCAAAAAAATGCCTCCCTCCGGCAATGTTTTCAGCAAAATTCTTCCTTCCCGATATTTTTGAAAATAATTTATTGCAAGGTTCATTTTTAAATACAAATCCTTTACCTTTGCGCACCATTTTAAAAAAAGCAATTCGTAAATCACAATTTGGAATTCAATATGGCACAGCATCAATCTGCAAAAAAGAGGATTCGCCAAGATGAAAAGAAGCGCTTGCGCAATCGTTACTATAAAAAGTCGGCCCGCACGGCGATTAAAAAGCTGCGCGAAATGACGGAAAAGGAAGAAGCTGAAAAGTTTCTGCCGAAGGTGATAAGCATGATTGATAAATTGGCAAAGAAAAATACCTGGCACAAAAATAAAGCCGCCAATCTGAAAGGCAAACTTACCCGCACAGTCAATAATTTGTAATTCCCCAATACTTATTGGTTCCCAATGCTAAAGGAAGTAAAAACAAACAACATTATTGTAGTTTTGGTTTTATTTTGGCTTTGTTTTGCAATGGAGAAAGTCAAAGCGCAAGAGCACTCTTTTCAAGGCTACCACGATAATTCAGAATTGCACTTTTCTCATCCTTTAGTTGCCGAATCGCCTACCCCCGACACCAAGGTCCGTTTTGACTATTTCTTCGCTAGTGTACCCGGGAAAGACGGGCATCCGGGAGTTGATAGGCATACCTTGCGGCTCGAAGCGGAATACGCATTCACTCCATGGCTAAGCCTTGAAGTGAATGCGCCTTATACCTTTCTCCGCCAAAAAGAAACTGAGAATACAGATCGCATAGGCAATTTAGAGGTGGCGTTAAAATATGCCAATTTTGCTCTTGCAGAGCGCGGCATGCTACTTGGCGGGGGTATCGAATTTGGGCTTCCCACGGGCAATGATAACAAAGGAATCGGTTCCAATCATGTGATTCAAGTTGAGCCTTTTCTCGATTTCGGTTATCAGCATCGGGACTTCCAAATAGTCAGCTTCCTTTCGTTTGGGATACCTTTCAATAAAAATGGACAAGATGAAGCGGACGTAGAACTAGGTTGGAATCTATCAGTTCTTTACCACTTAATTGCAAAAGTTGAGGCATTAGTGGAATTGGATGGCCAGCACATTATTGGAGGGGGAGAAGATGGTTTTTTTGCAGTTAATATAAGTCCAGAAATTAAAGTTATTCCATTTGGCGAGGAGGGTTTACAGCTTGGGGTGGGAATTAGTTTACCACTTGCCGAAGACAAGGAATTCCATGCCATGTCCGTTTTTTCAATATTCTATCACTTTTGAATGGAATGGAAAAATCTTTATAACAAGTTGTTTTCACTCCATGGCCATCGTGCTTTTAACCACGCCAAATTTTTTTTAAAAAGTAATGAATTCAACCTTCCCGGATTCGCCGGCCTACAAAGTATAAAAAAACGCAATGGCAAAAGCGATGACGGTCAAGGTCATCCCCACCATAAAGACGCTGTAGCAAATGCGCAGCCGCCTGAATTTTACGCCAAGGGCTTTGCCCAAAAAAAACAAATCCAACACGATGGAATCTTCCAGCAATAGCTCATCGCCAAGCACCTGCTGCATGCCTTTGCGGTACTCGTCGAGGCTCATTTTATAAAAATTTCCAAAGAAAAATAGGTTGATGGGCTCTTTACCGATGTCAGCTACTTCGACATTTCCAATTGTTTTTATGGGGCGGGTAGCAAGGGTCGCAAAAATGATAGAAATCACGCAGGTCACCAATAAAATGGAGGCAGGGATGAGCAAAAACATATTGCCTTTGATATTCGTCGCCAACAAGGGCATGGTGATGGTGATTATCAAAGCATTGATACTCAGCATGATATTCGATTTGTTGTCGGCTATGTTGGTCAGGTCAATATGATTGCGAAGGGATGTTTTGAACATCATTTGCGCACTCCTGCTATCGGCGATGCGATTGGTTTTCTTCTTTTTTTTTGTTTTCTTTTCCAACCTTTTTTTTAAAATTTTTAAACTCGCTCGTTTCTCCTCACCAAACAATGACTGTGCTTGTCCGGTAAAAAAACGGTGTTTTTTCCAAAACTGAATATTGTTTTCAAGGCATTCGACGTCCTCCATCTCCAATCCGCAAAACACCTTCCACTCATGGCGCAACTTCTCCGATTTTTCGATATAGCTGCCATTGCTAAAGTTATTGAAATCAGCATCTTTGATAATCTTTTGAAGCAGTGTTCGCGGTTCTACGCTTAGCTTCGTGACTTCGATACATCCCAAAATCTTTTCAATTTTTTGAGGCGGATAGCGCGCTTCTTTTAAAAAATTTGCTGCTATTTCTTTACTCACTTCCTCGTGTCCGTGATACCGTTTCGTAAATCCCGCGTCGTGAAACAAAGCGGCCAATGTCAAAATTTCCAGGTCTTCTTCCTCCAAACGGTAGTGGTCTCCCAATTTCAGGCTGGCCTCAACCACCGACAAGGTGTGTTTCAGATTGTGGTAACGATGGTCAGCCGTCAACCCCTTTTCAAGTAGTTGCGTTATATACTTCTTTGCATCTTTAACAACAGCACTCTTCATCTATTCCGAATTTTGGCATCGGCTAATTTTACATATGCCGGCTTGGCAAATTGCCCCTATTGGGGTTGAGGTTGTTGAGGTTGTTTGATATTCTTAACCCCATAATCTCTCCACTATCTCAAGCTCTCAACCCACCTGTCAAACCCCCATTTGACGCAAAGCCTCCCGCAATTGTGACGGCGACTCAAAATGAATAGCTTGCAACCCAACCGCTTGTGCCCCTTTCACATTGTTCAAATTGTCGTCTATGAATACAGCCTTTTCAGCTTGGACGGCATAGCGATGGAGGAGAATTTCATAAATTTTAGGCTTTGGCTTCATCGTCTTTTCCTGACCCGAGACGACGATGCCTTCAAACCACCTTAAAAACCCAAAACGCTCCATTGCAACCGGAAAGGTCTCCTGCGACCAATTGGTGAGGGCATAGAGGCGGTGCGAATTAGCCTGCTTCAGATGTTCCAAAATGGCTATTGATTCCACTAGCGGTCCCCCCAACATCTCTTCCCATCTCCCGTAATAGGCTTCAATTTCCGTCGCAAATTCGGGATGTTGCGCAATCAGCAATTGCGTAGCTTCCTGCAAAGGACGCCCGGCATCTTGCTGTAAGTTCCATTCAGCCGTACAAATATTTTCAAAAAAGAATTGCATATCTTCCTCTTTATCAAAAATCTGCCGGTAAACGTATTCGGGGTTCCAGTCAATCAGCACCCCACCTAAATCAAAAATTATGGTATCGAGTTGTCCGTTTTTTTTCACTTAAATTACGCTTTTACTTCTATGGTCACAAAAAGACTCAAACTTCAAATTGCTCAAAGCAAGCATTCCTGCGTTTTACCAGTTCTCCAAATAGGTTGGAATTGTCTGCTAAAAATAGGAAATAAATTTCGAATAATTCAAGCAGGGATTTTGGCAAGTAATTTGCAAGAATATTTTCGGTTTCCCCTCCCCAAAACAATTCTTTTGCGATTTTTCCTCCCGTCAATTACAAAATCATGCTCCTCACAAGTTTTCAATTACAATCATCGAACCATTAAAAACTATGAAAAAAAAGACCACAAAATTCATTGTTGCCGCACTGATGGCGTTTAGCGGCCTTCCATCTTTTGCCACCATTCTCCCACCCAACAATAATCCAGTTGTTGAAAATCCAGACGACCACCTCGTCGTAGTGCGGAATAATTCTGTGATTTTCGATTCCGTAAAAAAGGACAAAACTGCTTCCCAACAGGAAGTGTCAGGTATCGTTTCTCAGCCCGAATTCGGAACAGTAACCATCAACGACAAGGAGACCCTGACGTATGTTCCCAACGAAGGAGTTTGCGAAGAATCGGATAGTTTTTCCTACCTCCTTAGCACCGACAAAGGTACGGACACCGTTGATGTAGTTGTGGATATTCTCTGCGAATCCCTGACCATCATCAGCGGGTTTTCCCCCAACGGAGACGGGATAAACGACACCTTCACCATCCTCGGAATCGAAAATTATCCGAACAACATCCTGACCATTTTCAACCAGTGGGGCGAACAGGTCTATTTCAGAAGGGGGTATCAAAACGATTGGAACGGCAACCAATTTGCCTCCGAAGACCTCTACTTCTACGTCTTCAACGATGGCGAAGGGCAGTTTTATTCGGGTTATTTGCAAATCCAAAATTGAGAAGTTGAGAGTTTGACGGGTTGGATGAGTTTATCCAACTTCTACAACCCCTCAAAATTTCACCATTGCCCGTTTCTTCGCAATAGCGGCAATAATGACTTCCCCGTGGTGGCGCGTATTTTCGATGAACAATTTGCTGGTTTGCATACCTGCCTGAATGACACCTGCTATGTAAACGTTGGGCAAATTGGTTTCATAGGTCTCCGGGTTCATTATCGGGGTTCTGTGGACATCGTCCAAAAATTGCAAGCCCAGTTTTTCAAAAAACGGATAATCAGGTTGGTAGCCCGTCATCGCCAAAACGAAGTCATTTTCCAGTTGGATTAGGCCTTGCGGGCTTTGAAGCAGCACCTCTTTGGGTCGAATCTCTTTTACCAGGGTATTGAAATAAGCCTTGATGGACCCCTCCTCGATGCGATTTACAATATTTGGACGAATCCAGTATTTCACCTTCTCGTAAATTTTTTCTTCTCGAATCGCCATCGTCACTTCCGCCCCTTTGTAATAGGTCTCCAAAGCCACATCACAGGCTGAATTGGCCCCACCAATCACCAATACTTTTTGCCCGACATAGGGATGTGCGTCATCGTAATAGTGCTTGACTTTCGCCAAGTTTTCACCAGGAATATGCAACAAATTGGGAAGGTCGTAGAAGCCCGTTGCCACGACCACCGACTGCGTTGAATATTCTCCTTTGGAGGTAATTATTTTATAATGACCATCGGGGCAAGATTCCATTTCCAGCACCTTTTCATACAACCGGGTCTTTAATTTTCCACTTTCCACAATGCGCCGGTAATATTCCAAAGCCTCGCGCCGCGTGGGTTTGTCGCTATGCGAGATAAAGGGTACCTCGCCAATTTCCAGGTTCTGGGAAGTGGAGAAAAAAGTCATGTTAGCAGGAAAATGGTAAATCGAATTGACCAACACCCCCTTATCAATTACCAAATAACTCAGCTTTTCCTTTTCAGCCTCTATGCCACAGCACAAACCTGCCGGCCCCGCACCAATGATAATCAAGTCGAATGTTTCCATCGTTGGGTTCAAATTTTTTTCTGTTGTAATTAGACATCAGGCGACATCTTTGAGGAACGAAAAGGTGTTGTCTGATGCCGTTCGGGAGACAGCACCTTTGAAGAACGAAAAGGTGTCACCTCACTCACTCCTTGAAAAGGAAGAAGTGAATTTCAAACCTTCCTCATTTCCCTTTCTCCATCTTCATTTCTGAATGGTAATGCAAAGAAAACCATTCATTCGACAAGGCCATTGCAAGATGGACAAAAAAAGCGATCCAGATGGTTTGCGTCTTAAAAGCAAGCAGGCAAAGTACCAAGCCCAACGGGATGGCACCGACGGTTTCTTTGATTCCTTTCGGAACATGCACCAGCGAATAAATGGCGAGGTTGACGGCTATCGCCAGCCAAAGCCCCATGGCACGAAAGCAGGCAAAAAATAAAAAACCCCGAAAAAGAAACTCGTAAACCAGAAGGTATGCTGCCCAGCTAATCGCGCTCCAAAAGACGAGTTTTTTGCTCCAGTTCGATGCCCTGATTTGGGGATACTGACGGAGGTTGTCTTCCTTGCGTGCAGCGATAGCATTCATAAGGACAACTACCGCGCCGAGTCCGGCTGTCCACCAAAAGGTCTGTTTTCCATTTTTTAAAGCCACGCCAAAATTTTCTAGGGGAAGTTCTAAAATCCACCAAATCACGAGGACGGGAACGATGCCAAAGAACAAAACGCCGCACATCCGCTGAAAGTAGATGCTGCGAATTTTAGCGACTTCCAGTCCCCACCTTTTTTCAAAAAGAGCATTTATTTTTTTTGATTGGGAAATAAAATAATACAAAATGAAGCCAATCGAACTGATGGCAAGGGCGAGAATGGGTTCCAAAAATTCGGGGGTCCAGCTAAGAGAGGAGTCCATGGTTAGGGTCTAAGGAACGGTGAGGTAATATACTTTGTCAGGGTGAAAATTTTACTTTTCCTCCAATGGGTTTCAACCCATTGTCTTTATGTTTTGGTCTTTGACAATGGGTTGAAACCCATTGGATTATTTATCAAAAGTCAAATTTTAAACCTGATGCAGTATAAAGTGTGCTATTTGAATGAATTATTTTTTTCTGCTGAAAGTGCTTAAAAATTCAAGCATGGCAGGGTTACGGTTTAATTTTTAAGTTCTTTCAGCAGAAAAAAGAATCAGTCAAATTGTGCAACTTTATTTAATCACCGTTCCTAAGGCTACAATTTTTTTGTAAAAGCACGCCTTCTTTTGTAAACATTGTATTTATAATCTTTCCAAAGAGTCAGCACCTGTGCGTTGTTTTCCAGCATGGGGTTTACGAGGATGCGCTTGATGCCTGCCCGGATGAAGGACGTTTCTATTTCATTAAAAATCAAAGCATTGACTCCTTTGTTTCGCCATTCGGATTTCACTCCTATCAAAACCAAATCCAGGGTGTCGTTGAAGGTTCTGGCGAACAACAAATGGAAAATTCCGAAGGGGAACAACTTGCCACCTGCCCGCTTCATCGCTTTTGAAAGCGAGGGCATCGTTATTCCAAAACCGATCATTTCTTCCTCCTGATTCAGTACGATGCAAACAAAATCTTTGCGGATGAAAGGGAGGTATTGCTTCATATAGACCTCAATTTGTGATTCAGTCAATGGTACGAAACCGTGGAGGTCTTTGTAGGTATCCACTAGGAGATCGAATAATTCTCTGCCGTATTTTTTCAATTCTTTGCGGCTGCGAACGGGCAACACCTTCAAGCCGTAGCGTTCCTGAAAACTATTGACAAAGCGTTGCAGTCGTTCTGGCACTTTTTGGGGGGCTACCATATCTACTTCCACCCAATCCACCTCTTTTTCAAACCCAAGTTTTTGCATGTGGCGGGGGTAATAATCGTAATTATACAGCGTGGCGACGGTTCCCGTAGAATCAATCCTTCCACCAGCATGCCCGCTTTGTCGAGGTTGGTGAAGCCGTAAGGTCCTTTCAAGGTTTCCATGCCTTTTTCGCGCGCCCATTTTTCAATAGCAGTAAACAAGGCACTGCAAATTTTAACATCATCGATAAAATCCAACCAACCAAAGCGGGCGTGTTTTTCTTGCAGTTTTTCAAGTTCCAAATGATTGATTATGCAGGCGATTCTGCCAACAACCTTATTTTCCCGGAAGGCAAGCATCAATAAAGCATCGGAATGGTCGAAAGCCGGATTTCGCTTTTTGTCGAGAAGGAACAACTCCATCCCCTTTATGGGAGGAATCCAATGCGGGTTGTTTTTATAGAGGGTAAAAGGAAAATTGACAAATTGATTTAATTGGTCGTTCGTTTGTACCTCCCGAAGTTCAATATTCATAATTTGAAAAATGGTTTTAGGCGTTCCTCCTTCGACGATTATCGGCGTTCATTGTGTGGAAGCAACAAAAAAAACTTTATTTTGCGCCCAAATTTACAAAGATTAGGATGTAAAATATTCATTAGTCATTAATGGCCATTAGTCATCCTCACAATTAATTGAAAATTAGCACATCCCTCAGTATTGTTTATAAAAATGGCAAATGGCTATTAATTGAACTCAATTCCTTATTAATTTCAGATATTTGTAGTTTGATTTGTTCGGTTAAAAATGGCGGGGAATTTATTTGGGGGCAAATAAACAGAATTTTTTTTAATCAAAACAGTTTGCAACTATTTCAAGATTGGAATGGCGGGAATTAAAGAAGGGAAAAAAAATTCCTCGAGTTTAAATCTTCTCATTCCACCTTCACCAAAACAGTTGCAATAGTTTGTTAGAAAGGGAGGAAAATAACAAAATGAAAAATCCAATTATTAGCGGCATTCAGCAAATGGGCGTTGGAATTCCAGATGTTTACGGGGCTTGGGAATGGTATCGAAAGTATTTTGGAATTGATATTCCGGTTCTCGACGAAATTGGCGAAGCGGAATTAATGCGTCCCTACACGGGAGACGAAGCAAGAAAACGCCACGCCATCTTAGCCATCAATATTCAGGGGGGCGGCGGTTTGGAGATTTGGCAATACAAAGAACGGATACCGCAAGCAGCAGATTTTGAAGTCCAACTCGGCGATGTCGGTATTTTTGCGGCCAAAATTAAAAGCAGAGACGTTCGGGCGACCTACGAACTATTCAAAAATAATCAACTCAATATCCAGGGCGAACTTTCTCAAACGCCCGAAGGCGAGGAACATTTCTTTGTCAACGACCCCTTTGGAAATCTCTTTGAAATCGTTTCCGGCAATTCCTGGTTTCACCTGAATGGTCATCTGACGGGAGGCATTTACGGGGCCATTCTCGGTGTTTCGGATATCGAAACAGCCTGTCATTTTTACAAAACTATTTTGGGTTACGATGAGGTGGTGTACCATGAAATGGGTCAATTTGAAGATTTTCAACCACTAAAAGGAGGAAAGCACGAATTTCGTCGTCTCCTGCTGAAACACCGCGAAGATAGAAAAGGCTGCTTCAGCCGTTTGTTGGGACCCAGCGAGTTGGAACTCATCGAAGTGCAAGACCGTCAGGCGCAGAAAATTTTCCAAAACCGCCTTTGGGGAGACCTCGGTTTCATCCATTTGTCTTTCGATATTCGGGGAATGGAAAACATGCGCCACCTCTGCGAATCCTACGGTCATCCGTTCACCGTTGACAGCAGAGACACCTTCGACATGGGGGAAGCTGCCGGTCATTTTTCCTACATCGAAGACCCGGATGGTACGCTTATCGAATTTGTGGAAACCCACAAAGTGCCCATCCTAAAAAAATGGAATCTCTACCTGAATTTGCGGAAGCGACCACCGGAAAAGCCCTTGCCCAATTGGATGGTGCGTTCCCTGGCGTTCAACCGGGTGAAAGACTGAGATTTTTTCCCTCGAAACCCAATCTCCCAACAAGCTCTTATGTTTTCACAAAGTCACCAATCATGGCAAGGAAAAAGCATATTAAACGCAAAAAAGCAGTTACGAAAACAAAGTCTTCCTCTAAATCAATCCACCGCAAACCAATCCTCGAGAATCTCCTCCCACTTAAATTCAAGCTGCTGACAGCCAGCCTTTTGGCAATCATGGCAATGGCTTTATTTGCCAGAAGTTATCCGTACGATTTCGTTTATGACGACGATGCAGTGATAAAAAACAATCGCTACGTTCAGAATGGCGTAGAGGGGCTGAAAAATATTTGGACGACGAGTTATTTTGACGGCTTCAATCAAAATCTACGGGTCAACGCTTTTCGCCCCGTTCCCTTGTCAACCTTTGCTTTGGAATACCAACAGTTTGGTCTGAACGCTTCGGTCAATCATGCTTCCAACATCCTGCTTTATGGGCTGACGGCTTTTTTCCTTTTCCTTTTTTTGGCTTCCTTACTGCGGCAACACCATTTCATCCTGCCCCTGATGACGACCTTATTTTTTATCCTGCATCCCCTTCATGTGGAAGTCGTTGCCAACATAAAAAGCCGGGACGAACTGCTCGCCTTTTTGAATTTCGCCATCGCAGCCTGGCTGTTGCTGAACTATTTGGACAACCGGAAAGTTTGGGTTTTGTTTCTTTCCCTACTGTTCTATTCAATTGCCCTTTTTTCAAAGGAATCTGCCGTTACGACTATCGCCATTTTGCCTGCGATGCTCTACTTTTTCAGGAAAATGCAGGTGAAAAAAATCGCCAATTTAACGGGCATCTATCTGATTCCGGTTGTGTGTTTTTTGATTACGAGACGCCTGGTCATCGGTCCCGCTAGTGCGACCCACAAACTGACCTACCTGGACAATTCGCTGTTGGCAGCCAATGGAATATCCGAACGGATAGCTTCCACTATTTTATCGTCGGGGAATTATTTATTGAAAACCGTTTTTCCGCATCCCCTCGCCAGCGATTATTCCTACAGCACTCTACCCCTTGTCGGTTGGGACGACTACCGAGTTTATTTGTCTTTGCTGGCTTTTGCCGCTTTGACATGCCTTCTTATCAAAGGCTTGCACAACAAGAAAGTCTATTCTTTTGCCATCTTGTACTTCCTCCTCGCAGTTTCGATTTTTTTGAGCATCCTGTTTCCGGGTTTCAGCGTTTACAACGACCGCTTTTTATACAATCCGGTTTTGGGCATTTGCCTGCTTGTCAGTTGGGGCATTTTTCAATTGGTGAAAACCAAAAAAGAGGGCAGGAAAATCAAGGGCTTCGTTTCTTTTGTAAAGGCAAACCCCCTTCCTTTGGCAATAGCAGCCTTTTTGAGTTGTGCCGCTATCTTGAAAGTGGAAAATCGCCTGCCGGATTGGAAAGACCGCTACGTTTTGTTTGAAAAAGATGTAAAACTCGTTCCCAAAAATGCGCGGATGCTCAAAAACTACGGTGGTTCGCTTGCCCGCCTCGCTGTCCAAAATCAAACCTCCAACCCCGACTTGGCCCGTGAACATGCCCGCCAAGCGGTTAAAGAATTGGAGGCTTCTTTATCCATTTACAATCGAATAGCTACCGGTCATATACATTTGGGTATAGCCTACACCGTTTTAGGGCAATATTCAGAAGCAGAAAAAGCGTTCAAGGATGCCCTCTCAATTAATTCGGGCAGCCATTATGCCAAAGTCAATCTCGCCAATGTATTTTACCGGACGGGGCGTTTTCAGGAGGTGATAAATTTATTGGAAGGCATGCCCCGAACGAGTTTTACCAAAAATGAATATTACCTGCTTTATTTGGCTTATCAGCAAACAGGCGATGCTCAAAACACGGAGAAATACCGAAAACTTTCGGGTAGATGAGGATGGAGAGTTCGGGGGGTTGGGAGGAGGAAGTAATAAAAAAAGCGATTCGTTGCAGGCTGCAACGAATCGCTTTTTTTGTCTAAGGAACGGTGAATAAATAAATTGAGGTTTTGGGGTTGATTATTTTGTTCTTAGTTTTTGCTTTGAAAACAAGAGTTATGTTGATATAATGACTGTTTTCAAAGTGAAAAATAAGGACAAAA
>Ga0114931_10006471_pt1 | contig 14401 bp, 12 predicted proteins | sample 2SBtaG_FD_89579 | JGI IMG/M metagenome (GOLD analysis project Ga0114931, IMG submission 89579) | Deep subsurface microbial communities from Kolumbo volcano to uncover new lineages of life (NeLLi) - 2SBTROV14_V59a metaG | ecosystem: Environmental > Aquatic > Marine > Volcanic | place: Kolumbo...
CTAGCAGGTCGCTGAAAAACTCCAAAAATCGTCATTGCGAGCGTAGCGACGCAATCCAGGATTCTGGATCGCCGCGCCGCCGTAAGGCGGCCCGCGATGACGTTCAGGCCGAAGGAATCAGAACGACGCGCAAAGTAGTTTTTCAGCACCCTGCTAGCGGCGGGTGGGATGGGTTGCCGTTTTGCCGAACGATTGTTTTATTCAAGGTCCGGTTTGAGCTGCAACGCTTTTTTATAATGCTTGTCTGCTTCCCGGGTTTGCTCCATATTGCGGAGGACGATGGCCAGGTTGTAATGGGCTTCGGCGAGTTTGGGCTGGATTTGCAGGGTTTTATAGAAGGCATCTGTGGCTTTGTCGTTCCGGCCCAAATTGGCGTAGGCGATGCCGAGATAATAATAGGTTCCATACCAGTTAGGATTTAATTTCGCGGCCTGGCGCAAGGTTGCCGCGGCTTCCTCGTAGCGTCCTGCTACTCCATAGGCTTTTCCCAGTTTGTAGAGAATGTCGCTGGATTGCGGCTTGATCTCGGCGGCTTTTTCGAGGTGTTCGATAACCTCGGAGCGGAACCCCTTGGTGGCGTAAATCGAGGCCGCGGATAAATGGTCGTAAAGGTTGTTGGGATTGCGCTTTAAGGACGCGTTCAGATAGGTGAGCGCTTTTTGCGGCAGGTTCATGCCCAGGTAAGCTTTGCCGAGGAAGGAGTAGGCATCGGCGGAACCGGGATTCAAATTGACGGCTTCCAACAGGGGATTGACGGCTTCGCGGAAATGACCCTCGTTCACCAGGCTGATTCCCAAGAGGAGGTAAGCGTCGCCATTGCGGGGATCGAAGCGAATCGCCTGCACCAGCGGTTTCATGGCCTTGGCGTAAAGCCCCGACCGGGAGTAGGCTTTGGCGAGATCGTAGTAGGGCTTGCCCCATCGGGGTTTTTCCTTGACGATCGCTTCCAGTTGTTTGATGGTGCGCGCGGTCCCCGCAGTTTCCCCGGCCATGGCCAAGCCGAAAGGCATGAACGATAAAGCGAGTAATGTGATCAGGAATTTTTTCATTTTACGCCTCCACGCGAGATTAGATTATATTCGGGCCGTTCTGTCAACCCTGTTTTCCCCGGCGCTTTGCTTGTCCGGCTGGAATGTTGACCGTGAGAGCCGGGTTTTAGAAATATTGTCCTTGTCAGATGTGGAAAGCGTCGCTGAATCGCGTCATGATGGCGCCGTCATGCACTGAGTCGGCCTTGTCGGGGAGCGGTTCGCCCAGTATTTCCCGGCAAATGAGCAGTGGGATGTCGGCGCCGGCGGCGATGCTGTGAACGGAGCCGCTGCCGAACCGTAAATTGACGTCGGTGATGTGGAACAGCCCGGCCGCGTCGAGGATTCCCTGGAGGGTGCAGGGGCCGCGCAGGCCCAGTTGCAAACCCGCCCGGCGAACGGCGGCGATGATTTCCGGTTGCAGGCGGATGCGGCTGACCATCACCTCTCCGGCGCGCACCGCCAGCCGCTCGCGGGGCACGATGACCCGCGGCGCGCCGTCGCGGCCGGCAAACCAGTCGATGCTGTATTCCATGCCGCGGATGAGCGGCTGGATCACATGGCCGGGGAATTTCGCGGCGCAGTATTGCCGGTCGCGTTCGTCCTGCAGGATCATGCGGTCTTTGCCGCCCTCGCCGCGCCGCTGTTTGGCAAATGCGGGCAAGGGGATGGTTTGATCCGGCGAGCCGGCAAGGATGGTTTTCGGGGAGGTGATGCCTGCTTTGTGGAAAAATTGCGCCAGTTGCAATTTGTCGTGGCAGGTCTCAATAACGGTTTTGTCGTTGATCAGGAGATGCGGGTTGTCCGGGCTGAAAGCCGTTCGGTTGGCGTCCAGGAATTCCACGGCTTTGTTGGTCAGGGGGATGATGGCCTGGATGGTTTCGCGGCGGCATAAATCCAGGATTTCCTCCAGGCATCCGGGCGAGTCGAAACGGGGAATGACGTGGGCGCGGTCCACCACTTGCAACGCGGGTGAATAGGGGTCGCTGTCGGCTGCCGCCAGTTTTCCCGCGCCGGGCAAATTCCGCAACGTTTTCCGAAAGGCGTTGATGAGGCCCACGCGCCAGTTGGGGGCGAGAAACAGGATATGGAGTTTTTTCATAAAGTTGTGCCGGGGTTAGCCTGCGCGACGGGCATGCAGGCGGGCGATCTCTTGCAGGATGGCCGCCGTGGCCCCCCAAAGCCGGTTTTGTTTGTGCCAGAACACCGCGCAGGAGCCGTTCAGCCCCGGTTCGCAATGCTCCGTCGCCAGAATCGGATACAGGGGGGCTTCGAACACTTCCTCCGCCTCATCCCAGCTCAGTTTGAATTTTGCGTTCCCCTCGGCTTTGGCGACGAACGGGGTGATCTCATAGCCTGTCAGGGTAGCAACTTTTGGCAAACGGGCGATGACCATGGACTCCGGCACTTGGATGTGGACTTCCTCGGCGGTTTCGCGCAGGGCCGTGGCCAGCAGGTCACGGTCCGTTTCCTGGAACAGGCCGCCGGGCAAACGGATTTCCCCGGCGTGTGACAGAAGCTTGCGGGAACGCCGGGTCAGCAACAGATGGGGTTTGAGCGCTTTTTCGTACAGAAGCACCATAACCGCCGCGCGCTGCGGATGCGCTTCGGTCCGCTCCCGGTAAACGGGAAAACGTTGTTCCAGCTTGGATAGTAATTTTTGCATTATAGGGTTCCGGCATCTATTTTTTCACCCAGACTTCCCGGTATTCATCGGCATCGAAGCCGACCGTCAGGCGCTGCCCGTCCACGGCGATGGGCCGCTTGATCAATCGTCCGTTGCCGGCGAGCAGCTCCAGGGCTTGCGCCTCGGTCATCGCGGCGATTTTGTCCTTGATCTTCTTTTCCCGGTACTCGACGCCGCTGGTATTGAAGAGTTTTTTGATCCCCTTGGCGCGCAACGCTTTTTTTAAAACCGTCTTTGGCGGCGGGTCAAGCGTAATATCGGTTTCCTGATACCGGATCCGATGCTCATCGAGAAATTTTTTCGCCTTGCGGCAGGTGCCGCATTTATTATAATGATAGTATTTGATCATCGAAACCTCCGGTTCTGCTGCTTCCTGCTAAAGGTCAATCAGTATATCATGGTAGTTGTTAATCCTGATGGCTGTTGTCTGGTTTTTCACCGTTCGGCAGATTGTCAACTTCTTTGAATATATACAATATATTGTGGTATATTAAAAAAAATACACCAGAAATTGTATTATTCGCTTTACAACCCTTTTGGGTTGAGATAATCTTTTTGCAAAAACCGGGTGTGCGGTTTGTCCCGCATCCGTCTGTGCAATAACTCTTTTGGCTGTAATAAGATGATTCTAAAAAGCTTGGAATTGGTTGGTTTCAAATCGTTTGTCGAGCAAACTCATTTGGATTTTACCAAGGGATTTACGGCTATAGTCGGTCCCAACGGTTGTGGGAAAAGCAACGTTTCCGACGCCATTCGCTGGGTGATCGGCGAGCAAAATTCCAGGTTGTTGCGCGGCCTCAAACTGGCCGATCTGATTTTCAACGGCAGTGAAACGAGGAAACCGGTCAATCGGGCGGAAATCAACCTGGTTATCGGCAATCTGCCTCCCGGCCTGCGTATTGCCAGTGTGCGGAATGTTGCGGAGGAGGTCAAAATCACCCGTTGTTATTATCGGTCCGGGGAGAGCGAATATTATATCAACGGGGTCCCCTGCCGATTGAAGGATATTGTCGATTTGTTTCTGGATTTGGGAATCACCAGCCGGTCCATGACCATTATCGAGCAAAACCAGATTCAGGACATCATCACGGCCAAACCGGAGGAGCGCCGGCATTTGCTGGAGGAGGCGGCGGGGATACTGAAATTCAAACACCGCAAGCACGAGGCGCAGTGCAAGCTGGAAATTTCCCGGCAAAATTTGCTGCGTCTTGGCGACATTGTTCAGGAACTGGGGCGGCAGGCGGAATCGCTGAAGCGCCAGGCGGCCAAGGCGGATCGCTACAAGCGGTTCAAGCTGGAGATCAAGGAGTTGAGCCTGAATCTGTGCGCGAAAAAAACCCGCTTGTTTCGGCAGGAACTGGAACGGATTGAGGGCGAATACCGGCGCACGGAGGAAGGCAAATCGCTCGCGGCGGCGCGCGTCAGCTCCCTGGATAACGAGGCGGCAAATCTGAAGATTGCCATCGATGATTTGAAGAATGCCGTCAACCTCAAGCGCGAGCAGATGTATGAGCTTTCATCGCGGATCAGCGACGGCGAGCACCAGATCGAGCTGCGGCGCTCGCAGATCGAAACGGCTGACCGGGATTCCACCGCCGCTACCAGTGAAATTTCACAAATGCGGGAAGAGGTGGAGACGCTTTCCGGTGAGACGGAAAGCCGGCGTTCGGAGTTGGACCGGGTTTCCGGTGAAATCGCCGCGCAGGAGGAAAACTGCGGCCGCCTCATTCAGGCGTTGGACCAGGAGAAGGCCGGGTTGCGGGAAAGGGGGGAAAATGGCCGCGCCGCCGAGGCGCGGGTGATGGAGTTGTATCAACGGATTTCCCTGAAAAAAAACGAAACCGCCGCCCTGCAAACGCGGAAACAGTTTTTGCAAAGCCAGGCGGAAAAACTCCGGCGCGAAGAGGATGAAACACGGGAAACTCTGGAGGCAACCTGCCGGGCGGTTGCGGATGCGGAAACGGATACCGATGAAAAATCGCGGCAGTTCGAATCCTTGAAAGCCCGGCAGGAAGAACTCGCGCGGCAGGGCGAGGCCTGCAAGGCGAGGATTCAAGAGCACTCCGAACGCCTGGCGGCCGCCAAGGACCAGTATCTTTCCCAACATTCTCTTTTAAATTCGATCAAGGACCTGCGTTCCCGGTTCGAGGGTTTTAAGGACGGCGTCAAGTCCCTGATGGCGCAAAACGGCAATGGCGGGCGGTTGCCGGGACTCCGCGATGTGTTGGCGGATGTCCTGCAAACGCCAAGTGAATACGAGCCGGCGGTGGAGGCGGTGCTGGGAGAAAAGCTGCAAAGTGTGATCGTTAATTCCTATGCCGACAGCGTGGAGGCTATCGGTTACCTGACATCGCATCGCTCCGGCCGCGGTTCTTTCATTCCGATTCGTCCCAAGTCCGTGCCGTGCGCGCTGATCCATCTCAACGGCAATCCGTCGGTGTTGGGCAAGGTGAAGGATTTGATTCAATGCCGGGAGGAATACCGGCCCCTGATCGAACAGTTGCTGGGCGACGTGGTGTTGGTTCAGGACCTGGAAACGGCCATGGCCTTGCATTCCCGCCCCGATTTTCAGGGGGTCGTGGTCACCCGCAACGGCGAGGTCATCGATTCCCAGGGAATCATTTCGGGTGGCGAGGGTTCGGGAAGTTCTTCCGGGTTGCTGGCGCGGAAAAGGGAAATGGATGATCTTGAGGTTCAGGTCGCCGCGCTCAAGGAGGAACTGGACTCGCTCGACCGTTCGCACGGCGAACGGGTGGAGCAGTTGCGCGGCCTGGAAGAAAATCTTAACCGAATCCGGCCCGCGGTCCAGGAGGCGGAAATCGCCCAGGCTCACTCCCGCAAGGACCTCGAACAGCTGAAAAAAGAAACTGAACGCTTGCGGGAAAAACTGTCCGTCTTGAATTACGAGAAGGAATCTGCAAACTTCGAGGAGCTGGCGGCGGAGGAACGGAACCTGGAGCGGCAAACGGCCCTTGCGGAAGAGGAAAAAACCGGCGAGGAAGAACGGCTGGAAATGCTGCGCCAAGAGCTTGAGGTTTTCAAGGCGGCGCTGGATGAGAAATCCGTCCAGGCCAATGAGGTTAAGGTTGCGATCGCTTCCCTGAAAGGCCGCCGGGATATTCTCCTTTCGGAGATCAAGCGTTTGCTCGAGCAGCAGGATCGCTTGCGGCAACGGATCGGGCAGCGGGAGCGGGATTTGCAGGCTAACGCCGCCAAAATCGACGAGCACAAGCGGGAGATCGAACTTCGAGAGAAGGAAGTCCTGCAATGCGCCCGCGAAAAAGACCGCTTGGGCGAGGCGTTGGCCGGTGAAGAGGAAACTCTCGAAGAAAAAGAGGAAACCCTACTGCAAAAAGAGCAGGAGTCCAAGACCGTTTCCCGGCAAGTGCAGGAACTGACGGAGGCGCTCTCTAAACTTGACCTGAAACGCTCCGCAATTAAAATTCAGTCCTCCCATCTGGCCGAACAGGCGTTTGAGGATTTCAACGTGTCGGCGAAGGAAATGCTGTCGTTATACGACGGCGAGGTGGATGAGGCGGAGACGGAGGACGCTCTGCGGGTTCTCAAGGATAAAGTTGCCAAAATGGGCGAGGTTAATCTTGCGGCCGTTTCGGAGTTCGAGCAGATGAACGAGCGGTATGGTTTTTTGAAAAGGCAGACGGATGACCTGACGGAGTCGGTGCAAACTCTTCAGGCAGCCATCGAAACGATCAATCAGACGACGCGGCGGCGGTTCCTGGAAACGTTCAACCGGGTGGATGAACAGTTTCAGGCGATCTATGCCCGCCTGTTCCAGGGCGGCAAGGCCCGGCTCGTGCTCTGCGATGAGTCGGATCCCCTGGAGTCCGGGATTGAAATTTCCGCCCAGCCGCCGGGCAAAAAGATGCAGAACCTTTCTCTCCTGTCCGGTGGGGAAAAGGCGATGACGGCCATCGCCCTGATCTTTGCCCTGCTGAAGGTGCGTCCCAGTCCGTTTTGCCTCCTGGATGAGGTGGATGCGCCGCTCGATGAACTGAATGTCGTCCGGTTTCAGGAAATGCTCAAGGAACTCGCCGGCAACACTCAGTTTATCCTCATCACTCACAACCAGAAAACCATGTCGTTCGCCAATGTTCTTTATGGGGTTACCATGGAGGAAAAAGGTGTGTCGAAGGTGGTTTCGGTGCATTTGAACTGACAGCCTGTTTTCTCCCTCCCGCCCATTGCGGGGCGTGTTAAAAAAACTCCACATACCGTCAAGATAGTTGAAATTTTGCGTGATTTTCGTTAAGCTATTGGTTTCCAATCTAATTTGTTCGGCAGGCCCTGTTCGGGTGGAAGCGATCTCCGAAGATCGTTCTGCTTTGGCGTAGTGGGGTTTCCGAAAACCGGGAAGTGAACGAAAACGCATGAAATCCACACAGAAGTCCATACGGGATTTTGTCCTGGAATGCTTGCAGGAGTTTGCCGAGGATGACGACAGAATCATCGACGAACTGAAACGCCTTGTGGGCAAGCATGGAAAGCAAACGTTCCCGACTATTTTGCACGTGTTGACTCAACTGGAGTTTCCGCAGCAGGAGGCGGAGAACTGCTGGTGGGAGATTGTGGCTCAGCGGGAGGCGTTGAGTGCGTCCCTGGGCAGGAAGGTGAGCCTGCGGACGGCGGTCTGCGATTATTTTTGCTCCGTCCACAAATCCTTGAAAAACCCCAAGGTGGTTGAAATCCACATCTTCGAGGCGGCCTCTCACTCGTCCCGCTACGACGGCCTGACGGGCCTTTTGAACCGCCGCTCCTTCGATGAGGCGCTGATTCAGGAGGTGACTCGTTCCAAGCGCTATGAAACGGGGTTTTCCGTATTGTTTTTTGACCTGGATAATTTTAAACGGTTAAACGATTCCATGGGCCACCTGGCGGGAGACGCCGCCTTGAAGGCCGTTGCCGAAATTATTACGGAAGAAAAACGCACCGAGGATGTCGCCGCACGCTATGGCGGCGAGGAAATGATCCTCATCCTGCCTGAATCGGGAAAAGTCCAGGCCCTGGTGCTTGGCGAGCGGATACGCGAAAGAGTCGAAGCCATGCGTTTGAACTTCGAGGGAAAAACGGTTCGCCTGACTTTGAGCGGCGGGCTGGTTTCGTTTCCGATCGACGCCCAGGAACCGGAAAAATTGTTGGAATGTTCCGACAAGGCGATGTACTGCGCCAAAGGCTCCGGTAAAAACACGATCGCGCTCTATTCGCAAAATAAACGCCGGTACCTGCGTATCGATTTTGCCGGGGAAATCCAGGTTCAATCGCTGCAGCCGACGGCTCTCGAAAACCTGTCCGCGCAAGGCAAGGACATCAGCCTGGCCGGTGTTCTTTTTGAAAACGGCTTTCCCCTGGACATGAGCAGCAAAATAAAACTGAATATTCCCATTGCGGAGGGCCGTGAGGCATTGCACCTGATCGGCACCGTGGTTCGCGTCGAGCAACTGGGCAAAGACAAATACGATATCGGCGTTTCGTTTCTGGAAATGGATGAAACCGCGGAAAGCGAGATTTCACGGTACATTAAACGGTCCCTGGAAAAGTTGCAGGAATAATATCGCGCCGGTTTTCCCGGCGGTGTTTGATTTTCGGATTTGCTTATCTCTTCTTCGCCGCAAGCGCGGCGGAGATTTTTTTTTACTTTTCCCCGGTTTTCCTTGCCAGCAGGTTGAAGGTGTTCGGCGTGTTCAGGATGCGGTTGGCGATCCAGGCGCTGACGCCGCAGCGGCGGGCGCAGTATTTTTTGGTTGCGATGATCTGCATGCCGGCTTGCGTCATGGTCTCCGTGAGTTGGCCGGGGTCGATGCCGCCGAACTGCCGCTGGTAGTCGGACAGTTGGTAATCCTCCTCGAACAAGGGGATCCGCAGCGCCCGCATTTTCCCCCGGTAAATAGATTCGTCCAGGCTGGCCAATGCCTTGTGCAAGGCATAGCGCAGGGGTGCGTTGATTTCCTGTTTCAACGGTTCAAAGAAGATCAGAAACAGTCCGCCGGGTTTTAGCCTGGCGCAAAGCGCCCCGACAACCGCCCGGTAGTCGAACAGGTGATGGAGCAGGGCGGACAAGACCACGGCGTCGTAAGTGGTTTCGTCTTTTTCAGCGAATGCCTCGACTTCCATGACGACCAGGTGTGACCGGGCTTTTTGGCCGCCGGGGATGTTTTGTTGCAGGGCGGCGATCATTTCCGGAGACAGGTCGACGCCGGTGACGTGGTGGCCGCGCTGTAAAAGCGGCAGGTGCAGATAACCCGTGCCGCACCCCAGCTCCAGGATGCGCGCCTCGCTCCCGCCCAGGCCGCGGTCCAGGGTGTCGAGGGTTTCTTGCAGCAGGCGGGCCTGATAAAAATGGGTCTGTTCCGGATGGCGTTTCAGGTACAGGCGGTTCTCCAGGGCGTGCACCCGCCGGTTTTCCTCGAGGATTTTCTTTTTCAGGTTGTTTGGATCGGTGAGAGGCATGAGTCGTTGTTCTCTGCCGGGCGCGGGGCGGCCGGGCGGCCGGAGCCGCCGGCAACGGGCACGCGCGCTGCCTAGTGTTTTTCAGCCGCCGGCTCGGAATAGAAAAACCGCTTTTGGGTTTTGCCGGTTTCGCATTCGTTGCAGTTGGCGCAGGTGGATGGAAACTCGCCGGCTGAGTGCTGCGCCCGCCAGCGGTTGATGGCGGCGCCGCGCCACAGTTCCGGAATGGAGTCCTTCCAGGCATTGCCCATGGCCAGGGTGGCGTTGTAATCGACGCAACAGGGGATGACCGTGCCGTCCCACAACACCACGAGTTTGCCGTAATCCTTGCCGAAGAGTTCCGGACACACTTCGCGGCGCGGACTCTGGATCAGTTTGGGCTGGAGGCGGACGTGGTCGACAATCCGCCGCCAGTGGGCGATGAAGCCGTCGGCGTCCTGCTGGGTGTCTTCCTCCACGGTGAAGACGACGCCCATGCCGAGTTCCGGCCGCCGGGCCTCTTTCCTTTTTTTTAGCTCAATGATGTTGCGTTCGATTTTATCCAACTCCACGCCGCGGATTTTCTTGAAGGTTTCCGCGGAACCGTCGATGGAAAACCGGATGATGCTGAGGGGGCTGTCGACGATTTTGTCGATCATCTTGTGGGTCAGGAGGGTGCCGTTGGTGTTCATGACGATGTGGCGGATGCCGGCGCGGGCGGCGTAGTCGAACATCTTGAAAATGTCCTTGTGCAGAAGCGGTTCGCCCCAGTTGTGCATGCACAGATGCTCCAGGCCGGGGCAGTCGTCGACGATTTTCTTGAACAGGCCGAGGTCCATGAACCCCTCCGGCCGCTCCATACCCTCGGTCACGAAGCAGAACGTGCAACGCAGGTTGCAGGTGTTGGTGGGTTCGATGATGAGGGAGGTCAGTTTTTTGATTTCCATTATTCGATCTCTTTGTCGACAATGTAGTCGGGACGGTTTTGCACTTGCAGGTAGATTCTGCCGATATATTCTCCGAGAATGCCGATGGACAACAATTGCGCGCCGGCGAAAAAAGAGAACACCGCCGCCAGCACGACGAACCCTTCGATGTCGATGCCCTGCACGTACCGCTGGAACAAAAGGAACATCGTCAGTAAAAGCCCCAGCACCGCGCCTATAAGGCCGATATAGGTGACGAGGCGCAGCGGCGTGCTGGAATAACCGGCGACCAGGTCCCAGGCGAGTTTGAGCAGGTCGAAAAAGCCGTATTTGGTTTCCCCGCGGGTGCGGTTTTGATGCTCCACCTCGATTTCCACGGACGGCACGGCCATCCAACTGACGAGGACGGCGAGGTAACGCGACCGGTCGCTGCAGGCGTCGATCCTCTCGATCACGCTGCGCCGCATGGCGCGGAAGGAACTGAGGTTCAGGCGGAACGACCGGCCGAGGAACCTTTGGCCGCACCATTGCAGGAGGTTTGACCCGGCGACGCGCCAAAATTCGTCCCGGCGCCTTTTATGCCGCGTGACGACCAGGTCGCAGGAGTCCTGCAAGGCGTCGAGGAGTTTCGGGATTTCCTCGGGCGGGTTTTGCAGGTCGGCGTCGATCTGCACCACCACGGCGCCGCGGCTGTAGCGAAACCCGGCGAGCACCGCCGCCTGCTGGCCAAAATTGCGCGTGAACTGGACGACCCGCACCCGGTTGTCCCGGGAGTTGAACTTCTTCAATGCCTCGAACGAACCGTCGCGGCTGCCGTCGTCCACGAACAACAGTTCATAAGACTTGCCGGTGCCTTCGCACACCGGCTGCAACCGCCGGTACAGTTCATCGAGAACGGATTCTTCGTTGAAAACAGGGATTACGATTGATAGCTCAACCGATTCGACCATGAACTCGTCAGTTTGAGAAGGGATAAAAATTTGTTTAACAGCAATTTTTTGGAGCGTGTTGTCTGGTAGATGTTCCACGCCCGCCGGGGATTGAAATAAAACCGCCGGTAGGCTTGTTTTTGCAATTTGATCAGCTCCGCAGGCTCCAGCCGGCTGGCATTGCTGTTGACGGCGTTAATGGAGTAATCGGAAAAGTTTTTATTGTGGGTCTCGGCTTCCTCGAGGACCATGTCCCGCAGTTCCGTTCCGGGATTGGGGATGACGAGGGAAAACAAAGCCGTGCTCAAGTCCAGGTCGCAGGCAAATTGAATGGTTTGCTGCATTTCGTCGATGGTTTCTCCGGGAAAGCCGAGCATGAAAAATCCGTTGACGCTGATGCGCGCCTGGGCGAGTTTGCTCACCACACCCTTGAGGATGCCGATGTCCAGGCTCTTGGAGATCATTTTCTGAATGCGGAGGGAGCCGGACTCGATACCCAATGCCAGCCGATACACTCCGGCGGCGCTCATTTTCTCGATCATTTCGTCATCGAAGAAATCGGCGCGCACGCCGTTGGGAAAGGATATTTTGATGTCCATCCGGCGTTCGACAATCATATCGAAGATGCGTTTGGCGCGCGGCATGTCGATGTTGAACGAATCGTCGAGGATATGAAACTCACGCACGCCGTAGGCTTCCTGCATGTGCTGCATCTCGCCGATCACGGCCTCGGGGGAGCGGTAGCGGATGTCCTTGCCGAAAATATCATGGCAATAGATGCAGGTGAATGGGCAACCCCTGGAAGTGACGATAGGCATAAAACTGTGGGTGGCGGGCAGGTATTCATGCGAGCAGTCGAAATTGAAATACCGGTGAACGTCGAGAAGGTCATAATCCTGGTCGAGTGAATCCAGGTCGGTGATTTTTTCCCGCGCCGCGGTTTTGATGTATTGGCCGTCTTTTTTAAAGGCGATGCCCTTGATGCCGGCGAGGTCTCTTTTGTCCCGGAGGGCGGCCATCAACTCGATAATGGTCAGCTCCCCCTCGCCGACCACCATGAGATCGACGTTGGGGTCGTGCAGAATGAATTCCGGCTCGTGGGCGCAGTGCGGCCCGCCAAAAATCATCGTGACGTCCGGCTTCAGGGATTTGACTTGCCTGGCGGCGGCGAAGGCATAGTTGCTTTCCACGGTCATCAAACCGATGCCCACGGCGTCCGGCGCAAACTCCGCCAAAGTGTTTTCGAGGTCCGTGTCGGGATTGGACGACAACCGCAGGTCGAGAATGCGGATATCGTATCCTTCGCGCTTCAAAACGGAGCCGATGGCGATCAGCCCCAGGGGCATGACCCTGGAGATGTCCCGGTCCTCGGCGTGGGGTCTGAGTAAAAGTATTTTCATAGGAAAAACCTTGAGTAGCTGTTGAGTCGGAATTCAGTCATATAAACGCTAAATTGTAGCATACGCGGCCCCGGATTGGGAAGCCGGGCAAGCCTCTTAATCTTCTAACGGAAAAATCCGCCGGGACTTGACCCCGGCCGCGTCCGGGGAGGCCGCTTCGGTTTAAATCAGACTGACCAGCTTGTTGACGGTTTTTTCGATGCCGGCGGCGACTTGACCGATGCTTTGGCCCGTCATGTAGGCCGGCGTCGAGGCGATTTTGGTTTCTTCGTCGAACACCATATCCTCGGCGCTGCATTCCCGGTGCTTGCTGCCCATGGTTTCGATTTTTCCGCTGACCTCTTTATCGTTACCGATGGTGAGGGTGGGGTGGATTCCCTGCCCCTCAAAGACTTTGGCGTACATCGCCGGGGCAATGCAGCAGGCGGCTTGCGGTTTCTTTTTGGCGGCGAACTCGCGGACGAGGCGGATGACTTCCGGATGGACGCTGCAATGTTCTCCCTTGACGGCGAAATCGGACAGGTTCTTGGCGGCGCCGAACCCGCCGGGAAAGATCAGCGCGTCGATATCGTCGGCCTGCACGGTGCCGATATCCTTGACCTGGCCGCGGGCGATACGCGCCGACTCGACCAGCACGTTGCGGTTTTCCCCCGCCGCCTCCTCGCCGGTCAAATGGTTGACCACGTGCATCTGGTCGGCGTTTGGAGCCATGCAGACGGCCTCCGCTCCCGCCCGGTCGATGGCGAGAAGCGTCAACACCGATTCATGTATCTCCGTGCCGTCATAAACGCCGCATCCCGAAAGCACCACACCGATTTTCTTCTTCATGACACCCTCCGCTTTTTCTTGTGAGCGTTTGACCCGGTTTTCCGATGAGTGAGTTTTGCCTGGATTTAAACTGGATTTTACCACATCGACCTGCGGCGGGGAAGAAAACACCTAACAGCAAGGTGATGCTTCCCCCACCATCGGGGCCTTGGACGGGACAGGCTCAGCATGACATCCGTATTGTCGCTCTGAGTAGTGTTATCACCCCGATCAACATTGTCACCCTGATGTCGAAGGGTGCTTTACCTGAGAAACTCCCTTACACCCTTGAAGGTTCGCCGGTGGATGGGGCAAGGGCCGAAGGTTTTGATGCGGTCGCGGTGCAAACGGGTGCCGTAACCTTTATGCCGGTCGAAAGTATATTGCGGATACTGGCCGTGGTATTGCATCATCAGGCGGTCGCGGGTGACTTTTGCCAGCACCGAGGCCGCGGCAATGGAGCGGCTCCGGTTGTCGCCGCCGACGATGGTTCGCTGGCCAATCGGCGAGTCAATCCGGCGGTTGCCGTCGATCAGCAGGAAGTCCGGAGGACCGGACAGCTGCTCTACGGCGCGTTGCATGGCCAGGCGCGTCGCTTGCAGGATATTGATTGCATCGATGATTTCAACCTCGACCACGGCGATGCCAAACGCGACGGCGGTTTGCCGAATGAGCGGGAACAGTTTTTCGCGCATGGCGGGGGAGAGTTTTTTGGAGTCCCGGACACCTTCGAGGCGGCAGTCGCCGGGCAGGATGACGGCGGCGGCGACCACGGGGCCGGCCAGCGGCCCCCGTCCTGCTTCGTCAATGCCGGCGATGCGGCGGCAACCTTGGCGTTTTGCCTTGGTTTCGTAGGAGAACATTTTCACAGTTCTCAATAAAGTAAGTTAGCTTCAATGAGACAGGCTCTCTAATAGCTTATATGCATACAAACAATGGACATCAAACCCTCCTGAAGCAAACATTTTTTTTGAACCAAATTGGTCAAAACCATTCAAGGCACTTCTTTTAAAGGCTTTATCCCAATTCTCCCAGCCAGGCGAGCCATAATCATTAGCAGGTTGCTGAAAAACTACTTTGCGCGGCGTTCTGATTCCTTTGGCCTGAACGTCATCGCGAGCCGCCTTACGGCGGCGCGGCGATCCAGAATCCTGGATTGCGTCGCTACGCTCGCAATGAC
>Ga0114931_10006472_pt1 | contig 14401 bp, 9 predicted proteins | sample 2SBtaG_FD_89579 | JGI IMG/M metagenome (GOLD analysis project Ga0114931, IMG submission 89579) | Deep subsurface microbial communities from Kolumbo volcano to uncover new lineages of life (NeLLi) - 2SBTROV14_V59a metaG | ecosystem: Environmental > Aquatic > Marine > Volcanic | place: Kolumbo...
CGTCGTTGAAAAAGAATTCGTTGTGGCCATCCCGGTCAATATCGGTAACCAGGACGGCGTTGCTGCGCGCCGGTGAACTGTGCCAAATAACTTCATATTCCGCGGCCGCCTGATCGTAGTCGATGATGTAGAAGTCCGGAAAAACCGTCACCAGGATTTCGGGAGAGCCATCGTTATCGATGTCTCCGGAGGAGACGCCGCTGTCAAACTGGAACGGCGGTTGGAATCCCAGGAATGACTGCTGCCAGACAAACGCAAAGCTGTCGTTGCCATTTTCTTTGTAGATGCGGTAGGTCCAATGTTGGCCTTCGAAAGTGCTTTCGGAAAGTGAGGTCGGGTCCGTGTGCCCTCCCACAACGAATTCGGTAACACCGTCGTTGTCGTAGTCTCCGGCGGAAAGGAAGTCGATCGTGTCGATGACCGGCATCCGCTGCGACCAGGTAAACTCGAATTGGTCATCCGCGCGATTCTCATAGATGTAGACGTCGCCATCGAAATCCCCCAAGAGGATCTCCATCAGCCCGTCGCCATCAAAATCGGCCACAACCGAACGCGGCACGCCCACCTGATTCGACCCGTCCGTCGGATTTGGCAAGCGTGCGACTTCCGCATACAGATTATCTCCGACACGTTCTCGAACCCTGAAGATGTCTTCGTGTCTGACAATGATCTCGCCTTTGCCGTCCTGGTCCAGGTCAGCAAACCGGCTACCCCAAACATCTGGTCCGTCCGTCCAGGCCAGGCTATCAGGCAATTGCCGGGGCCCCGTTGCTTCGAAAATCGCGCTGGTGCCGCCGTGGCCGGCCAGAATTTCCAACCGCCCGTCGCCGTCAGAATCTCCCCAATCCCTCGGGATGTACGTATCCTCCGTCGAGAATCTCTCAGTGAAGCCGTTATCCGTGAGCTCAAGAATTTTCATTTTAGTGAAACGAAAATTCGCATCATACGGATTGAAAATCACCTCAGGCGATCCGTCCTGATCAAAATCCGCTTCTTTGTGGAGGAGATGACCTGCAGGAAAAGAGAAATTCAGGCTTTCGACTGGCAGCCCGCCGATTTGGAAATTAGGTAAACTTGCCTGAAAAAACATTCCGTCGTTTTCAAGCCTCGATGTCAGGTGGGCTCGGTTGGTCGCCTCGATCGCGAACTCCAAGTCGCCGCTGAACTCATCCTGAGTCAAGTTTATTTGATGCTCGTCAGTTCTGAACCGCAGCGGTTTGCTCTGGAACGGGCCCGGGCTGCCCGTGCGCCGAAAAAGAATCTTCGCCTGCGTGATATCGTCCGTTTCAAACTCCAGCAGTAGGGACGGCTGGCTACCATCGAGCATGGCTGTCACGCGCGGGGCTGAAATTTGCGGGGCTGAGCGGTCGATAAAAAAACGCAGCTTATCTTCAACCGAGAAACTATCGGCGTTGCTGGCCACCAACCTGAGTGTGTAAACGTCGTCTAAAAAAGAGCCAATATCAAGGTCGAAAATAGATTCGTCAATGATTTGGCGTTGGCTTGCCGTCGTTAGGTCAGTCCAGACAGCAGGCGTCTCACCCTGCCCGATTTGCAGTCGGTAGCTCTGGAGAAAGGTGCCGAGAATGGTTCCCCGGATTTCGATCGGTCCTTGCGCAAAGCCTGCATCCAAAGCAGGAGAAGTAATCTGAGCGATTGTAAAATAGGGCGACGCCAGCGCTTTTGCCGCATTGATTCGACCGGACGCGAAGAAGTTGTCCCAACCTGGCTCTCCAAGATCGTCCGTCGAGGAAACAAGAACGCCGCGGACGGCCTCGTTGGTCAGTTGGGGCGTCTTCGAGATGATCAGAGCGGCCAGGGCAGAGACGAAGGGGGCCGAAGCCGACGTGCCTGAAAAGCCGCTGTATTTATTTCCTCGGAATGTGGTGACAACCCCCACGCCGGGTGCCACGACATCGACTGACGACCCGTAGTTCGAAAATCCCGCGATCTGATCTTCAGCGTCGGTAGCGCCCACCGAAATTGTTTCAGGAAATCCGGACGGGAAGTGCAGAACATCAGTTGAGGCGTTGCCGGCGGCCGCTACCAGAATGCAGTTTTGCGCATGAGCGAAGGCCATGACATCGCGCAGCAGCGGCGAAGCGACATTGTCTCCGAAGCTCATGTTAATGATCCGTGCGCCGTTCCGCACTGCGTACACCAGAGCCGCCGCGACATCGTCTTCTTCCAGAAAGCCTTGGGAGGTGCCCGCTCTCAGCGGCATGATCTTACAGCCGTAAGCCAGGCCGGAAATGCCTTTGCCATTGTTGCCCGTGGCACCGATGATCCCGGCGACATTGGTACCGTGGCCGTTTTCATCAAATGGATCATTGTCGGGCGTTTCAAAATCGCCGCCATCGGCAAACGTCGGTGCGTCCGTAAAGTCCCAACCGCGAATGTCGTCAATGAAACCGTTGCCATCATCGTCGATGCCGTTGAAATCACTGGCTGTCACCAGCCCGTCCGCGTCCAGGTCTTCCCCGGCATTGAGCCAAACGGCGGCGGCGAGGTCCTCATGTTCATAATCGATTCCCGTGTCGATGACGCCGACAATGACGTCCGGCGAAGCCAGTTGCAGTGACCACGCTGCTTCGGCGTTGAGCAGTTGCAAGGAAAGCTGACTCGGAAGCAGGGGATCGTTTGGCATAACATCTATTTTGTGGACATAATTCGGCTGCGCGTATTCAACCGCCGGGTCCGCCGCATAGATGGCTGCCAGGGTTTCGACATCGACTCCGGGGCTGAATGTCAATTTCAAGATGTTGTTCAGCGAACGTGTGCCCTTGACCTGACTCCCGGCAAATAACGGCAGAACTTTCCGAATGGAATATTTTTCGTTCGTTGATCTTAACGTTGGTGGCAGGTTTTCTTCAGGTGAGAGACTCTGGCGGGTCTGCTGAGGCATCGTTTTTAGCTTGACAATGAGCTCCCCTCTGGCGGTGGGAGTTTCCTGCGCCCAGGGATTTTCAGGTGATGCGAGGAAAAACAGAGCCGTACAAACGAGCCCAAAGCGACGAAAAAATGGAGGCATCCGTGTCGTGTCTTCCGTGACAATAAAGTACGATCACCCTGGATTTTTTGCACGAAATCCGAGTGTCAGGTTCTATTTCAATTACCAGACTACGCTGGCAATTGAGTAGCCGAAGCAGTGGCGGTAGCGGCGCTAGCCAAACTCAGTGTTACTGCTGCAAGTGCCACTGCCACTGATATGTTTGCAGCAAAAAGCAAAAAATTCTTATCCTGCATGTTCTTAGCAGGGACGATCGCCGGAATGACAAGCACGATGAATTTTCGGCCAGGCACTAAGTGGCAATGTCCTGACGCCGCAAGTGTTGGTCTATCATAATGGCAGCGATATTTCCCGTCCCCATCGCCACGGAAACCTGTTGCGTCATGGGGCGCAGGTCTCCGGCGATCCACACGCCAGGTAGGTTCGTGTCACCGCGCTGAGATTTGGGTTGGACATGATTTCCGCTTGCGGCCATATCGATGCCAAGTTGCTGAGCCAGGTCAGTCCGGCCGTGAGCCGCACTCGAGACGAAAAATGCATCCGCGGTTAGTTCACTCCCGTCGTTGAGTAGAATGCCTGAGAGGATTCCTTTCTTTCCAACCAGCTCCTTGATTTCACCCTGGAGGACCGCGATATTTTTGTCCTGTAATTGTTGCCGGCGTTCGTCTGACACTGCCGCATCAGCCGTTAGCAAGAGGCGCAGCTTGTCGGTGTACCGGCTCAATCCAACGGCCATACCCGCACCCCAATTGGCCGGTCCGGAACTGATGACGATGGTATTCTTGTCTTTGATTTCCGGGGCTTCACAGTCCGGGCAGTAGTGCATGTTCCCCTTGCCCGCGTAGCGGTGGCACTGACGATGGTCCCCATCGACCGTCGGATGGTACCTTGCGATGCCGGTGGCGAGCAGTAGCGTTTTGCAATGCCACTCTAATTCTGATTCCGCTTTGAGAGTGAAATTTCCTTCTTCACCCGCCACCTGGGTCACATTCGCATTCAGAATTTCAACCCCCATTTCTTCAGCGTGTTCTTTCAGGCGTCTTTGTAAATCGATGCCCCGGATCGCAGGTATTCCAGGCACATTGTAGAGTTTTCCCAGGATAAAAAACAAAGGTCCGGTCTTGCGGTCCAGGACAAGAACTTTTCGATTATGCCATCCTAAATGAATGGCGGCGGCTAAACCAGCCGGCCCACCGCCGACAACAATGGTGTCGTAAGTCATGCTCGTGGGTTCTGTTTTCTTAAACGTGTCATGCCGCAAGATAACCTGAAGAGCATCAAATGTCAAGTCAAGCATTATGAACATTCTCAAGAAAATCAGACCGCAAAAAGTCTGTTTTGTGTGTAGATATTAATGATTAGGGCACTCGGAAGACCTTCATTCTGAGTAGACAGACAAGAAAACATTCTCATGCAACCCGGTAAGCATCCTTGGAAAAGAATGGTATGGCATTTTCCCACAACGGGGAATACGACGGAAGCATTTCAGTTTTACAGGTAAAGGGCTATTTGGACACGACGACATCGAGCGAACTCGATCGTGCCATCAAAGGTCTTTTTGAAGCTGAACATTACCATATCATCGTTGATCTGGCGGAGGTAGAATACATTAGTAGCATGGGTTGGGGCGTTTTCTTAGGCAATCTCAGGGCGGCCCGCGCCGGCGATGGCGAACTCAAACTCGCTAGCATGCGACCACAGGTTTACGAAGTGTATCGAGTCCTGGAGTTTGAGTGGTTTATGAAAGCCTACGAAACGCTGGAGGAAGCGATAGGGGCCTTTTCGCCCTGTTTGAATGGCACCCACGCAAACAGCCCATCAGTCGTACCACCGATTCCTTCTTCTCCTCAATAATTTCATTTCAGTATCTCTCCTTTTTGTCACAGCATGGAACAGGCTGTTCCCTTTTCGGACAGCACGGATTGGGAATCCAGGCATCCAAAACATCGTTGTGAGCGCGTATTCAAAGAAAAATAAGCAACCAAAACAGATTGAGGGAATCGACGCGACTCTTTGGAATGGCTTTTGCCATTGAGAGCGCAACATTTCTTTGAGACTATGCCAAAACCTCTTGAATTTAAGGTTGTATCCAGGGAACCGTTAGGAGATAGCATTTTATGAGATTGGTGTTAATTTCAACTTGTGTCGGACTCCTTTCTTTGAATTTCATGGGGAGTGATTCTGGGTTGAACGAGAGAGAGGTCTCTCATTTTACAAGAATGCTCAGTTATGTAGAGGCCCTAAAGGCAACGGATATGGAACGTGCCAGGGCCGAAGAAAAGGTGTTGTCAATCATAGACCGCTTTAACCCGGAGATGAATCCCGAATTAAAGAAGCGAATTGGAAAGGAGATTTACGAGACGAGCATCAAGTATGATAATCTGGATGTTGACCTCATCTGTGCCACCATTACCCACGAAAGCGGGCGAAAGTGGGATCTCACGGCCCATTCAAAAGCCGGAGCGATGGGATTGATGCAAGTTATGCCCGCGACCGGTACCTGGCTGGCCCGACGCGAGGGGATCGAGTGGACATCGGCGGAAGAAATTCTGTATGATCCTATTTATAACATTCGACTCGGCACCCGATATTTGTCGCAATTGATCGATCACTATGAGCTTGAAGGGGGCTTGGCCGCGTACAACGGTGGGGGCCGGCGTGCCAGAATGTGGCTGGAAAGCAACAAAGCGGATGGAATTTTATGGGCTGAGACGAGGGCCTATATTCCGCATGTCCTGAAGCTTTACGGCGAGTTCAAAGACCTGGCCCTGTAGCGAGACAGAAAATTTCAAAACAAGAGAAATTGTCAACACCTACCTAAAAACTGGGTATCGTCGGAGAGGGGCGTTTTCTGACCTTGCGCTGCTTCCTCGGGCTTTTTTCTTGCGATACCCGTTTCTTTTTTATCCCCCAATCCTTTTCCTTTTCAAGAGATACTGCAAGAGTGCCACATCGTAAGACTGGGTGGTGTTAATCGATAAAAATTCGATTTGATGCTCACGACAAAATTTCTTGTAGATCGTGTTAAAACGACCGATTTGTTTCTGATAGTCTTGTCGAATATGCCAGGGTTGGGTGTTTATTTCTTCCTGTGACTCCAAATCCTTGAAGACCGCATCCTGGCCAAAATCAAATGAAAGCTCCATCGGGTCCAGGATCTGAAAGACGATAACTTCGTGGTTCCGGTGACGAAAATGTCTCAATCCGCTGATCACGGCTTGCGGATCATCTAGTAGATCGGAAAACAAAATCACAAGGCCGCGGCGTTTGATTCGGTCCGCCAGGTGGTGCAAGGCCGTGGCAACGTCGGTTTCAGCGCTGCTCTCGGTTTTATCGAGTTCAAGCAAGATTTGATTCAGATACGTGCTGACTGAACGCGGCGGAAGATAGCGACGAATCTTCTTATCGAAAGTAACCAAACCAACCGCGTCGCGCTGGCGGATCATCATATAAGCCAGCGCGCCGGCGAGATATGACGCATATTCGAGTTTACTCATGCCGCCCGAAGCGTACCCCATGGATGCCGACGCATCCAACAATAAATATGACTTCAGGTTGGTTTCCTCTTCAAACTGCTTAACATAAAACCGGTTGGTCTTACCATAAACCTTCCAATCCACGTGCTTGATGTCGTCTCCGGGCATATACTGTCTGTGCTCCGCGAATTCCACGCTGAAGCCGTGGTAGGGACTCTTGTGCAGACCGGTTATGAATCCCTCGACGACCAGGCGTGCCCGCAAATCCATTGAGGCGAGTTTTGAAAGAAGCTCCGGATTAAGATATTTCCGGTAGTGTGCGGCGTCGTCGTCCATGTGCTACCCCTCTTTCACCAGGCGGTCGACAATTTCAACCGCCCCGATGGCCTCGGCTTCGGCATTGAAATTGGTAACCAGCCGGTGTCTCAGGACCGGTTTGGCGATTTCTCTTACGTCGGCGATTTCAGGCGTTGGCCGGCCATGGAGAATCGCCCGCGTCTTCGCCGCCAGAACCAGATATTGAGACGCCCGCGGACCCGCGCCCCAACTGATCCATTCCTTAATGAAGTCAGGAACATCCGGATAAGTTGGCCGTGTCTTCCTCACCAATTCCACCGCATAGTTGACCACTTGATCCGCGACCGGCACCCGCCGCACCAACCCTTGCAGTTTTAGGATTTCCCCGGCATTCAATACCGGTTTCAGTTCCGCTTCATAGGCGCTGGTCGTCGACTTGACAATTTCTTTTTCCTCATCGGCCGATGGGTAGTCGACCCAGAGGTTAAACATAAAGCGGTCAAGCTGTGCCTCCGGCAACGGATAGGTGCCTTCCTGTTCGATAGGATTTTGCGTGGCCAGCACAAAGAAAGGCTCCTCCAGGCGATAGGTGGTACCGGCGGCCGTTACTTCGTGCTCCTGCATGGCCTGCAGCAACGCGGCCTGCGTCTTTGGCGGCGTGCGATTGATTTCATCCGCAAGAAGAATATTGGCAAAGACAGGGCCCTTAACAAACTTAAAGGATTTCTGTCCCGTTGAAACTTCTTCTTCGATGATTTCGGTGCCTGTAATATCAGAGGGCATGAGGTCGGGCGTAAACTGAATTCGACTAAATTTTAAGTCGAGCACTCTTGAAACGGTATTGATCAAGAGCGTCTTAGCCAGTCCCGGAACGCCAACCAGCAAGCAGTGCCCGCCGGCCAGAAGCGCAATGAGAAGTTGTTCAATGATATCACGTTGACCGACAATTTGTTTGCCGATTTCTTCGATTATCCTAGTGTTGGCTTCATTTAATTGTTCGACGATTTCAACATCGCTTTCCTTAGCAGTGACGCCTGACATAAAATTATCTCCTTGCTACACGAAAAAATAACGGATACAATAAAGCTTGCAGGTTACTTATTTTATGCTGGAATGTCAATCATTTCCATTGCACTCGCCATCTATTATTATTATGTTTTTGGTTTCAACTCGAACTAACAAACGGCACAGTGCCATGACAAACCGTATAACCTATGCAATAGCCCTTCTCGGGGTCATACTGACGGTGCATTTGTGGATCCTGAAAGGGCGGGGTTTTGATCAAGGCTGCCTCGGGTTCTCGGATGCAGCGGCACATTCAACTTCGTCTGAATGCAGCGAGGTCGTGAACAGCGACGCAGGCCGTTTTCTTGGCGTCGATAATATCATCCTTGGATTCCTGTTCTATGTTCTCGTTGGCGCGTTAAGCCTCTGGCGGGCATTTTCGAACAATTCTTTGCGCAAACTCCTGAGCAACGGTCTTTTCGGTCTGGTTAGTGTCGGCTTCCTCATGTCGCTCTACTTCGTCTACACCATGGTTTTTACACTAAACGCGACTTGTCCGCTTTGTATTACATCCGCGGTTTTCATCAGCACACTATTTGCCTTGCAAGTGTTCGGTATGTTAAGAGCGCGGGATACAGTGAATGGGAGTGTAGAGTTGGTGATGAAAGAATTGGGGTTGTTCGCCATGCTTTCCTTTTTCGCCGGTGCGTTGCTGGTCGCCGACACGTTTTTCGTCAATCAGGTTGGCGTATTAAACCTCACGCAACAGCCACAGGTTGACGCGGTGCGGGCGCTAGCGGCCTCGGTGCTCGAAGACCGCATCGATGGCCAGTATCTGAAGGCGATGGCACCATGCTCTTATGCGGCGGATGTAGAACCGATTGCCGGTTTTGAAACATTGCTCTCTTCAGGTGCGCCATTCGTGGGAAACTCCTACTCTCCCGTTACCGTGCTGGAAGTGTTTGATCCGAACTGTCCACATTGCAAGCGGCTTCATCCTATTATGCAAAGCATCGTCAACAAATACAAAGACCGCGTCGCATTCTATTTTGAACCATTCCCACTGTGGCCCTATTCCGTGCAACAAATCGAAGCCATTTGGTTGGCGGCGCGCGAGAATAAAGCATTCGAGATGATCGATACTCAGTTCGCGCGACAACGTCACGAGGGCATGACTCGCGACCAAATTAGCGACATTGCCGCCGAAATCGGTTTGGATTTGCCTGCCTTCGAGTCAGGATTGCGAGAGGGCACCTTTCGCAAACAAATTCTTCAGTTCAAAGAGCACCTGCGGGAGGTCGGGATTCACAGCGCACCCAAGCTGCTCATCAACGGCCGTCTGGTTGGCTCCAAAGGCCAAACGCTAACTGAATCTTGCATCGGAAAACTTCTGGACCACGAGCTGGCGAAAAGCTGACGAAATGCGACTGCGTGCTTCACGACAAGGCTTGATTCAAGTTGGGTTTCCAATCAGGTGGCTCCCTCCACGCTATTTCTCCGTAAGAAGAACGGTCCTTGATTTTGCCGCTGTAACCGTAATGGAAGGCTTTCCACAACGAATGCTGGTTCTGGTCGTGGATTGTGGCATAAACTTAACGCCATGATCGCTTCTATTCGGAATATTCTTTTCTCCGGATCTGTTTTCATTGCTAACATTTTTCAAGGAAGCCACTGTTGCCACAATGCCTAAACGCCGATTCTTTTACTTATTTACCTGCCTCTTTGTCTCTACTCTCACTCTGTCCTTTGCCGCAAACAAGGTTGCGGACAAACAGCGTGGCGTGAGTTGGGTGGCCGGTCCGCCGGTGTCGGAAAAGGATTTTGACCGTCTTTTGCGCAACAAGATTAACTGGATTGTGCAGACACCATTCGGCTGGCAAAAAAAGTACAACTCTCCCGAGCTGCGTTTGGCAACCGGCGGGGTTTATTGGGGAGAAACCGATGCCGGAATCGAAGCCACGGCCCGGATCGCTAAGAAACTGGGCGTCAAGACTCTGCTAAAACCGCATATCTGGTTAAACAGTAGCACAGGTGGCAAATGGCGCGGCGAAATTAAGATGGATAGCGACGCGGACTGGCAACTGTGGTTCGCGAACTACCGCAAGTTCATTTTACACTATGCCAGGTTAGCGCAAACGAATGGCATTGAAGCGCTTTCGGTTGGGACCGAGCTACACATCACCGCCGTTCAGCGCGAACAGGACTGGCGTGCTTTGATTCGCGATGTCCGAAAAGTCTTCAAGGGCAAGCTCACCTATTCCGCTAACTGGTATCTTGAATTTCAGGAAATCCAGTTCTGGGACATGCTTGATTTCATCGGCGTACAGGGTTATTTCCCTCTGACGAAGAAAGAAAATCCAACGGTTCAAGAGTTGAAGGATGGTTGGGTGCCGCACTACAACGATATCCGCCGCTTGAGTGAACGTTACCACAAACCGGTCGTTTTTACGGAAATCGGCTACAAAAGCACGGCCGATACCGCCATCGAACCGTGGGAATGGCCACACCGTTCCGCGCGGGAAGCCAGCGAGATGGACCTGCGTACGCAAGCTAACTGCTATGAGGCTTTCTTTGAGATCTTCTGGAAAGAAGAGTGGTGCGCCGGCGCCTACTTCTGGAAGTGGTTTCCGAAATTGAGCCACCGCGACACGTACCGGGGCCGTGACTTCACGCCACAACTCAAACCTGCTGAAACAGTCCTGGCAAAGTGGTATAGCGGTTCATCGAATTAACCCGCGCTCGGTGTTTAGACAATCCGTCTTTTGCTCTTCCGGGCAGTTTTTTTCAGACTTCATGGAACATACCTTCCCTTTTCGCTTGCAAGACTTTTTCTTGATCCCTGCCCACAGACTTTCTACTTTACTTTGAGTGAACATGCTTTCTCGATTGATGCACTTCTCAATATTGGGCCATTAAAAAAAGGGACCCGATGCTAACAATAAATACCATCGTTGTTCTGCTCTGTCTTGCTCATTATTTGGGGGCTCAAACTGGCGACGCCCACCGGGTCCGTGCCCGTGACATCGGGTTAGCGGTCGGTGTCATGGCGACCGGGGCGGATAATGCGATTACGGATGTGCCGGGCGTGGCAGTGGGCCATACATCCGTCACGAGGGGCGACAGTATCCGTACCGGTGTAACGGTTGTTCTGCCGCACGCCGGTAACATTTATCAGGAAAAAGTCCCGGCGGCCATCACCCTGTTTAACGCTTTTGGCAAATTAGCCGGGTACACTCAGGTCCAGGAGCTGGGCAACATCGAAACCCCGATTGTGCTGACCAATACGCTCAACATTGGCACGGGCGTGCTGGCCACCGTGAAGTACACTTTGGGCCAGTCCGGCAACGAAAACGTCCGGTCCGTGAATGCTGTTGTGGGGGAGACGAATGACGGTTTTCTCAACGACATCCGGGGTCAGCATGTCACGGAGCAAGATGTTACCGCCGCTATCGAATCAGCCAAAGCCGGTGCGGTGACCGAGGGGTCGGTGGGCGCCGGTACGGGCACTCGTGCTCTGGGCTACAAGGGCGGCATCGGCACCTCGTCCCGTGTGGTTCCCGGGGTAGACTCTGACGGCTACACCGTTGGCGTGCTGGTTCAGTCGAACTTTGGGCGTGAGCTGGTCATCAATGGCGTGCCGTTTTCACGGGAAATACGTGCCACGACCCTACGGAAGACACAGGGATCCGAAGAGGGCTCCTGCATGATCGTCATCGCGACGGATGCACCCTTGTCACCGCGCAATCTTGGGCGTCTGGCGAAACGTTCTTTTAATGGCATGGCCCGCACCACCACCGTCATGACGAATGGCTCCGGTGACTATGCCATCGCCTTCTCGACCGCGTATCACATCCCAAACGACAACCACAAACAAGCCATTGCCCGCCCCGCCGAAATTGCCAACTACGATATGAATCCCTTTTTTCAAGCAGTCGAAGAAGCCACGCAAGAAGCGATTTACAACTCACTTTTTATGGCGACCACGGTAACGGGCTACCGCGGTCATACCGTCGAAGCCATCCCGATCGATGCCGTCATCCGTATTTGCAAAAAGTACAAAATGCTCGACGCAGATAAAAATTCCAATAGATAAAACAAAACAAAGACCATGAAACCCATTTACCTGGATTATAACGCAACGACACCCCTGGATCCCGCTGTCATCGCAGCCATGCAGCCCTACCTTGAAGAACATTTTGGCAATCCGTCCAGCACGCATTGGTACGGTATCCAGGCACGCAAGGCGGTTGAAAAGGCGCGCCGGCAAGTGGCGGCCCTTTTGAATTGCGCACCTGACGAGGTCATCTTTACCAGCGGTGGCAGTGAGTCCAACAACTATGCTATTAAAGGCGTTGCGTTCGCCAAACGGGAAGAGGGCAATCACATCATAACGTCGGCGATTGAGCACCCGGCCGTACATGCCGTTTGCGGCTATCTCGAGACACACGGTTTTCGCGTCACTTATCTGCCGGTTGACGAGCACGGCGTGATCGATCTTGAGGCCTACGAACGTGCCTTTTCTCCGGAGACGATTCTCGTCACAATCATGCACGCAAATAACGAGGTTGGTACCATCCAACCCATTCGGGAAATTTCAACCCTGGCCAAGGAACACGGGATTATCGTACACACGGATGCGGCCCAAAGTCTTGGCAAAACCCCGACCACCGTGGACGACCTGGGAGTTGACTTGCTGACCGTGGCTGGTCACAAACTCTACGCTCCAAAAGGCATTGGGGCGCTCTATGTCAGACACGGGACGCACCTGGAAAAACAAGTTCACGGCGCGGACCATGAGCTCAACTTGCGCGCCGGAACCGAGAACGTGCTGGAGATCGTTGGACTGGGTAAGGCATGCGAGGTGGCAAAAGCGAATCTAACCGCTAACATGGCACATATGCGGAAAACCCGCGATTTACTCTACCAGGAACTGAAGAAACACCACGGACAACTGCGTTTGAACGGCCACCCTGAGCTGCGCCTCCCGAATACGCTCAGCGTCAGTTTTCCAGAAATGGAAGCAAATACGTTACTCGATGAACTGGAGGGAGTGGCGGCCTCCGCCGGTGCGGCCTGCCACTCGGACGCAATCGATATTTCGGCGACACTCACAGCCATGCAGGTGCCGATCGAGTACGCCATGGGAACCATCCGTTTCTCGACCGGACGTTTGACAACCGAAGAAGATATTTCGCGAGCCGCGAAACTTGTGGGCGAAGCCGTGGCCCGCTTGGGGACAGGTGGTGCCCTGGAAACGCCAGCGGCCGCCAGCGGACCCATTCTCTTGACTCATTTTACTCACGGTCTGGGGTGCGCCTGCAAGTTAAGACCGCAAGCATTGGAGCGCATCCTGCGTGATTTGCCCTTGCCGGACGATGCCAACGTCTTGGTCGGACTGAACACGGCAGACGATGCGGCGGTTTATCAATTGGACGACCGGACGGCCATCGTGCAGACCGTCGATTTTTTCACACCGGTCGTAGATGACCCCTACCATTTCGGCGCCATTGCCGCCAGCAACGCCTTGAGTGATATTTACGCCATGGGCGGCCGCCCGCTGTTCGCGTTGAATATCGTTGGCTTTCCCTCCAATCGCCTGCCAATGGAAGTCTTGCGGGATATTCTGAGGGGGGCGCAGGACAAGGCGCTGGAAGCCGGCGTCAGCATCGTTGGCGGCCACACCGTCGATGATACGGAACCGAAATTTGGGCTGGCCGTGACCGGTCTGATTCATCCGGACCGAATTCTGACCAATGCCAACGCGAAACCGGCAGATGCGTTGGTACTCACCAAGCCCATCGGCTTGGGCATCATTACCACGGCCATCAAGCGCGGTATGGCGGATGAGGATACGAAGGCGCAAGCGACGGAATTGATGTCGACTCTAAACCGAAGCGCGGCGGAGTGTGCCAGTGAGTTTCAGATCAACGCCTGCACCGATATTACGGGATTCGGCCTGTTGGGGCACTTGAAAGAAATGACCCTGGCGAGTCGGGTCGATGCCGAACTTTTTGCGGAACAGGTCCCAATTCTTGAACAAGCCAGAGAACTGGTGGTCGCCAAGATGGTACCGGGTGGAACGTTGAACAACCTGGAGTATGTGGCTGAGTTTGTGGACTGGACCTCTGAAATCACTCAAAATGTAAAAATGTTGCTGGTCGACGCGCAAACTTCGGGCGGACTGCTCTTCTCGTTGCCATCTGAACAGGGGGATGCCCTGGTGGCGAAGCTGCACGCGGCCGGTTTGAAAGAAGCCGCTGTCATCGGTAAAATATCTCAAAAAGGTGAAGGTCGAATTGCCGTGCGGTAGCCGGTGTCAGGTCTGCTTGGTCCTCACTATCGTTTTTTCGGTTTGCTTGGTCGCTTGCGTCGACCGCGATAACGATTCGACCCGGTCAACGAACCCCTTGTTTCCTATTTATAAAAATAACAAAGCCGGCTATATCGATTCAACTGGCAGCGTTGTCATTCCCCCAAAATTTGATACGGCTGAAGCGTTTAATGAAGGACTTGCGCGTGTTGAGGTTGGGGACAAATGGGGGTATATCGACGCAAGCGGCAGGATTGTTATCGAACCGCAATTCGATAGCGCTTTCAGTTTTTTTGATGGGTA
>Ga0114931_10006473_pt1 | contig 14398 bp, 12 predicted proteins | sample 2SBtaG_FD_89579 | JGI IMG/M metagenome (GOLD analysis project Ga0114931, IMG submission 89579) | Deep subsurface microbial communities from Kolumbo volcano to uncover new lineages of life (NeLLi) - 2SBTROV14_V59a metaG | ecosystem: Environmental > Aquatic > Marine > Volcanic | place: Kolumbo...
GAGGCAAACACCGGTGCCGTCGATAACTGCGATGAGGATGACGCTGTTGCTGAGAACGCGCAACCCCCTGGCGATTGTTTGCCAGACGAAAGCGAAGAGGTTCGGTTGGAGGCTCTGAGCGTACCGGAAGCATCGGAAGATCCCACAATTTCAACGACAGAACAAAAAACCTGCGTCGATGAGACAAGCAGCAGCAACGATCCAGTGATTGAGCAAGAAGAGAGCACTGCGCCGTTTGAAGTGATGCCCAACCTGCTCGATTTGATGAGACGCGCAACAGACAGTGCCAGCGTTAGCGAGAGCGCCGCTTCTGAGCGCCCAGAGCCTCCTGCGCTGCCTTATTTTACGAAAGCATTTGCGTTTTTGAGCGATGTCGAGACTGCGCATCCGCTCATCTATCGCGTCGAGAAACTGTCTGGCCGCGAGGCGCTTTTGCATCCGCTCAAAATTGCCGGCATGCGTGAGGAGACGATCAAGTACGACGACAATAACGTGCAGGTGTACCGTCGCTTGCGTGGCCTCAAGTTGATCGGCGACGAGCACGATGCCGCCGTGCTGCGCGCTTCTGTCGACAAAAAGAATCGTGTGACGCTGACAGAAGATGGCACCGATGCGCCGCCATTGCCCGGAACGCTGGTGCTCGCTGCCAGCGTCGAAGACATTGCCGACGGGCTCGAGTTTGTCAGAAAAGGCATTGTTGCGCACGAAGACGACAAGCAGCGCGGGCAAGGCGCGGCGTGGACAGCCAAGTGGCGCAAATAAAGTGTCTCCGCAACTGTCTTTTTACGACTGAATTTCTGCGCGTCTGTTGCGCTTTGCGTACAAGCCAAACCCATCCGTACGTGACTTCGTGAACGCTGTAACGGCCTAGCATGCATCTATTTCGACAATCAAGTGCAGCGTTAGTGTGTACAATTGCTGGGCCTGCAGTGCAGGCTGCTCAATCTCGACAACGTCGCTGCTGGCCGCAATGCGCGTTTGTGCAAAGCAGAGACCGTCTAAACTTTCGACAATGGCAATGCCAACTTGTTCACCGCCTTCTTTGGCAGCGCGCGCGGGCAAGCGCAGAGAAATACTCGCATCGGCCAACTGCAAGGCGCCTCGCACGCGCGCCCGCAGCAGCATTGTTTTGCCAACCCGCGCAGAGCGTGCGCCAAAGAGGCGCGAAACCTTAAAATTGTTGTCGGCAGCGGTAACCGGCCACTCGCTCCACTCGCCGCAGTTGCAGCGTTTGCAAACAACGGACGAAACGCTGTCATTGCCTTGTTGAGCGGATTCGACAACACTCTACGGGCCCGGCAGACAGGTCTGAGTCGACGCTGTGCCGCCAGACGACCCGCTTGTGCCACCGTCACTGCAACCAGTCCGCTTTGTCGGCGATGGCGAAGGGCTGCCTGCATTTTGCACTGGGTCTTGATTGGTTGCATTCTGTGCGCTTGCTTGCTGCCGACTGTTTGCAACACTGGTCACTGTGCCGTTGGCATTGTTGATCAGCGACGCATTGATCCTCGGCGCGGTGGCACGAGCGCGGCAACGAGCGCAGTGGCAGCCGAGCCTCAAAACTGTTTGTCGCGGTGCCCAACGCGTTGAGAAATATCTACGTCGCATTGGCGTTATTGATAGCCATAGTGCCAAAGACAATTTTCGTTGCTTAGGGCGCGCATTGCGCCTCGTACATAATTTGCCCTGCGACGTTCCACTGACCGGCCTGCAAAGCCACCGTGAACACTTGTAAAACGGCACCGTTGTCAACACCGTCGCTCAGCGGCGCTACGAGCAACAAAGCCGGCACAAGACGATACTCTGCTGACCGGGCATCCGGTTCGCGTGACTCAAGCAGAATCGTGCTGCGCGACGAGCGATTCACGTTCGCGAAACAGTCGGGGAGCGTCAGTGCAAACGACATGCGATTGTGTTCCGGCGACAGTGAGACGTTGCAATTGATATCCAATGTCACACTTTGATTCAGTCGCTTGAATCGAGCGTGAAAAACACGTTGCAAATGCACCGTGCTGGTATCCTGCGCAACAACGCTCAATTGGTACGGCTGCCAGTCGTTGAATGCGTAAATGCAATTGTTGGGAACGCAATTGGGAAATGAGTTGGGAACTTGACTCGAAACGCAATCGCCAGCAAAAGTGGCGCCCTCTTGTAGCGTCACTTTGGCGCTACTTTGTTTGCAGTCGCTGTTTGTTGCGTCGTTGTTTCCGATCGTGATGCCTCCCTGTGCGTAAATTGCGCCTTGTCGCACACAGACATCGCCTTTGTCGACGCACAAAGCGCAGTTTGGCGCGCTATTTGATTCGCGCGCGCCCTTTAAGACGAGCGATTGCATCCATTGACCGTTCTGTGCGCGTCCGTTTGGCGTCTGACAAAACGATGCCGAGAATTGGGTGCCGAAGCCCGGTTTGCTTCGGCGTGGTTCAAAGCCCTGCAGTGACATCCTCTCTCTGGGCGGAAAGTTGCAAGCGACGGCCGGCCGTTTTTTCGCCAGTGCACTGATGATATCACAGACACCGTTCGGCACTTACTAATAGGCGACGCAGGAAAATGTCGTTAGAAGTGACCTACCGCTACGTATGTTCACAAGAGAACACACACGTCGAAGAGGTGCGTGCCATCGGCGCCGCCGCTCCGAGCGTGTGCAAGAACGACAATGCCGCGCTCGTCGCCGGCACGCTGGCCATTGTCGATCATCCGGACACGTTTGACGACGTCGGCTTTTTTGAGAGCGGCGACGTTGACTTTTCCAACGCCAACATCAGTGGCCTCTCGCACACTGCGCTGACGGACATCGGAACAAATACGCACGCCCAAATTGACGCACACATTGCTGCAAACAATAATCCGCACAATGTGACGGCGTCACAGGTCGGGCTGGGCGATGTGCCAAACTTGAAAGCGAATCTGGCGGCAAGCGACGCGCCCACGGCGAACAACGACTCGTCAGACGGCTATGCAGTCGGCTCGGTGTGGATCGACACGAGCAACGACAAGTCATATCAGTGTGTCGACGTCAGCGTCGGTGCAGCCGTATGGAAGCAGGTGACGGCTGGCCAGTACGATTCGACTACTATCGACGCGCACATTAACAACGCCGATTTGCATCGCACTATTGACGACGCTAGCACCGCAGCCACGTCGCTTTGGTCGGCATCGAAAATCGGCGCAGAGTTGGCCGGCAAAGCAGACGCCGAGCATACGCACACCGCCAGCGATATCAGCGATTTCAATAGTGCGACCGATGCGCGCGTCGCGGCGCAAAAGGGTGAAGCCAACGGCGTCGCGTCGCTTGATGCCAATGCCAAAATTCCGACCTCGCAGTTGCCATCGCTGGCCATTACCGACGTTCACGTTGTCGCCAATATTGCGGCGCGCGATGCTCTGACGGTCGAAAGCGGCGATGTGGCCAAGGTGAACGACTCGGACGGCAACAACAATCCGCAGACCTACATCTGGGACGGCTCCGCGTGGATTGAAATCCAAGAGACGAGCGACGTCATCAGCGTCAATGGCCAGACCGGCGTCGTTTCGCTGACGACGACCGACGTCGAAGAGGGCAGCAACCTCTACTATACCACTGCTCGCTTCGATTCGCGCCTCACGAGCAAGAGCACCAGCGATCTGACAGAGGGTTCCAATCTTTACTATACGGATGCGCGTGTCAGCGCCAACGGCAACGTGTCGGCCAACTCGACGCATCGCGCACGCACCGACAATCCGCATTCGGTCACCAAAGCGCAAGTGGGACTCGGCAATGTGGCGAACCTCAAAATGAACCTGACCGCCGGCAGTGCGCCCACAGCGAGCGCCGACAGCAACGCTGGCTATGACGTCGGTTCGCTGTGGATTGACACAACAAATGATGTTGCCTATCGCTGCGTCGACGCCACTGCGTCGAATGCCGTGTGGCGCGCATCGACAGGCGGTGGCCATCTGTCTGCAACGGGCAACTTTTCAACGACGTCAAACGTCTACATGCTGGTGCAGTTCGGCAGTGTGCTATTTGCTGCCGCAGGCACGCGCACCATTCTCAACGTCAAAGCGGTCGCGCAGTTGACGACGGCCAGTGGAGGCTACACGTTCGATATGCGCTTGGTCGATATCAGCAACAGCGATGCGGTGCTCGCCGAAGTGACGGGTGTCGGCGCCAGCACGAAGCAGGTATTTTCGTTGGGCACCGTGTCCAATGTGCCGACGAGCGGTGACTCAATTTTGGAATTGCAAGTAAGACGCTCGGGTACTGTCACTGGTCCAGAGCGCATCATCGTGTACTCGCTTGACATTGAGTACGCATAAACAGTCGCGCAACCAGACTGCACGTCGCTTCTTTATTGCAACAGTTCCACTTTTGCCACCAATTTTTTTGCCGTTTTGCGCACATAAGTAGGCGTCGCACTGGCAAACGACTGCGTTGCTGCGCCGCTGACCGTAATCGTCAATGTGTTCTTGTCGACAAGTGTCACACTGCCCAGCGCATCGGTGTTGCCGCCATCGTACAGTTCAATTTTGTCGCCATAGTGCAGCGCGTCGCACGCCGCTTCGCTAACATGCAACACGGTGTCGTTCACCGCGACATCGCTTGTCAATTGTCCAACTTGCAAGGGAGGCGAGCGATTGGTGTAAATGGTTCGCACAATGTAGCCTTCAGGTGTGTACGAGCCGCCAATTTTCGAATCACCAATAATGTACTCCCACGGCTGACCAATTTCGTAATTGCGCACGACGACCGCAGTCATGCGAACATAGGTGGGCGTTGCAGCCGCAAACGCCTGACTAGCAGCGTTTTCAATCGTGATTGTGCCGTTCACTTTGTCGATGGCCTTGACGCGTCCCAGATCTTCTGTCTGGCTGCCGTCAAAGAGCGATATCAGACACGGTCCTTTGAAAACGTTGTCCGTCACGGTGCTGCTCACCGCCAGCACAGTGTCGCCAGCAGTGACACCTGCAGTCAAGGCGCCGACAACTGTATCGGGTGCAACGTGCACGCTAAACATATCGCCCATGTGCTCTTTTGACGTTACGTAATGCATGGACAGCGCCGATGTGTTGACATACATAACTTCATCGTGCACAGTTGTCGCCTGTGCATCGGCGAGCACTGTGACCGTCTCCGCCACAAAATGACCGCCGGTTTTCGTGCTCTCCTCCTGCACAACAACTTCGTTGGTCTGGCGGCGCGCGATCTCGTCCAAACTGCCCGCGGTTACGGTGTGGTTGGTATCGTTGGGGCATTGCGTTGGCAGCGGATCGCCGTCTTCGATAATGTGATACACCCATGCTGCTTCCGTCTCACAATAAATGCGATACTTGACCCAGTCTTCACTGGCCGACATTGCTCTGCGAATGCACACAGTCTGTTGAGCAGCGTTATGGCAACATAAGCAATAAACCTGGCCGAACGCAACCAATTGTTTTAGAACTCTTTGCAATTGCCTCATTTACGTGCAATTTCTACAATCGAGTAAACTTCCTCTTCTCCATTGCCGTTGGCACGACCCAAGCCAACGTGCCGCTGCCGATTAGAGCAATAGTACTCGATGCGAAACGTTTCGGCGCTCGTCGTCGCCACGGTGACAGTGGCACGCAAAAAGGCTTCGCACGATTGGAGCGACTGTGCATAGGCGTTTAACGAGACAGCAACTGTGTTCGAGTCGGTCAAGTTGCGCAAACGCATGCGCGTAAAATTGGTTCTATAAAACACCGATCTCGCTTGAAAGTCGTATACGCCCTGCTGCAGCGTCAGTTCGCTGCCGTTGCGCGTCACCTCGGAACCGCTGTCGACCAAAGTCTGATTGAGCGTTCGCGGCGTCCATGAGTTGCGCACATTCGCGCCATTGTGTATGGCGTTTGGCTGCGTCTCGCGAAACACCCACAAATCGTCGCTGGTGCGCGTCAAACGATCAATTTTGGCATCGTCGACGAGTGTCTCCATTGGCACCGACGTCCAATTGTCGCCATCCGAAACCAATTTGATCCGTTCTTGCAGCGCGCTCAACTGCGCTGTCGACGAACCATCGATTAATTCGCTCCCGTAAGCGCGCACTGTCACATTGTTCGACTGATGCTCTTTTAGCACCACAATTACGCGATCTTGATTTTCGCCGCTTGCAGCCGGCAAATACAGTTCAATATCACCGTGCTCTGTGTCACAACGAAAGAAGTTGTACTTGCGCACCACGTAGGGAGAATTGTCGCTTTTGAGTCGTTTGGCGTGGCTGACTGTGGTCACGGCTGATGTGCTGTCGGGGCGCACCGTGTGGCCCGCGTCTACCGGACATGCGGTCGGCTCATCCTCTTGCCACACGTATCGCCAATCGCCCTCTGTAACGCAATAAACACGCCACTTTGAGATTTTGCCCATTACAGCCTGTGCTCTCGCTGATGGAAAAGCGGCACGCGTTTGTCTTGCATGGCACGCAGCAGAGAAACAAACAAAACATACAACGCGGCTTTTGCTCTATGAGGCCGTCAGAGTCGCCAGCAGGTGAACATTTGCCTCCTCATAGACGTTTATTCTTTCTTGGAGACGCGCAACACAGTGTACACTTCGGCGACGCCGGCGTTGCCACTGGCACGACCAAAGCCTTCGGCGACATGCGTTTCAGCGCAAAAATGCTGCACTTCAAACGTCTCTGGGCCACTGGCGACAGTAACAAAGCCAGTGATGCGCGAAGAAGTCTGCGACGACATGTTGTCAACGGTATCGCTAAACTCAGTTGTGCCCGACAAGGCCGTGCTGCTGTCCGTCACGTTGTAAAAACGTGCCTGGTGCGAGCCGACGCGAAACCCGGGCACCTTGCCATCAACGTTGTACGTGCCGCTTTGCAGTGTGATTTGATTGTTCTGCAGGCTCAGTTCCGAGCGATTGCTACCGCTCAGTGTGTTTAGCGTCCGCACCACCCACGTGCCGGCCGTCGAAGAGCCACCGTTGGTGCCAACAACTTTCTGATCGCGCGCCACCCATTCGGCATACTCAGTCTCTTCGACGGGCACAAAAGAAGCGCTCAGCGTGTCTAGCGTTGTCTGTTCGCTGCTCGACAACGCAGCGTCAAAACGAACAGCGACGTCGTCGCCCGTCAGGCTCACATCAGTGCATGCGGCTGTAATAGCAGAGTCGGCATTGACAAACTCCTTGAACTGATAGGTGTTCTGATGAGTCAAACTGTCTGAAAAGTGCACACTATTACTGTATGTGTACGATGTTGCCATCGCTGCTCGTCAATGCAATTCGGCTGAACTGTTTGTTTGCTTGTAGGGCGAAAGAGATTGCAAGCGGCAACCATTGACGCGCCAATTGCCAAGTCACTAAAATGCGGCGCCGTCATCTAATATTTGATCAAAATCATTGACCGCTCGTGCATGGTGAACGATCCCTTGTCGCAACGGTAGCGCACGTTGACGCTTTGCGCTCCGCTGACAGTGACCAAGGCTTGCGTGAACATTGCGTGCACAAAACCGCGCGTGCGATTATTGCCCGCCGCACCAACAATCCTACGACTGTCGGCCACCATTGCGTCACCGACGTAAATCGCGTAGTCGCAGTGCGCACTACTTTTGCTTGCAGCGCCGGAGCACGAAAACGTCACAACATAATTGCCAGCAGCAGGTACAGTACTCATGCTATTCACCTCGCCGTATGTGGACGAACAGGTGCTGGTGCTGACGGTGCTTGACACTTGCGAAACAGCAACGCTACCGCCAGCCTCGGCGGCAGCCAATAGCGCACTGATGAGCACTTTTTTGTGAGCGCCGGCGCTGGCATCGTATGTCGCGACATAGTCTGCAGCGCTGCTGGGCGCGCCATCAGTTGTCAGCCCGTTGATGTCGAGCGCCAACGTTCGGCTGCTCGCAATCGTTCCGCCGCCACTGAGACCGACGCCAGCACTGATCGAAACCGCCGAATGGTCCACATGTCGATTGGACGAATAGTTGCTGAGGGCATTGTGGTCTATGGCCGCTTCGTGCTGCGTGACGTTGCTTTGCGCGACACGAGCGTCGGCCAATGTGCCGCTTACAATATCGCTGGCCGCATGTGTGTGACTCGTCGCCGCTTTTGTCGCCAATTGCGCACTAATTTTCGACGCCGACCACAGTGCGGCACTGCCGGTGCTAGCGTCATTGATCTGTCGATGAAGCGCGTCGCTGTTTAAATGAGTGTCGATTTCGTCATGTGTGTGCGTGCCAATGCCGCTCAAATCGCTGTGCTGTGTGATGTTGCTTTGCAGCCACACTGCTGCGCCCACAGTGGCGTCGCTGCACAAATAGGCTCGCAGTGTCGCCGTATCGACCCACAGTGAGCCAACATCGTAGCCTTTGGACGAGTCGTCCGTACTGCTCGGCGGCACAACAGCGTCGAGCGTTTGCTTCAAATTGGCGACGTTGCCCAGACCGACCTGTTGCTTGGAAACGTTGTGTGGATTGGCAAAGTCGACCAAATGTGTCGCAAATGGAACAATCGTGCTATCAACGTACTGATTGACCTTGTACGCTAACCAAACGCGATTGCTCGCAGCGCTACTGTCATCGATTTGAAAGTGGATCGATGCGTCGTCGAGATGCGCGTCAAGGTCAACATGACTTTTGCTGCCAATGTCGGTGAGCGAATTGTGCGACAGGCCCTCAACAGTTGCGCCGTCGAGCACTAGCCGACCGTTGGTCAAGTCAAGTTCTTCCGTGGCGTCAAACTCGACGTCGCCAAAGTGCATCGGTTCGTCAATCATAGTCAACGTGCCAGCAACAATAGCAGCGCCGTCGTTTCGACAGACCGACGGTGGTGGCAAGCCATCGGCGCGCGTTTCATAAACATGAATGTCCTCAAGTGAACACTTGTAGCGGTAATACTGCGACATGTCAACAAGAGAGCGCGCCGCGTCGCTCGCACAGAAGAGCAACCGTTGTTATTCTAGTCGAAGAGGCGAATAATATTGTGTACTAGAAGACGAGCGAATGCCACACACCCGCCAGCAAAGTTGCAATGCGTTTGACAGTCACGTTTACTGCGCCGCAGTTGGCTGTTGCGACAGGCTCCACGCGACGCGCAAAGGCCACGAGCGTTGTTTTGTCGAGTCCGTTGGCGAAGATGCACTGTCGGTGTCTGCAGCGAGAAAGAGTTCGCAAACCATATAGTGCACGGCGCTTTCATTCTCGTCGAGTGGCTGCGCGACCGCACCGGCCAGCGGTACGCTCAAGCCGGGCAGTAGAGTTTCACGCTGTGCCGGCAGCGTCACGATCACGTCGGCGCTGCGATGCAAAATGTCCAGCGATTCGGAAGTGCGAATTTGCACGTGGACGCTTGCGCGCAACGGTGCAGCGTTGCGATTTTCAATTGCGACGCTCGTGACAGCCTCGACGCTAATTTCGCTTGCAACCGAGTCATCGATACGCATCAGGCGACTACCAATCAACGTTTTCACTGGATAGACGCTGACTCGACGATAGTCGGCGCCCACAGTGCGCGCTTGGCTCAACAACAGACTGCTGCTGTTTGCAGTCACCCACGGATCGTTCAACTGCAGCGGCAACGAGTCGAGTGCAATTTCCGACACGCTGACGCGCGGGCAAATGCTTGCCATCGTCGCCGTTTACTGTTTAAGAGTGCGATGATTTTTTCACAGTCTTTGTCATCGACGAGACGAGATCATCAGCGATGCTGATCGAGACTGCTCATAGTTTTTCGCAACTGTGGTGCAAAAATTATGCCAGCCCTGCCAATCGCTGCAACTTTAAATAATGATTACTGCATGTGGACAATCTTTGCTGCACTCGTGGCACATTGCCGCCTCTGAATTGGAGCGTTTTTTGGTTTACAACGAAGACAATCTTCTTTTGTGGATCAGCACCGCTTTATTGTTTGGCTGTTCGCTGCTCGTGTGCTTTGGCCCAAACTTTGCCGATACAGAGCAAACTGTTGCGCCTGCTCGGCCATTCGTGCCGATCAGAGATGCTTCTGTCGGCTGCACTGATGATCGCTTCGACCCAACTAGCGCCGCGAACGACGACGACGCGGATCGAGAGGCCAGCGAAGATGCATCGATTGATGTGTCACTGTGTTCGTTGCCGAAAGCACGCTCGATCACTCCATCGGCGTCAACTTCTTCAGCCAGCAGTGACGATGAGAACGAAGCGGTCGACGGCGAATTTGATGACGATTCTTCGTCTGACGAAACAGTTGTGCCGAGTGCCGCGGGTCAGCGTTTGTTTATTCAGGACAGCATGCGCGAGTACATTGAGACGCAGTTGGATTTGGACGACGGTGCCAAAACACGTCTGTTGATCGCGTTTGGCAGTCTGCTAGAACATTTGCGACCACCGCTGCCACCATTTCGTCTGATTGTCGAACGTCTGGCTCAATGCCTGCAGATCGACCAGCGTTTGCGCTGGCGGCGCCAACCTTTGCGGCATTCGTCGCTCACATCGCCGTATCAGGAGCGTATTGCTGACACGCAACGCGCTGCGCTCGATCGGGCGATCGGCAATCTTGATGCTCAAGAATTGTACGACGAAGAAATTACGCTGTTTTGAGCCATTGCTCAATAAATTGTTTGCTTTTCCCTATGTAAGCGCCGCCAACTGGTACTTTATGTTTTCATTGGCAAATTGTTTCACTTTGGCAGGCAAACAAACGGCAAAAGCCGCGGTTCATAGGCCTGATTGCTGTCTGTCCATTTGTGAGCATTAAACAGCCTCGCAATTGCCGCAAATCGCGCCGTATGCGGCCGCACCAGCGTGTCAATCTGCCGCATTTGCGCACAATCAATCGAGTGCAATTGCAGCGCTTGCTCTGCGACTGTGCCGCGGACAGCGGCGTCGACAATTGCGCCGCGAGTCAGCGCGAGCACAAATTTTTTGTCGCCGCCGCTGCTCAAATCGCTGCCGGTAGATGCGTCAAAGTTGTCGAGCAGTGTGACTAAGCCATCGCTTTCGCGGTAACCCGCCTGCTGTAATTGTTGAATGTTGACGTGCGTGGGACCGTGCTGGCGCAAAAAACCGTGCACGTCGTCGCCCGATTGACCGCTGCTCTGTGCATTGCTGTGATACGCACGCCAACTATCGTCGAGCCCAGCCTTTCGTCGCACAGCAGCGCACAACAGAAGCGATTCCACACTGATTGGCTGACCAATTACCATGAAAGATTTCATTCCTGCGAACGGCCTGCAACGGTCTTCCTCAAAACCACTGGCTTGTTTAGACGAAGCCGGCATAGACAAAATGCAGCAAGCGCCTCGACGTCGGTAACAAAAACCATTTATGCTTTATGCAGCAGCAGTGGCGACGCTCACTTCATCATCTTTGCCTGCTTGCGTGGCGGCAACAGCGCACTTTGGATGTTGGGAACAACACCGCCCTGCGCCAAAATGACATTGCCAAACATCTTTTGCAATTCTTCGTCATTCAAAATGGCGAGCGCAATGTGGCGCGGCGTGATGCGGTGCTTTTTGTTGTCTCGGGCCGCGTTGCCTGCCAATTCGGTCACCTCGGCAATGAGGTACTCGACGATGGCAGCCAAAGCCACAGCGGCGTCTTCCGATTGGCGACCCTTGGGACGCATGGCGCGCAGAGCGTTGCCGATGCGAGCGACTGGCATCGTCAGGCCGGAACGCTTCGATTTGGCGCCGTGGTCGGTTGCCTTGAATTTCATAATTGCCTTGGTCGCCTCGCTAATGCCGTGTTTGCCCAACTCGCCTGGCAACAACAGTTGTGCGGCAAAGCGAATGTCGCGAGCCGTCAGCGTGCTACGCTTCTGCAGCAGCGGAGCGACCTCGTGCGCAAAACGCTTGACAACGTCGTGCGCCATGTTGTCGAGCACAATCATGGCGTTGCGCGAAATGCCAGCGTCGGGATGCACCTGCTTGAGCACCCGGTAGATGTAGGTCGCGTACGACTTGTGACTTGGCTTGCGGTGATGTTGTCCAGTCGTCGAGCGTTTGCGCTTCTTGCCAGCGCTGGCCGCCTTCTTCTTGCCAGCGGTCATTCTTTTGCGCGCAGTGGCCGCTTTGCCGGCAGAGGCCATTTTGGCTGCCGTAGACTTGGCGCCAACGGTCGATTTTGCAGCCATCGCCGCTTGTGAACTTGAATCGGCGCCGGCCGGCGACGCTGGACACGCACCGGCAACAACGGTCAATTGATACTCCTCTGGCTTTGATCCAGGTCTGACAGTGATCGTGCCTTGCTTCTTCAGCGCCGTGATGGCTCCGCTGTGCGACGTTTTCAGGTACTTGCCCTTCATGTGCTTCTGGATGTCGTTGCGACTGACAAACTGCTTGTCTTGCTCGTGGAGGGCGGTAATGGCGTCAATGATCTCTTGTTGGCGGCTCATGGTGCTTTGATGAATGGCGTTGATCGACTCGGCGATTGCTTTTGCTTTGTTTGCTGGCACTGAAAATATTCGTCAGCCGCAACGAACACGATCGGAAACAACCGCTGCAGAGTGACCGTTGGGCTGCTCACGACGCATCGCTGTCGCGTCGTCGAGGCTTGCTCAAGTCTGCTTCGATGATGTTGTGTCGCTCGTCCGACGGCAATAAATTGTCGCGCTCCGAACAGTGGCAAACAGGGCCGAGCGAGTGCGATATGAGCAGCGACGACGCCGAACAGCCAAAGTGCGATCAGCAATTAGCGCCAGAAACGTCGTCTTCCGGTGCTGCACACGAAGCCAATTTGGCGCACGACAGAAGTGCGGAGCAACCGCCAAGCGCACCGCTGGAACGATTCCTGGATCTATTTGATATCGACGAGGCAGCTTGGAACGCGCTGAGCGAAGAGATTGCCGGGGAGAATGTTGTGTACGACGTCGATCCACACATTTGGGGACGTCACTTTTGGGCAACGTTGCACCTGATCGCATACGCCTACCCGGAGCAGCCAAACCCAATGACCAAACAAGCCGCGTTGCAATTGTTCGATGCTTTGCGCGTGCTGCTGCCGTGTGCCAACTGTCGCGACAATTACCGAGCCAATTGGCGCACTCTGCACATTCATGAGCATTTGAGTTCGCGCGCGTCGCTTATCGAGTGGATGATCATGCTAGACAATAGCGTGCGTGACGAGACCAACCAACCTCCACTCGACTATGCTGCATACATCAATAGGCTGACAGAATCAGAGGCTGTTGTAGAAGAGAACAGTGAGAATGACGCAGAACCAGGCTCAAGTGATGAGAACGACGACAGTGACGACGCTGAAGGCGACAGCGACGAGAATCGGGACGACGCAAGTGCCAACGACGATGGCGACAGTGGCAACGACGACGCATCCGGAAAGACAAGCGACGACGAAAAAACAGACGACAGAAATCAGAGCAATATGCCCGACAGGAGGCAGAGTCGGGGCAACGATGCATCGTCGCAATCGACTTTTCGTTCTCTGTCGATACCGCCGAATCTATACAACAACCCGCGCGCATTGAAGCGTTTTGTGACGCGTCGAAGCGCCGATCATCAGCATGAGATGCGCCGCAATCCACTGGCGTTCGCATCGGCCGCATTGTTGTACAGCGACGATTCGCAGATGCCGCTCGATCCGCGACGCCTGCGAGGAGCACAGCGCGACTCGTTCGCACAGGCCAGTCGCTATCGGCAGGCGGACATTGCAGCGCGGCGTGACGCGTTGCGCGCTGCTGAACGGCAGCGTGACGAACAGCGCTGGCAGGAGCCGGCTCAGAGTCGTTTCAAGCGGCGTGCATCGCCGCCAGCCTCCATCCATGGCAAGCGAAAGGCGACAAGCACTGTTGCGACGGCCGCTGTCGACAAAAGCAAGGCAAACACTGCGAATTTATCGTCTTTGCTGTCGCGCGCCGGCGCTGTCGTCGGCAACCATCGCGCGCAAGCGGCCAGTGTGGCAGTGAATCATCGTTTCCGACACGAACAACAGCAGCGGCGTTCAGCCGCTGGCGCAACGTCGGCGTTGAAGCGGCGCGGTTTGCAAGTGAAAGCGCCGCGCCCGTGCCCCAACTGCAATCGCAAAGCGCTGGTGCCGTCAATTTTCTGACTGGTCAGTAGCACTGCTCAATACAGGCGCTTCGTTGTGCAGCCGGCTGTTTTGTTTGCACCACTTTGATTAGTGCAAGAAGCGCGACGACGAAGACGACAACAAATAGCACCATCAATTTGAATGGAACGCATCGAAGCGGTCTGTACAAAACTTGAGACGCTTGCGAGCGTCGAAAGTGGAGAGCGGGTCGAGTTTGACAGCGATGGCAGTGTGCACGTTGTGCGCTCTTGGTCACGCTGGACGCGCCGCAAACTGCCGCTTACAAACAACCAGTCGCGCAAAACGCTCATCAGCGGCACTGAAGCGCTCTTGACGTTGGCCGACGAAGTTACCACCGGCGTTCTTGGCGGTGCACTCGTGAAACAAGCGCCACCGGCGGCAGCAAATGCCAGCCCAGAGCGTCCGA